>Ga0213861_10002244_pt1 | contig 16732 bp, 18 predicted proteins | sample PICome_4_FD_160110 | JGI IMG/M metagenome (GOLD analysis project Ga0213861, IMG submission 160110) | Coastal seawater microbial communities near Pivers Island, North Carolina, United States - PICO131 | ecosystem: Environmental > Aquatic > Marine > Coastal | place: USA: North Carolina... | reverse complement strand
TACGTATCTTTTCACGTGTTGGTCTACCTTCTATATCTTCATTGTTAAACTTTGCATCAGGACAAAGCTCTTGTACTGCATTACGAAATGCAATTTGATGTAGCTCTTTACAGTCTGCTAGTGTTCCATCGAAGTCAAAAATTATTGTATCAGTCATGCTAGTATCTCTTCAAAGAACTTTACTTTTTCGTCCCATGGCATTTTAATATCAGTGTTAGCTAATTTATTTGATATATAATCTTGTAATTTAGTATAATGCTCAACAGTTGATGGTTTTATTGTTAAGTTTAAACTTTTATATACTGTGTTAGCATGATTGAGATGACAAATAATATCTGGATGACTATCCCATGTTCTGTTATTAAATCTGGAATTATTAGTAGTATCAAAGATAACTGCGTCAGGTAAGTTGTCTAGTAAATGTTTATGTTTATTTAATTTATCCATGTAACTGTCAAAGTCTGTCATGTGACTTTGAAAATTTATATTAAACATTTTATTTGCTATAATTATAGCAGATGCATTTTTTACAATATCATTGTGTTCGTTCCAATACTTTTGAACAAATGTATCATCATAGTCTTTGTTATTAAAAATATTTCCGCCGATCATCCACTCACCGTTGGGATATAATCTATCTTCCCTATTCCACGAGCTCCATGTTACTAATATAATATCAGCTGAATTGAATTTGTATTTTAAATCACACTCCAACATTTTATGTAATATTGCAACATTACCAATACCACGAACACCCCAATTATAAAATTGGTTATCTAAATCAAAATTTATTATGTCTGCCCATGTAGGCCATAGATAGCTTGTAAAACTACAACCAAATGTAAATAGTCTACCTTGTGTTGCCATAATGAATTACTTTGCAATTTTCATTTATATACTTACGCCATGGATCTACCACAACGCTGTTGGGCGGGATAGTACAATATAGTTGATCTGTACTGTTTTTTCCAGTATACTTGTAAGTAGTGCTTACGCTGTGTGCTAACAAGAATACTGCTGGCTCAGATGAATTAAACTCATCTCCAGTTAGTGGGTCTACATATATTGGATTGTGTCCTGCTTGAGAACAGTAATGACCTATTAGTAAACTATAACTTCCATCACAATACTCTACGTTAGGTTTAAATGCTTTACCGTGTATAACAATTTGCATATTATTTAATTTAGCTTGCTCTATAAGAACCAATGCAACATTCTTTGCTTGTAATTCTCTAGCACCCATAATGCTATCAAATAAATCATAACCTAAGTTTAATTCTTCTGCCATATAACGTAGTGCAATGTTATCACGTGGGTGACAGCCACCACCATCGCCCATACCGGCTTTCATATACTGCGGTCCCATGATACGCATTGTAGATTTAGCAAGAGCATCAGTAACTACATCAACGTTTATGTTGCCTTGCTTCTCTGCTACATCTTGTATCATATTTACTAAACCAATCTTTGCACTAATGAATGTGTTGTAGAATACTTTGATACATTCACATTCGTCCCATGTGCCGATCTCATAGCGTGGGTTATTTTCCATTACAGTCTTATAGAAGTCTACTAGTTCTTTTGCATCACCTGTTTCGCTTCCGTCTTCTGTCCCAATCATAACCATTTCAGGGTTAACCATATCCCATGCTACTGACCCCATTGCAATTAAATAAGGGTTATATATAAAACGTGTGTTTGGCACAAGCGTTACAAGTTGTTTACGAACAGTTCCAGGTAATACAGTAGAAATAAGAACAAGCAATTGATCTTTGTTCATATATTTGTTTGCTTCTTGTAACACACTAGTTACAATATCGTAATTAAAGTCTTTTGGTCTTAAATGTGCTGTTGGTGCCTTGCCGTCATATAATGGGTCATGTGGAGTAGGTACTGCAACAAATACAATGTCTCTTCCTTGTACACAGGTTTCTATACTGTTGTGCATTGTAACTGGCTCACTATTAGTTGTTACAACATCATATCCTGTTACATCATGTCCTTTACCAGCAATAACCTCTGCACATGGCATTCCTAATTTTCCTGTTCCTATAAATGCTATTTTCATTTTTTATCCTATTAATTCAAATTGAGGTGTACAAAATATTAACTTGCCACCATCTGCTATCCAGTCTTTCATAATTTTATTTACAAAGAGTTCCTTAAAGTGAAATGGGAACACTAGAAAATAATCTGCATCTTTCTTTGCATCATCTTCATGCACAATGGGTATGCTGCTTCCTACTAAATATTTACCAATCTTATCTGGATGTATCTCAGCCGCTCCGCTGATTACACTACTGTCTAGTCCATAGTATTGCATAATTGTATTACCTTTTGTACTAGCACCCATAATATAAACTTTCTTTCCGTTAGATACTTCTGTACGTAAAAAGTTCATAGTATCATCTCTGTTCTTATCAATGTTTGATTTCCATGTAGTATATCGTATTGTTGAACAGTCTTCCTCATACTTGCAACTTCCATCGTTATAGTGTTGAATGTATAGTTGATAACTTCCACCATTAATATCATTCTCACGCACTTGATATATCTCTAACCCATTGCGTTCTAATAAGTTTACTAATGCCTTATAAGAATAATATTCTAAATGCTCGTGAATGACATTACCCAAGTCATTTGTATCTAACATAGGTCTTGCAGTCATTAACTGACACACCCATACTCCGCTTTCGTCTAGTACACTTTTAATATCTTGTACAAACTCGTTTGGATTATCTAAGTCATAGAACATAGCAATAGTAGTAATAATCTTTGCTTTCTTGTTGCCTAACTTCTCTACCCAATTATTCTTATTAAAGAAATCTCCTATCATAACATCACAATTATTTTTTAGTTCGTTGTGTATATTTTGTGCCGGGTCTATTCCTACTCTAGTTACATTACTAGGATAAAAACTTAATAGCGTTCCATCGTTTGCACCAATGTCAGCTACAATATCATTATCGTTTAATGTTACTTCGTATGTAGCATCTACTGTAATACTTTCTAAGTTGTCAACAATCTTTTTGTTTAGTCTTGACAAGTACCAATAGTTTTCATAAAGCTCTTGTTCACGTACAGTATGATCTAATTGTGTCAAGTCGCACTTGTTACAATGAACAAGCACAAGTGGTGCACTTCCCACATCTGTATTGGGCTCGTTTACAAATGCATTAATTTTTAAATCTCCCATATCAAATACAGTGTTCATATCAGATGCACCGCAACTGCGACACTGTGTAATTTTTTTAACTTGTCTCATATATCTCCCTCATAATCTTCGTTTAGTATTATTAGTTTACTAGAATCTACAAAATCTATACGCTTAGATCTTAAGCAATAATTAAATAATGCATAGTTATCTTCGTGCTTTGATGCACATAGGTCATTTAGTATTACTACATGTGCATTTGGAAAACGTTGCTTAATGTGTTCTGCATGATCTAATACACACATCTCAGTATGAATACCAAATATTAAAATAAGATTGGGCGTTGTTACTGGACTTATTTGAAAGTCAGTATGTATGTCAAATATCTCAAGCCTAGAACTTATAGGATACTTACTTTGCACTAAACCGTTTTGTGTTATAACTTGTCTAACAAACTTATTTTTTCTTGTAAACTCAATAAACCTATCTGCTATATTGACTATCTCATTTTCATATTTTGTATGTATTCCAGCAACCGCCATATCAACTGCATAAATTTGTGTAAATTTTGTTCTAGCATGTATATACATTTTATTATCAGCATGTATTGGTGTGCCATTTATAACTCCAGTTATCATTATATAAACTCCTTAATATAGCTAATGTCTGGATAAGTGTTGTTAGTTGCTACATCGTTATTAATGCGTGGCATTGTTTTCATTTTATCTAATCCAATTTGGGCAGCTTCAGGAGTCATAAACATATGATAACCTAGCATAGTAACCGTATCTTCTTCGTATGGTATACTCATATCTCTTCCATCATGTACTGCTCGCTGAGCCCACTCATAAAACTCTTCGTCGTCTGTTAGTATCATTCCACCTCTGCCTGTGCTTAATATTTTCTTAAATTGAAAACTTAAACAATGATAAGTTCCTTTCATATACATATTATATGTAAACCTAGGAGCACCATCTACAATATTTGTTGGCTCAATTGGATATACTCCAGACCATTCTTTGTCTGTAAACTCAACATCAAAACCAGCATGTATCATTTGCATAGGTGCACTTACATATGTGTTCTTCGGCATTGTTACTGTGCATGCTCCATGTTTTTGCTTGTAGTATATTGCACTTAGGAATATAGCATGACTACAACAATCAGTTGCTATACTATATGGCGCACCAGAATAATCTGCGACTACTCTTTCAAACTCGTGTACTGTATCAAATGGGTTTGCCATATTCATCTACCTTTACTATTGGCGGGTTGCTGTCGTGCCACCCCTTTGTAAGCATACTAACAAATTTAAAATCTGTTAATGCTATAAATGTATGCGGTGTATCTTTTGGTATTTTAATGCTGTCTCCTACTGTTAAAACAGTTTCATATGTCTTATTACCATATTCTTTAAACAAGCATTTGCCTTCTACAACTATCATATACTCTACAAAGTGAGGATGAAAGTGATATCCACGTTCGTCGTTTTTCTTTGTAATCATTAAGTTATATTCTACTATATGCTCGTCTGGAAAAAAACTTCTAATAGAACCTCTATGATCTTCAAAGACTTCAGGAGTTAATAGTGTACATTTCTTCATACTAGTTCTAAACTTTCTATACTACATGTATTCATTACATGTTCAATATCTGCAGGTTTATTAATGATATTGCCCAGTGGTATTCTCCCAATCTCACTAACATCAGTTGACCTATTGTGTTTGTTCATCCACTGTTTAAATTCTTTACTATAATAAAATTCTGAATCGTTGTTTAACGGATCAACTTCAAAACAATAATGCAGTATGTCGCCTATGTTTTTAATATCTTGATAACTTGGATCGTCTGCATCTAGCCAACACTCTCTAAAGTCTTTGCCTAGTATACGCTTTGCTAACCACACATCGTGATTATTATTTGTTAAAAGATGTTTGTAGTTTAAATCTTTAGCCCATCCTATTTTATCATCTTCTTGAAACGCTTGGTCCCACATAGTTTTTCCATAATTAGTACTTGGAAAAGTATTAGCACCTGGAGAGGTATATTCACATTCTGTATTATGCACAAGTTGGTTTAATGTAAACAGTACATGCAACATACCACCAAAGTCATTATCAAACAAATCATTAATATTATTAGGAATATAATCTGTACCATCAATTTCGTATGGAGTTCTTAGCATACAAAAAACTAACCATCTATGGATTTGATTCATGTAGTGTTGATATGTAGCGGTATCAAACCCTATAAGTTTGTTTAAACTAGGAAAGAAAGCAGGAACTTCTAACCCAACACTTTTTAGTTGTATCGGTAGTTCTCTACAAAGTTCTTTTATGTTGTAATGATGTTGATCTATTGAATAGGTGTCATTTGAAGATCCAATTGCAGCATGTTCTGTTTTGGCTAGTTTTAGTTTCACAACACGTTGGGCCCATGCTTCAACAAACGAATCGTTAATAAGATCAATTGTCATTGTTGTACCGTTTGTTAAGTTTAACTGTAACATCATTTTCTCATACCCTCGAACACTGTTTTCTTAAACAATTTGTTTTCTTTATCAATATACTCAAATAGTTTATTTGGTATGCCTAGTTTCTTACATGCATTGTTCATTGCTAGTACATCTTTAGGCAAACAAGCACCACCATATCCTCGTAGTTCAGGTTTAACATCTAAGTACTCGTCTGGCAAATCACTGTTACGTAAGAATGCTTCTTTTACTTTATCGTAATCTGCACCCATCTTATCACTTATCTCAAACATTACATTAGAGAATACTACACGCAACGCATTGAATGTATTGTGATAGTACTTCATAAGTTCTGCTTCTGTTGGCGAAACTCTCATAATATCTTCTGGTAGTTTACCATGTGAACGTTGTACTAGATAGTAATAGTTTACATTATCTGTTCCAACTAGTAACAACTTGTGGTCAAATATAAAGTCATACTCTGCACTTCGTTCTTTTAAGAACTCTGGAACAAATACAATTCTATCATCGTACTGTTCTACTAGCCTCGCTGTTGTTCCTGGTTCTACTGTTGACTTAATACCTATTACGCCTTTGTAGTTTGCTTGTTGTAGTTCTGCTATTACACTTTCTACAATACTTGTATCACATTCACCAGCATCGTTAGTAGGTGTAGGCACACATAGATATACAATCTCTGCTTCTAACAAGTCTTCTATCTTTGTGTCGAGTGTAATGTCATGTGGTATAACTGTGTACCCACAATGTTCAAAGCCTGTCTTACATGCTTTGCCTACTACTCCTAATCCTACTATTCCTATTTTCATTTTACTAAATGCCTAACTGTGTATGTAATCTCTTCTAGGTCACTTACTCTGTCTTGTAAAAAGTTGTCAACTGTTTCTTTTACTTTTGGAAAGTGTCCATAATCATCTAATATTAAACTTCCTTTATTACTTAATTTGTTATATAAATGTTCTAGTACATGTTGTGTTGGTTCATATAAGTCTACATCAATACGTAGTAATGCAATACTGTTACTGCTATTATCTGGCAAAGTATTCATAACATCGCCTTGTATGTATTGTATTTCTCCATCATAACCAACTGAGTTCATATTATATTTAACATCGTCAATGGAACTATAACACCACATACTATTTCCATCTTCGTCTAATTTATTTTCTTTATACCAATTTTGTAAGTTATCGCCTTCTAATGTAATCTCACTACTATTAGGTACTGGAACACCATCATACGTATCATACATTAATATACGTCTATTTGAATTATAATGTTTTAATATACCTGCCATAACCATACAACTTCCTCCCATGTGTACTCCACACTCTACAAAGTCACCTGGAATATTATTTTGTACTATATGCTCTACTGTGTTTGCTAAGTGTAGTAGACTAGGAAAGTGTGTACAACTAGTAGGTGTAGCTTCATAAATTACTTGCTTTTTCCATTCAGGAATATCTATAGAGTCTAGTTCTTCTTTATATCTATAACTCTTTTGTTTATCACCAGATCTATATCTGAGGCTTCTCCTGATCATTTAATATCATCCCATAATTTGATAAATTCTGGACAACTCTCAAATATATTAGTGCCTCTTATTTTATCATATGTATTAATAAACTCTTTAAATCTGTGCTGTTCGTCTAGCTTGAATCTAGAATCTTGATTCATTTTTATTTTAAAGTTTCTAAAACTATTATTTAAAAATCTTAAAAACTCAGAGTCTGTCTGCTGATCAATAAATTGTTGTATATCATTTACTATTTTTTGTCTATAGTGCAATGGTAAATTATATATATTCATCCATGTTGGCATGTATACAAAATTATTAAATACAATATTCTGAATGGACTTTGATTTAGTGTATTCTAATAGATCAACTAGCCCTCCTAGGTTTATCGCACTAACAGTAACATCAAGATTTATTTTATCTTTGTAATATTTAGCCACAAGTGAAATATTGTGATCTAATATATCCCATTTTGTGCCAGTTCTTACATATTCGCCCCTTGTACCAATCGCATCAATGCTGATACCTGCATGCCAATTTGTGAATTTATCCCAATAATCAAAAATGTGTTTGCCCTTATACTCTAGTTTTAATAGGTTTGTGTTGTATACAATTTTCACATCATATCTGCCTAGTCTATCTAGTTCTTCGAGAATATCCCAATGTATTTTATTAAGCATTGGTTCACCACCAGCAAAATAAAACTCGTTAATATATGGTATATTTTCCATAATATCATCGCTAATGTAATCCGTGTTTACTTCTAATACACCGTTGTTCTTTACATTAGTTCCGGGCAAGTGTTGAGTAAATTTAGTATCGTGTTTTAGTGATTCTAAATTCCATAGACTGCTAAACCTAGGCGAGCAACTTAAACATTTCATGTTACATATATTAGACTGTCTTATATCAACAAAACCCAATCGGTCATCAATAAGGTCTGCTCTGTTATTGTTAAGGATTTCGTTGTAGTAATCACTGTGATAATTATTAGCATGTTGACGTAAACTAGTTATACTATCTTTTTCATCATCCCAACACATTTTACAACTTTCGTGTTCCTCGTTGTTTAGCATACTCTGTCTTACTTTATTCCAGTTTTCGCTGTGTCGTATATCTTGTATACTATTGTCAGAAGATACAATGTCGGTATGATATGGTACTTGTCTTTTTTGTTTACAACACATAGTGACATCACTGTTAGGAGTTATATGTAACCCTTTCCATGCGTATGTGCATATCTTATTCATGTTACTGCTTCCATTTAACACTACAACCAAAACTTGGATTAGGTGTCCAGTTAATTGGTTTACCAACTAATGTTAAGTCTAGTGCATGTCTAACACTACTGCCCGTCGGCATTAGTTTATTAGAGGTATGGCTAGGATCTAATTCTCCGTGATATACAATTACGCTATCTTCGTTGACGATATAAAACTCTGGTGTACATACTGCATCATACTCTTGTGCAATACTTTGATCTTCATCAAATATATACTCACATTGTAAATCCCATCGTTCTATAAATGCTGGCATTAATTCTGGAGCATCTTCTATGCTGCTGTCATCTGTTGTTGGACTTGCGTCATTGCTGTTCACTGCTACAATGTTTACTTGATCTTTGTAGTCTTTGACGAGCTGACTAATAGCAGGCATCCTAAACAGTACGTAAGGACAATGATTACATATAATCATTATTAAGTTTACTTTGCCAGATTTAATTAATTGTGTTGGTTGTTTACCTATCGTATTTTCGCTTGTTAATAACATATTATATTTCCTTTATTAAATGATGAAAATTATGCGACACATTTGGATATGTGTTTATAATTTCTAGTTGTTCCAAGAATTCTTTGTGTTGTATGTGAGATGGATCAAACACACTAATAGCTTTCACTTGTTCTTCTGTAAACGCACCAGTATCCCAATAAACATGTTGCCTAAAATTAATAGTAAAAGTTCCTATCATATCTTTTGCGATGTTGTTAACTAATTTCATTGCTAAGATCATTTCTTTAAAGTTATACTCACTTACTACATAACTAAAAATAAAATGACGTTTCATATCTGTTAACCCGATCAAGAATTTAATATTGTTAAGTAACGACTCCCACACTCCGCCAAGTCTTGTAACATTTTCATATGTGTGTTTTGTACCTGCGTCTAAACTAATATCAAAAGTTTTAATAAACTCTTGACAATTAAAACTATCCCACATTTTTTTGTTTAGCAACACACCGTTTGTTACAATTTGTATTTCTTTTATATTTGGATATTTTGATTTATCAAAGTTAATTAGAAAGTCTCTATATATTTTACTGTAAATAGGATCGCCTGAACCAGTTAGCATTATCTGTTTAATGCTACTACCAAATGTATCCTCAATTTCATCTTGCACTGCTTGTTTGTTTTTGTGTACTTGGCTATTTATATTATCGTTTGGTATAACGTCATGCCTACAACTAGGACACTTCATATTACAACTTCTATCTTGTCCGTACAGTATAGTTTCTACCATTGGCACTTCGGGCGGTTGGAAGTTTTCTTTTAATACAAACCAATTCTTTTCTTTTGTACGGCCTGCTAATACTTCGCTTATATCAGGACATAGCTTGTGATCGCAATAACTAAAACTACCATCTAAAATACTTTCACGTATTTTTTCAGCTGTAGGACCAAACCATCCTTCCGTAATAGATACCTCATCTTCTGTACCAACATTGTTAATGCTAGTTGGTAGCCAGCTTGGGCAACACATATACGAACCAAAATGATTAACATCCAAATAGTTCCATGGTTTAGTACATACCCACTTTTTTAACTTATCGTTTTTTTCTACCATAATAATGTTCTTTGTTTGCAGTTAAGTAAATGTTCTCTATTGCTAATTAATCTATCCTTAATTTGTGTATATATTTTTATCCAATCATCATGACTGATATTACATAACCTAGTAACTTCAATAAATGTTGCAGTCATACGTTTGGTTGGATCTCGGATAACATCATAGCTATGATTTATAAAATCATCAAATACATCGTAACCCAACTCTCGCAGAACTTGTACACTATATCTCTCAGCAAATACTACAAATGGCTGTAACAATGCTATTGCTTTAAATGTTTTTTCACTATGAAATATAGTATCTTCGATATAGTTTGTTTCCACAATCATTTCAAAGTAACAATCTAAATGTGCATCCAGCAATTCACTATTTAAACTTCTTGCTTGATTCTCTGCCAGATTAACATATTCGTGAAATAAATGTTTCTCTCCGTGTCGCATAACCCATGCAGTTAGTTCATGTGCATCGTGTTTCCATATTTTTGCAGTTCTATTAATTTTATTACAAAATTCATTTAAGTCAAAATTTAAACCAGTGCCATGATGTGATACCATTCCAAAACTATAATTAATGTCGTGTTGCAAGTTCAACTCATTTATGCGTTTAACAATCTCTATCCGTACAGGTCTTGTTAATCTATTTTTACATATTGCTTTAAATTTTGTAGGCAACGTTATATTTAATTTTGAATCGTTATACTGTTGTGTGAATTTTCTTGCTATATCTTTTGAAACTATTAATTCCCAATAATTGGAATATTGCGTATTTACAAAATTCTTAGTACCTCTTATATAATCGCCTGACAAGTAAATAGTATTATCTGCAAACTCTCCTAAGAATTTTTGAAAATTAATTGCATTATAATACCTAGCTGGAAATCCTTCAAGTGAATGATCTAGTATAATTTTACAACGTCCTGTTCTAACATCATTAGCTACTTCTGTCGGTACGTATAGTTGTTCAGAAGCACCATTGCTACCCATTATATCTAACTGTTGAAGTACTGCATTATCACAATATACATAATAGTAATAAGGTGTATTAGGGCGTATATGTGTTATACGATCTCTTTCAAAGGCAGCAATTGCCCAGCCACCTTCATCAACTAATGACTTGTTTTTAATTAATTGGTTTGTTGTTTTGCTATGATCAGATATATAAAATTGCATACAGCTATTTATGATTATTATATTAGTAGTTAATTACATTTCTATATGAATAACATTACTGCAATTAATTTCATCTAAGTCTATCTCGCTTTTATTAGTACAGTACCCTAACGGAATCTTGCCTATAATAAATGGATCATGTGGTACTTTATGATCTTCTAAATATTTTTTAAAATTATCATGACCTAGTACTGCATTTGTAAATGCGTTGGGTTGCCATTCAAACCCAATGTGTGCATATTGATCAATATTTGTAATATCAAACGGTAATGGATTATCCATGTCAAGCCAGCAAGTTAAATACTCTTTACCCAACACACTAAACGGAAGCCATATATCAGGATCAGTATCAAATGTACAATACTTTCTATATTCGTTATCTATTGGATAAACATCAAACATGCGTTGGTTTTCGTCTGTATTCCTCCAACGTTGAATAATATGATCACCATCTTTTTGTTGAAAGCCTAACTCAAATAGTTCTTGCTTGCGTGGAGTAATAACGGTTTCTTCATACTCATGTATTTGGCAATTCATTTCATAAAAGATTTTATTTAATTCATTGCTATTCTTGCCTGTGTAATCTAAATCCCAATCACCGTGAGCATCATCCCAATTGTATTCTCGCCAATGAGTATACTTTGCGTTAACCATATCGTCAATGCTTGCGTTTGGTAAGTCCCACCATTTTTGCGTAAAACTTCCGTGTGTAATATAGTGATGTATTTTGTTTAAAAAACTTTGAGGTTGGTCGTGATACATTTTACCTGGAAAGTTAATATCGTATTTGTATCTAAGCAAATCTACATTGTCATTAAATAATTTAATTTGCTTTACACGATGTTCTAAATCTTGCTTTGTTGGATTGTCTTTGTTAGGGATTTCGTGCCAATGCCATGTATCAATTCGTTTATTAGCCAATTCTAATGGAGCTGCAATACTATGCCAGTATTCTACAAAATCGTTTTTAATTAATTCTACGTTGGCTACTTGTCCGTTGCTCCAGTGTATTTTTATAGACATTTTGTTAGTCCTATTCGAAGACTTGTGTATTTAAAGTCCGGAACAAGAGCATGTAATTTAGTAAGGTCAGGAGACCTACGAGGCGTACTGCCAACTTGACCATCTTCTAATCTAAGGGTGTTTGTGTTTATATTCATTAATTCCATTATTTGATGTGCTACATCTAGTATGGTTGTTTCAACATTAGACCCAATGTTAATGATTTCGTTTTTAGTTTTGTATACATTCTTAATAAGATCACAAGCATCATCTATATAACAAAAACTTCTTGTATCAGTATGTCCATACAAAACACTGTCGCCTTGCTTTAAGCGATCTATAAACTCAGGAATAAAATGATTTAGTTGACCCGGTCCGTACACATTATGAAAGCGTATAATTGTGTATGTACTGTTTTGTTCAATGCTATTACTAATGACAGCACTTTCCATTGCAATCTTACCACTGGCATAACACCATCGTGGATTAGTAATATCTTCTATTGTAAGTGCTATATTTTCTGGTGTAGGTACTGGTGCCCATCCCTGATTAACTGTACTAGCATATCCTTCACTACTACTAGCATATACAAAATGTGCTTTGGGATATCTTTTTAGTAAATTCATCGTAGGCGTAACAATACTATCAATAACACTAAACGGTGTGCTATAAAAGTTTTTTGTGCTATTAAATGCTGCCAAATGTATAACTGTGTCCACATCAGGTAAACTATTAACAAAATTTACATCAGCCAAGTCTCCGTTATAGTCACAATTATTATAATCAACAGTAATACAATCTATATAATCACGTAAACGTTTTCCAATAAAACCATTTGCTCCAGTTATTAAAATCATTATAACCCTCTCAAAAATAATGCAAAAGATTGTTCTTCTTGCACAGCTACATTAAACATATTTTTAAAATTATAGTCTAATGTTTCTTTTAATTGTTTCTTAATAGAAAAAATTGTTTGTTCTCTACCCAGCTTTTCAACCTGAGTTAATACTGCATCCCATCTTTCTGCATCATCTTCTATGTCATCATACCTTTCGTCTATTATGCTGCTGAATGTTTTAAACCCTTTGCTTTGTAAAAATGATAAACTACCTCTGCAACCTATTAATAAAAATGGAGTGCGTTGTAGTATGGGAGCAAATACGGCATCACTTAAAAATAATTTTCTACCTTCTGCCCAAGTTTCTGTAACCAAACAAATTGCACTTCGTTGATAATAGTCACTAATACTGTTTATTGCATCTATGCCAGCACAGTAATTTGTATTAATATCTACATCATCTAATTTACGTGGGAGTGTATTATGTAGTTCGTGCATATGTTTTTTTATGTCGTCCCAATCAAATGTATTGTTTCTGTCAAAATATTTAGGCCATTTTTGTTTTCTATCTTTTAATTTATTGTAAGCATCAATAATTGTTGACGCAGGTAAATCTTTTATTTCTTTTGGAAAACTGTAACGAATACGTTTAAATGCATATTCGTTATTTTGTTCTTGCATCTTTTTTAATCTTGAAACTGTATAGCCTCTGTGTGCTTTTGGAAATCTATTAGGACATATTATAAAATTGTCTATGTCTTCTTGCTCAGTATTATTTTTATATTTAGAATCATTATTAACAATATTAGCAAAGCTCCATAAAAACATACAAAAACTTTTTACATTTATTCTACTATCTTTACAATATTTCTCAGCGTTTATGTCTCCTGTTAGCCATGTAATCTGATTACAATTTATACCAAGTTTGTTTGCGTTTGATTCTAACTGCTCATGCAAATTAATACTCTCTACATGATTAATTGTATCATTGTAAACTGGACCCCAACTCTCTTCCATAGTATCTATAATAATATGTATTTGTTTTTGATTTATTAATGGTATCCACTCAACTGGTATACAATTTAATACAGTACCATCATAAATGGTACTTACTGGAAAAGATCTACTATCGCTGTGATGTTTAAACCAAATGATACTAGTATCATTTAAATTTGATACTGTTTCAACTGGAATAGATGTACCATAAAAATTGCCATTTATATTTACATCATACCATTCTGTATTTGGTATTCTAAGAATCTTTAGTGGTTGCATATTTAATTTCTTCCAGCTTGCAAATTTCAAAAAACTCTTTCATTTCTGGAAATGTTTCTAAGAAATTTAAATTTCTACGTTTGTCATAGTCTGTTATAAACTTAACAAAATTAATACGTTTCATTGATATAGATTGATTAGTTGATGTATTATCTGGTGCAGTTTGGTCTTTTATATTTTGTAGTATATCAATTAAAATTCTTTTTAGTTTCAATGACTCGTTTGCTTCAAACCCCATTAAGTCATTCCAACCGGGGTCAGTTGTATTTTTGTACATAAACTCAACTGCTGGGAGCAAATAGTCTTGTACTAATGCTAATGTAATTATGTTTGCATCTAAGAACTCTGGGTGTCTTACATATGGAATATCAATGCCTACTCTAGATGCTTTCTTGTCTTGTCTTCCTATATGTGCTGGAGTTTGTTTTGATTCAAACTTAGTAGAAACATCAAGTCCGCATTCTTCAAACCATTTAACAAGACCATTTACATTGTAACATTGTTTTAAAAATAAAACATATTCTAATAACTTCTTAAACGATGTTATGCTAAACACATTAAATGCAGACATAAATGTAATTCTACTATTATCAGTGTTATCTAAAAAATATTCTATATTTTCTTTAAACAAATTCCAGTCCATGCCATACCTACTGTATTCGCATTGTTCGTGCGTTGCTTCTGCACTAACAAACAATGTCATGTTTTTAATACTGTTAGTATCTGTTAATTGTTTTGCTAGTGTTGTAAATTTTGTCCATAGTTTTTCAGGAACACATGCATTACTGTTTACTGCAAAGTCTAAATTTGGATTTGGATTCTCTAAGAGATATTCCATTACTTTAAAAGTATGCTTACTCATTAGTGGTTCGCCGCCTGTTATTCTAAAGGTATGCATATTTTTAGATGCGTCGGGAAACCATTTCCAAAAAGCATCTGTATATGGATTATCGTCTTTGTCTTTATATTGTGCTTGTCCTAGTGCATTATATGTAGAACCGTTTACTTTATATGGACCATGTGTTTTTATTTCTTTTATCCACTTGCTGCTGAACATTGGCCCACAATAACTGCATTTTAAATTACATACATTACTAAAACTTACTTCTACATATTTAGGCATAACATCCTCATTGCCGGTCATTTCTACAATATCATCGTGTAAATTTAAACTATAAGCATCCAAACTTTTTAATGTTCGATCACTAAAGTCTCCGGTATTATCTTCTATTCTCCAGCAAAAATCACATTCACTTGGTCGCTTACCATTTAGCATTGCCTTGCGTTGTTCTTTTTTAAATGATGTATTATGTAATGCACTTGGATTGTTAACAATTTCTTCTAGTGGAATTTTGTGTGCAACTGGATGATGGCAACTATGTGTTAATCCTTGTCCAAGGTGCATAGTAACTTGTGTCCATTTCGCTAAACAAAACCCAGGACCTTTACTATTTAATAAGTCTCTCATTGCTATTTTGTTATCGTGATCAGCATAAGCTGTACCATTTTTGTTAACAGTTATATTAGAATCTTTTATTTTTTTGTTCATACTGCTCGTTCTATATCATCTTCAATACATTTTTCGCCATATTGTACTTCTAAAATATGACAAGGTTCATTTGTATTATTGCATGCTTGATGCCATTCATTTTTTCTAATTAGTATTGTTTGATTATTTCTATATGTACCTAGTTCTTCAGTATCAGAAGAAACGTTTATAGTGTTAAAACAACATTCTCCTTTGAGAATATACCAATGTTCTGCTCTGTGTTCATGGCGTTGCATACTTAGAGATTGTTTGGGTGCTATCACAAGTTCTTTAACTTTATATCCTGGTTTATCATCTAATACTCTATACCAACCCCAATTGCGAATAGTTTTAGGTGACTTCCATTCTTCTAACAACCAACTGCTTGAATTTGTTTTATCTGTTCCTCCAACACCAAATGCAAACTCAACATCATCAAATATCATTTCAGGTATATTGTCTGCAGTTCGATCACCACCGTTAGCAAATATTAGTTGGTCATTGGGATAGTGTGCTTTGACTTGCTTAATAAAATTAATAGCGGTATCATCGTCATCCATAAATGTAAATACTTCATCTACCATTTGTAAGTTATTAACAATAGCAAGACGTTCGTTCCAAGGCATAAATGCTTTACCCTTCTTGCGTTCTAGCCATTCATCTGAGTTTAAACCTACAATTACAATATCGCCTAACTTCTTAGCTTCGTTAAAGTATTGTATGTGTCCCAAATGTATTGGATCAAACCCACCAGTGACTAGTACTATTTTTTTCATTCCAAGGTATCTTCTACTTGGTCTTCTCTAATCTGAGCACCCATTCTACTAGGGTTAATATATACTTCCTTAAAAAAGCGTGAGCCTTCTTTACCTAAGTCAGCAATTTCAAGATCTAAGTTAGAACGTAGTTCGTAT
>Ga0213861_10002239_pt1 | contig 16769 bp, 15 predicted proteins | sample PICome_4_FD_160110 | JGI IMG/M metagenome (GOLD analysis project Ga0213861, IMG submission 160110) | Coastal seawater microbial communities near Pivers Island, North Carolina, United States - PICO131 | ecosystem: Environmental > Aquatic > Marine > Coastal | place: USA: North Carolina... | reverse complement strand
GCAGAGTCACGACCGCCACCGATCTCAAAAGCCGCATCCAAATCGGCCTCGCCTGCAAGTTCAGGATTGTCCGCCACAGTGCGCGCACCAATATAGCGAAAACTGCCTTTGACCCCGAACCCGCCCACATCACCGCCACTGCCGCCATAGCTTAGCGGGCCGAGCTGCAACGATCCGGGCTCGAAATTGCCAGTTGGACCGAGGGATGAAGTTTCAGAGCCAAAATAATTCGGCGTCCAGGACGCGCCCAGCCCCAACGTGAAGGCAACGCCATTACCAGATTGCGCGTCTTGCGCGGTCACGGACGTGGCAGCGAGGAGCATCGGCAGGATCAGGATTCGCATTATGGGTGGCCTCTGGGTCAATGTGGCTTTAGATCACTCTAGCGTATCGCCGCGCATTCACAAGCGGATCGCATTGACATATCCGTCATCGAAAGAGAGCCCGAAATGCTGTCATATCAACATGGTTATCACGCTGGAAACCTGGCTGACGTGCACAAACATGGCCTGCTGGCATGGATGCTCGACTATCTGACCCGCAAGGACAAGCCGCTGTCCTATCTGGAGACCCACGCAGGGCGTGCGGTTTACGATTTGACCGACGCGGCGGCGCTCAAGACGGGCGAAGCAGCACGCGGCATTGCGATTGCCGAAAACTGGTTTGCAAAGGATCACCCTTACGCACGGGTTCTGGCCGCCGTCCGCGCCGAGGCTGGCCCCAACGCCTACCCCGGATCGCCGATGGTCGCGGCCCATTTGCTCCGCGATATCGACCAGATTGACGTGGCCGAACTGCACCCCGGCGAGATTGTGGAACTGCGCGACGCGATGATCAATCACCCCGTCGGCTGTCACCATCTGGACGGCTGGCAAATGGCCATGTCGCGCTGCCCGCCCGAGCCGCGCCGTGGCATTTTATTGGTTGATCCGTCGTTCGAGATTAAGTCCGATTACGACGATATCCCCGACTTCTTTCGCAAGATTCATCGTAAATGGCCCGTGGGCGTTCTTGTGCTGTGGTATCCGATCTTGGTCGATGAGCGGCATAGGCCGATGACGCGCGCACTCATGGAGGCGATCCCTGACGCGACCTTGCACGAGGTCCGCTTTCCGCCCGCCCGTCCGGGCCACGGGATGGTTGGCTCTGGCCTGTTTGTGGTGAACGCGCCCTATGGCTTTGACATCGAGGCTGGCAGGCTGGCGGCAAAGTTCAAAACCCTCAAAGCGTGAGTTTGGGGTTTGCGCCCCCCGATTGCGCCCCTATATCTACCTCATGTTTGCAGATCTCCTTCGGCGCCTGACCGCCCCCGCCCCAGACCCTTTGACGGAAAACGATGCCCGCTTGGCACTTGGCGCGCTTTTGGTGCGGCTTGCCCGTGCGGACGGCGATTATGCCGCTGTCGAAATCGCGCGGATCGATGCAATTTTGGCGAACCGCTACGGCCTTGCTGACCCGGCCGCCCTGCGCGTCCAATGCGAAGCTCTGGAGAGCGAGGCCCCTGATACCGTCCGCTTTACCCGCGCGATCAAGGACGCGGTCGCTTATGAGGACAGGCTGGGCGTGATCGCCGCGATGTGGGAAATTGTGCTCGCTGACGGTGTGCGTGATCACGACGAAAATACCCTCATGCGCCTGATCGCCCCGATGATCGGCGTGCAAGACCAAGACAGCCACGCCGCAAGAATCGCAATCGAAGCCCGCTTGAAGTGAGCGGCACGCGGCGGCAGCTTTACTCTACCTGAGGCTGAACCAAGCGTGCCAATACCACCGCCGCAAGCCACGAATGGCGCGTGACGCTAGGTAAACTGACATCAAAGCGTTGCAGAATCCCGTGAAATGCGCCCTACTGCACGGCGAAACAATAAAAAGCGGCCCAACTTGACCCCTGATATTCCCGTCATCGAAATTCGCGACCTGCACAAATCCTATGGATCACTGGAGGTTCTCAAGGGCGTCGATATCTCGGCACCTGCCGGCCATGTCGTGTCGCTCATCGGCTCGTCAGGGTCGGGCAAGTCAACGCTTTTGCGCTGTGCCAACCTGCTTGAGGATAGCCAGCAAGGGGATGTTCTGTTTTGCGGCGAGCCTGTGATCTGGAAGGGCACGGGCCTGAACCGTCGCCCCGCAGACCGTGCGCAGATCACCCGTATTCGCACCAATTTGTCGATGGTGTTCCAGCAGTTCAACCTCTGGGCTCATATGACGATTCTGCAAAATGTCATGGAGGCCCCTGTGACCGTGCTGGGCCGCGACAAGACAGAGGTTGAAGCCTCTGCGCGCAAATACCTCGACAAGGTGGGGATTGGCGACAAATGCGACGCCTATCCCGCGATGCTATCGGGTGGCCAACAACAGCGGGCGGCGATTGCGCGGGCCTTGTGTATGGAGCCAAAAGCGCTTTTGTTTGATGAGCCGACCAGCGCGCTGGACCCCGAGCTTGAACAGGAAGTTGTCAAAGTTATCAAAGATTTGGCCGCAGAAGGCCGCACCATGATTATCGTGACCCACGATATGCGCTTGGCAGCGGACGTGAGCGACCATGTCGTTTTCCTCCATCAGGGGAAAATCGAAGAAGAAGGGCCGCCCGAAACACTTTTTGGTGCCCCCAAAACCGAGCGGCTGCAAGGATTCCTATCCGCAACCGTTCCTGCCTAATACCTCATCAACTCGGGAGAATTCTGATGAACAAACTGATCCTTACGACGGCCGTTCTGGCCCTTACGGCTGGCGCTGCATTGGCTGAAAGCCACGGTTCCGTCGTGCGTCTTGGCACCGAAGGCGCCTACCCTCCGTATAACTTTTTGAACGATGCTGGCGAAGTTGACGGCTTTGAGCGCGAATTGGGCGACGAGCTTTGCGTACGTGCAGAGTTGACATGCGAGTGGGTCACCAACGAATGGGACAGCATCATTCCAAACCTCGTATCGGGCAACTATGACGCGATCATCGCGGGCATGTCCGTGACCGACGAGCGCAAGGAAGTGATCGCATTCTCCGAGCAATACACGCTGCCAGATCCATCGTCCTACCTCGTGATGAACGACGCAACAGACCTGACAACAGGCGTAATCGCGGCACAGGCTGGCACCATTCAGGCGGCTTATGTGGCCTCGACCAGCGCGACTTTGCTTGAGTTCGCAACACCTGACGAATCTGTAGCTGCTGTGAAAAACGGCGAAGCGGACGCTGTTCTGGCGGACAAATCCTTCCTCGCACCTATGGCCGAGGCTGATCCGGAACTGTCCTTGGTTGCGCAAGACGTGATGATCGGTGGCGGCATCGGCATCGGCCTGCGCCAGTCCGACGAAGAGCTGAAAGCAAAGTTCGACGCAGCGATCATCTCCATGAAAGAAGATGGCTCCCTGAACGCGCTGATCGCAAAGTGGCTGCCAGACGCAGGCCAGTTCTAAGAACCTCTTGCGCCCCGGTCTGATGATCGGGGCGCACTCCCGTCGTTTTTTCCAAACACTCACTTCCAAGCCACCAAACGGGTGCCCCCATTTTTGAATTCTGTGCTGATCCAGCCTCTTTGACAGGCGCCAAATGGCTTTCGTGTTACCTGACAACAGGTAAGCACATGGGCCTGTATTGGTCGTTCGGCACTGTCCTTTTGCTGCTTGCAATCACTGCCCCTGTCGCCTTGGCCTTCGGCTTTGGCGGCGCATCGGCGGCCCGCAGCCATTTCGCCCCGCTGCGCTGGTTCGGCAAGACCTATATCGCGCTGGTGCGCGGTGTGCCTGATATCGCGTTTTTCTTGTTCTTTGTCATCGCTCTCGATCAAGGCATCGAATACCTGCGCCACAAGGTCAAATGTCCCGATTGGGATATGCCGGTGCGCCAAGGTAACGACTTTGTCGTCTGTGAGGCGGCCAAAATGCCGCTGGGCAATTCCCCGCAATTCTACCACGAGGCTTACGGCTTTGCGCTGGCGGTTCTGACCTTTGCGATCGTGTTTGGTGCCTTTGCCGCCAACGTGCTATATGGGGCGATGCGCGCAGTGCCACACGGCCAGTTGGAAACCGCAGAGGCTTACGGCATGACCCGCAGGCAGACGTTCTGGCGCGTTCTTGTTCCGCAAATGTGGGTCTTTGCGCTGCCGGGATTGTCGAACCTCTGGATGGTGCTGATCAAGGCCACACCGCTGCTGTTCCTTTTGGGTGTTGAAGACATTGTCTATTGGTCGCGCGAACTTGGCGGCACCAAGACGCCCAACTTTACCGATTATCCGCATGGAGATTGGCGGATTTACTACTTCGCTTTCCTGCTTGTGTTCTATCTGTGCTTTACGCGCGTCTCGGAAATTGTGCTCGATAAGATCATGGCGCGCCTGACATTTGGCCAAGCGACATCTGCGGGTGAAGCCCAGCGAAAGGCGGGGCGCTGATGGAAGACTGCATCCAGACAATCATGGATTACGGCTTGCGGTCCCAAGGGATTGGCGAGCGCCTTTTGCCGCGGTCTGATTTCACGCTGTGCCAGCAGTTTACGCTGATTGGCTCTGGCATGATCTGGAACATCTATTTCGGGTTTTTCGCGCTGGTTGCCGGTTTCTTCTTTGCCACCACACTTGCGATGGGAAAGGCGGCGCGGTCCGCTTGGCTGCGCAAACCTGCGGAGTGGTTCATCTTTATCTTCCGCGGCTCGCCGCTGTTTATCCAGTTTTTCTTTGCCTACTTCCTGTTCTTGTCGCTCAAGTCGGTTCACCCTGCCCTGTCGCCGTTCACCTCGGCGTGGCTTGGTGCCTTGGTCGTTTTGTTCCTGAACACTGCCGCCTATTCGGCCGAGATCTTCTATGGCGCACTGCAGTCGATCCCGAAGGGCGACACCGAAGCTGCCGATGCTTACGGCCTGCAAGGCTGGTCCCGTTTTCGCCGTGTGATCTGGCCCACGATGCTGCGGCTGGCGTGGCCTGCCTATACCAACGAGGCGATCTTTTTGTTCCATGCCACGACCTTGGTCTTCTTTAGCGGGTTCCCCGCAACCCAGCAGCGCGGTGATGCCCTGTATTATGCAAATTATTTTGCAGACAAGACGTTTAACCCCTTTGTGCCTTATCCAATTCTCGCTATGTATTTCATTATTCTGACGCTGATCGTCATCACGATATTCGGCCTCATAAACAGGTACTTGAACCGCCATCTGCCGCAAGACAGACGCGCGAAGATCAAATACCGCCCACAGGTGATAAGATAAAATGAGCTGGCTTGAAGACAATCCCGAAGTGCGCAACGTCCGTTGCGGCGCGGCCGATCTAAACGGACAAGCACGCGGAAAACGCGTGCCGCGCAAATTCGCGGCCAAACTGGAAAAGGAAGGCACACGCTTTCCTTTGTCCGTGCTGAACCTTGATATCTGGGGCGAAGACATCGACGACAGCCCGCTGGTTTTCGAGACTGGCGATGCGGATGGTGTGTTGCTGCCCACCGAGCGCGGCTATGTGCCGATGCCGTGGCTCTCGACGCCTTCGGCGATCCTGCCGCTATGGTCTTTCCACGAAGATGGCACCCCCTTTGAAGGCGACCCGCGCCATGCGCTGGCCGCTGTTGTGGCCCGCTATAAGGCGCTCGGGCTGACCCCAGTTGCGGCCACAGAGATGGAGTTTTACCTCATCGACGACAGCGGCAAAGAAATCCGCCAGCCAAAATCACCACGCACAGGCAAGCGCCGTGCGGGTGCCGAGATTTTGAGCTTGCGCGCATTGGACGCATTCGACCGCTTCTTTAACGACCTTTATGACGCTTGCGACGAGATGGGTATTCCCGCCGAGGCCGCTATCTCCGAGGGCGGTTTGGGCCAGTTTGAGGTCAACCTTGAACATGTGCCGGATGCGCTCAAGGCCGCCGATGATGCGTGGTTGTTCAAAATGCTGGTGCGCGGCATTGCCCGCAACCATGGAATGGCCGCCTCTTTCATGGCCAAACCCTATGAAGATTACGCGGGCAACGGCCTGCACACCCATTTCTCGGTCATCGACAAGGACGGCAATAACGTTTTTGCCAATGATACCTATGAGGGCACAGAGCTTTTGGCCAATGGTATCGCGGGCTGTCTGGCGGGGATGAAGGATCTTGCGCTGATTTTCGCGCCCCACGGCAATAGCTACGACCGTCTGGTGCCCGGTTCGCATGCGCCGACCTCGATCTGCTGGGCCTATGACAACCGCACAGCCTCTGTGCGCGTCCCCGGCGGCAGCTTCAAGGCGCGCCGTATCGAGCACCGCGTCGCTGGCGGTGACGTGAACCCCTATTTGTTCCTTGCGGCCGTGCTTGGCTCTGCACTTGTGGGCATTGAGGACAAAATGGTCCCGCCGCCGCCCATCGAAGGCTCTGCTTATACCCAAGCGCTCCCGCAATTGCCGACCACATGGTCGGACGCCATTGATGCCTTTGAAAAAAGCACGCTGGCGCGCCGCATCTTTGACCCGCAACTGGTCGAAAACTTCCTGCGGACCAAGCGGCAGGAAATGAGATACTTCATGGAACTGAGCCCGGAAGAGCAACTCGATCTCTATCTCGACACTGTCTGAGGGTCGCGCTAGGCTGGGGTCATCCTAACAACGGTGACTTATGAAAATCGGTATTCTGCAGACTGGCCACGCGCCAGATGAAATCCAAGCGACCCTTGGTGACTATGACGCTATGTTCGGTCGGCTTTTGGCAGACAGCGGCCTGACCTTCGAGACCTATAACGTGGTCGATATGGCGTTCCCGAAGAGCGTGACAGACTGCGACGGCTGGCTGCTGACCGGATCAAAGCATGGTGCTTATGAAGACCACGCGTTTATCCCGCCGCTTGAGGACTTTATCCGTGCCGCTTTTGCGGCGGACGTGCCCATGGTCGGGATTTGCTTTGGCCACCAGATTATCGCGCAGGCCCTTGGCGGCAAGGTCGAGAAGTACAAGGACGGCTGGGCTGTCGGGCGTCAGACCTATGATTGGCAAGGCGAGGACGTCACACTGAATGCGTGGCATCAGGATCAGGTTGTGACCCGCCCGGCCACAGCCGAGACCGTGGCTTGCAACGATTTTTGCGAGAACGCGGCCCTGATTTACGGCCGCAACGCCTTTACCGTGCAAGCACATCCAGAGTTTGGCGATCAGATGATCGACGGGCTGGCGACATTGCGCGGACCGGGTGTTGTGCCTGATCCGTTGCTGGAAGCCGCTCATGCGAATTTAGGCAAAACCAATGCCAACCAAAAGCTGGCGCTCCAGATTGCGCGGTTCTTTAAGGAAAGACGCATCTCATGACTTGGATGGATAAAATCCCGCAAGCCGCGCGGACTTACCTCGAAAACAACCGTTTGGACGAGGTTGAGTGTATGATCCCCGATTTGCCCGGGATCGCGCGTGGCAAGGCAGTACCCGCGACGAAGTGGGACAAGCAGGCCGAGAGCCATTTCCACTTGCCCAACTCCATCTTTTTCCAAACGATCACAGGCGATTGGGGCGAGGCCGCTGGGCCTGAAGGCTTCCTTGAGCCGGACATGATCCTCAAACCTGACCTTTCAACGGCAACTGCCGCTCCTTGGGCATCCGATGGCACATTGCAGGTGATCCACGATGCTTTTGACCAAAAGGGCCGCCCCGTCGGGGCCAGCCCGCGCAACGTCTTGAAACGGGTCTGCGATCTATACGCCAAAGAAGGCTGGAAGCCCGTCGTGGCCCCCGAAATGGAATTCTACCTTGTGGCCCGCAACATCGACCCCGCCAAACCGATCGAGCCGATGGTCGGCCGCACGGGACGTTTGTCTGCGGGGCGTCAGGCCTATTCGCTCTCGGCCATTGACGACTACGGCCCCGTGATCGACGATATTTACGAGTATGCCGAAGTCCAAGGGTTCGAGATCGACGGGATCACCCAAGAGGGTGGCGCGGGCCAGCTCGAGATCAACTTGCGGCATGGCAATCCTGTGAAACTGGCCGATGAAGTGTTCTTCTTCAAACGCCTGATCCGCGAAGCGGCCCTCAAGCACGATTGCTTTGCCACCTTTATGGCCAAGCCGATTGAGGGCGAGCCCGGCTCGGCGATGCATGTGCATCACTCGGTGATTGATGATCAGGGCCGCAACCTGTTCACCGGCAAGGGCGGCGGCGAGACAGATGCTTTCTTCCATTTTATCGGGGGATTACAAGAGCATATGCCCAGCGCGATTGCCGTCATCGCGCCCTATGTGAACTCTTACCGTCGCTATGTGCCTGATAGTGCGGCACCCGTGAACCTTGAGTGGGGCCGCGACAATCGCACGACAGGGATCCGCATTCCAATCAGCGAGCCTGCGGCCCGCCGCATTGAAAACCGCCTGCCGGGCATGGATTGTAACCCCTATCTTTGCATCGCCGCCTCACTGGCTTGCGGCTATTTGGGCATGAAGAACGAAATCCGTCCCGACAAACGCTGGCAAGGCGAGGCCTATAATTCGGAGGCCGAGATTGCCGGATCGCTCTGGGATGCGCTTGATCTGTTCGATGAGGCAAAAGAGCTTCACGAGGTGCTTGGCCCCGACTTCGCGCGCGTCTATTCGATCGTCAAACGCACCGAATACACCGAGTTCTTACAGGTCATCAGCCCGTGGGAGCGCGAACATCTTTTGTTAAACGTATGAACCCGCTGTATCGCAATGACCGCGCGGGGCAGTTTCCCAAAAGCTGGTACGCAGCAACCGCTGAAATACCGCCCGAGCGCTTGCCGCTTTTCGGGCAAATCGAGGCCGATGTTTGCGTCATAGGTGCAGGCTTTACGGGGCTTTCCGCAGCGCTCCATCTTGCGCAAAAGGGGTTTCGTGTTGTCGTGCTTGAGGCGCATCGCGCCGGTTTTGGTGCCTCGGGCCGGAACGGTGGTCAAGTTGGCTCGGGGTATAACAAAGGGCAGGCGTGGCTGGCGAAATCCTTGGGCGACGGCCCTGCCCGCGCGCTTTGGGAGATGGCCGAAGAAGCCAAGTCTGATCTGCGAACGCAGGTTGCAGCCTACGCACCCGATGCCCGCTACCGCGCAGGCGTGGCCCATGGCTGTTATAGCGCAAGCGAGACCGCCCAAGAGCACCGCGATGCGGAGTATCTTGCCCGTACATATGGCTATGACCAGATCACGCCGCTGGACGCGCAGGCCTTGGCTGACATCGTCAAAAGCCCCGTTTATCAAGGCGGTACGCTGGACATGGGGGCCGGGCATATTCACCCGCTGCGTTACGTCTTGGGCATGGCACGCGCCGCCGAGGCTGCGGGCGTCAAGATTTTTGAACGCTCCGAGGTGCATCACATCGCCAAAGGCGACACCGCAGCGGTGCGCACGGACAAGGGCTGTGTCAAAGCCAAATTTGTGGTGGTCGCAGGAAACGGATACATGCCCGGGATCGAGCGGAAGATTGCGGCCAAGGTGATGCCGATCAACAGCTTTATCGGGGCGACTGCGCCGCTCACGGAGGCCCAAGCGGTTCTGGCCCGCGACATCGCCGTGGCCGATAGCAAGTTTGTGGTGAACTATTTCCGCATGTCAGAGGACAACCGCCTGCTTTTCGGCGGGCGCGAAAGCTATACCATCGGCTATCCCAAGGATATCGAGACGGCGCTACAACAGCGGATGATCAACCTGTTTCCGCAACTCGCGGGCGTCGGATTTGATTATGTCTGGGGAGGCACACTGGGGATCACGGTGTCCCGCCTGCCCGCCGTGCAGAGGCTCGCACCCAATATCATGTCCGCCGCAGGGTTTTCGGGACACGGTGTCGCGCTTTCTGGTTTTGCAGGCAAGGTCATGGCCGAGGCGATTGCGGGACAAGCGGGGCGGTTTGATCTCCTCTCAAGCCTGCCCACACCCAGTTTTCCGGGCGGAGGAGCGGCCCGCGCCCCCCTGCTTGCTCTTGCCATGACGTGGTTCGCGATGCGGGACAGATTGGGGATCTGACCCGCAGCACGGTCTTATGGTTCAGAGGCCGGTTTTGTCGCGCAATGCATACCACCAAGACCCGATAACCGAGTACGGCACGCGGAACATCCGGCCGCCCGGGAACGGATACCAAGGCACATTCTCGAAGACGTCGAAGCGGGTCAAATCGCCGTCGATCGCCTCGGACAGGATACGCCCGAAGGTGTGAGATCCCGTGACGCCGTGGCCTGAGTAGCCATGTGCGAAGTAGGTGTTGCTGCCGATCCGGCCCATTTGCGGGACGCGGCTGAATGACAATGCAAAGTTGCCGCTCCACGCAAAGTCGATCTTCTTGCCTTTGAGTTGCGGGAAAACCTTGTCCATATTGCCGCGCAGCTTGGCCTCAATGTCTTTCGGGTCGGCCCCGCCGTAAACGGTGCCACCGCCAAACAGCATCCGCTTGTTGGCAGAAAGCCGATAGTAATCAAGGATATAGCGGATATCCTCAACGCAGACGTCCGTCGGAATAAGCGAATGGGCGAGCTCTTCGCCCAAGGGCTCTGTTGCCATGACTTGGGTCGAGACAGGCATCACGCGGGATGTCAGGGTCGGCACGACATGCCCCAAATAGGCATTGCCACACAGCACCAGCGTTTTGCAGGTCAGCGTGCCGTGGGCCGTGGTCACCACAGGCTTTGGGCTATTGGTATCCACGTCGGTCACAGGGGACATTTCGTAGATGACGCCGCCCAGCTTTTCAAAGGCAGCCGCCTCGCCAAGGGCGAGATTGAGCGGATGCATATGCCCGCCGCTATGGTCGATCAACCCGCCTTCATAGAGGTCGGAATTGACATGCGCGCGCAGCTGGATCTTGTCGAGCATCTCTTGGTTTTTGATGCCGTAACTGGCCCAGAGGTTCATGCGCTCTTCAAGCTCGTTCATGTGCGCCTTGGTCAGGCCGGTAAAGACGTTCTTGTCTTTCAGGTCACATTTGATGTCGTAGGTCTTGACCCGCTCGCGAATGATCTCGCCACCCTCTTGCACAAGGCCTGCCACAAAAGAGGCGGTATCCTGACCATACCGCTTTTTGATGGTCTGCAAGCTGGCGTTTAACCCGTTCACGATCTGGCCGCCATTGCGCCCCGAGGCGCCCCAACCGACGCGCGCGCCCTCAATAATCGCGACCTTATAGCCCTTTTCAACGAGGTGAAGACCCGTTGACAGCCCGCTATAACCTGCACCAACAATGCAGATATCGATCTCGACATGGCCTTCAAGCTTGGGCCGGACGGGCGAGGGGTTGGCCGAGGCGGCATAATAGCTCGTGGTGTGATCGCCGTTGCCTGCGTAGGACTGAGAGGGTTTCATCATGACACAACTTCCAAATGAGCGTGATATTAGGGATCAGAAAGACTGTGCGACTCTTGTCGCAATTCCTGTCTGTGTCATGGAACTATCATCTGTCTGAGCCGAATTGAAGAGACGCTTTGCACGAACATGCGCGCATGCGGCGGGGACGATTTGCCCCCTACCGCCTATTTGCCCATGCGGGAAAGCTTCTCCTGCATGGCTGCAAGCTGCTCTTTGATCGTATCAAGATCGTCCGCATCGGCTTTCGCCTCTTTGGCGGGGGCGGTTGTGCCCGCGCCCATCAAGCCGCCCGACATGGCCTTGAAGAAGGCCTGCTGCTGGGCACGCATCGCCTCAAATCCGGGCATCGCACCAAGCGGGCTGGCCTTGGTCATATTCTCCATAGCCTTGGATTGACCATCGCGCAGCATCTCGAAACTCGCGGTCAGAAATTGCGGTACCACGGATGTCGCCTGCGTCGTATAGCTGCGCACGAGGTCGGTCAGAATATCGACGCCAAGCACGCTTTCGCCGCGGCTTTCGTGTTCTGCGATGATTTGCAGCAAATACTGGCGGGTTAAATCATCACCCGATTTCAGATCAACGATCTGCACTTCGCGCCCGTCGCGGATAAACGAAGCGATATCTTCCAATGTCACATAGTCGCTTGTCTCTGTATTGTAGAGCCTGCGGCTTGCGTAGCGCTTGATCAGCAGTGGTTTAGAGGTGTCAGCCACGCGAAGTCCCTCCCAAGACATGTTGCAATGCAGAAAGCCTATGCTGCGGTAGCGCAAAAGGGAAGGAAAATGCGCGTCTGCGTAGGATGGGTTTTAACCCATCACCCCCAAAAACGGAAAACGGCCTGCGATTAACGCAGACCGTTCAGGAGGTCCTGACCCTCAGGGAGGAAAGGGCCAGGGTATCCGTCAGTCGCTTACTTTGCAGCAGCGGCTTTCTTAACAGCAGCAGTTGCTTCTGTTGTTACTTTTTTCGCAGCAGCAGTCATGTCCTCGGACATGTCTTTGCCAGCAGCCAAGACGAGTTCCATTGTCTGTGTCTGCACTTTTTTCGCGATTTCAGCGAAAGCAGCCATGTGCTCTGCAGCAGCTTCGGCAGTTGCAGTTGCGAAATCGGAAGCGGACTTTGCATAGTCAGCTGGCTCGGCTTTTGCAGTTGCAACAGTTGCGAACTTTGCAAGTGTGTCCTGTGTCCACTTTGCAGAGATCTCGGACGACTTGTTTGCAGCTTCCAAAGCAACCTTGGACATTTTTTCAGCCAAAGTTGTCTGGGACTTGAACGCTTCTTCCATCGCTTTTGTATCGACTGGGAATGCGCCCATCATGTCTTTGAAAACTGCTGTGAAATCTTGTGTGTTAGCCATGATCATATTCCTAATATTGAGAGCGGCAGGGAAGCGCCGCGATATTTGTTCATCTTGAGGAATTTATACATGCTGCAACGCAGTATTTCAAGCTTTTTCTGCGGTGCAGCATAAAAAATGCTGCACCTGCATATTTTCAATTATTTACCATAGCTTAGCTGACAACATAGGTTCCGGGTGCAGCACAAAGTGCGGGATGCTTCTTATCACCCGGCGATCTTGGTGCCACCTTTTCACCCGATTTCGCACTCAGCCACTGATTCCACCGTGGCCACCACGACCCCTCGTTTTTATCAGCCTCCGCCAGCCAGTCTTCGGGTGTCAGCCCCAGATCGGGGTTGGTATAATGGCCGTATTTGTTTTTCGACGGCGGGTTTACGATCCCTGCGATATGGCCTGATTCAGACAGGATGAAGGTTTTATCCTTGGACCCCATTTTCTGAACGCCCCGATAGCTGCTCTTCCACGCCGCGATATGATCGGTCTCGCAAGCAATCGCACAGACCGGCACTTGCACGTCGTCGAGCGTGACCGTTGTGCCTGCCACAGGAAAACCGTTCGTCGCCAAAGCGTCGCCTTGGCAAAGGCCGCGCAGGTATTCGACGGCCATCTTTGCAGGCAGGTTCGTGCCGTCCCCGTTCCAATAGAGCAAATCAAACGCGGGCGGGGCCTTGCCCATCATGTAGCTCTTGATCGCGGGGCCGTAGATCAGATCGTTGGACCGCAAATAGCTAAAGGTGCGTGACATATAGAAAGACGACAAAATACCGCTCTCGTCCACTTCGGCCTCGATCCCGTCAACAAAGTCATCGTCAAGGAACACACCCACCTCGCCCCGATCCGAGAAATCGGTGAGCGTGGTAAAGAAGGTCGCGGACTTGACCGAACTGTCACCGCGCTGCTTCATCACCCCAAGTGCCAGCGACAGCGTGGTCCCCGCGATACAATAGCCCACTGCATTGACCTGCGGTACGTTACAGATCTCTTTGACCTGCGCGATGGCGGTCAAATAGCCGTCCTCGACGTAATCGGTCATCGACACATCACGGTAAGACTCGTCGGGGTTCACCCAAGACACGATGAACACCGTATAGCCTTGATCGACGGCCCATTTGATCATGCTGTTTTGCGGCTTGAGGTCGAGAATATAGAATTTATTGATCCACGGCGGGAAAATCACCAGCGGGGTCTCGTGCACTTGATCGGTCGTCGGCGTGTATTGGATGAGTTCGAACATACGGTTGCGAAACACCACCTGCCCGTCTGTCGTGCCAAGGTTCTCCCCGACCTTGAACGCATTCTTATCGGCCAATGTCACGACCAGATCGCCGTTATTGGCCTCAAGATCCGCGACCAGATTTTCCAACCCCGCTACAAGGCTTTCGCCATCGGTTTCTGCGGCAAGGGCCAAGGCCTCGGGGTTTGTGGCCAGAAAATTGGTCGGCGACATCATGTCAATGATCTGCTGACTGAAGAATTCGAGTCGCTTTTTCTCGGAGGGATCAAGCGTATCGAGGTCGGCAACCGCTTGCTGCACTGCAGCAGCATTCATCAAGTACTGTTGCTTAATGAAATTGAAATAGGGGTTTGTATCCCACATTTCATTGGCAAAACGACGGTCACGGGGGGTATTATCGGACGGCACAGCAAGCTTACCTTGCGTCAACAGGTGCTGCGCTTCGACGTAATGCTTCACCGAGTTGCCCCAAAACGCCACTTGATGCTCAATCAACTTTGCAGGATTGTTCATCATTTCTGTAACATAAGCACCTGCCGCCTTGACATAAAGGTCCTGGCTTGGCCCTTGAAGGGCTGGCGGAACCTTACGCCCCTTGCCCATTGCCGCGAGCATGCGCTGGGTTAATTCCTCGATTCGCTTCAGATTCGCCTCCAATTTTGTCAAGTTTTTTGCAGATGTTACGTCATCGGATGAATCATGAGTTGTCATATTAACCTCTTAGGCCTACCGTGCACTTGCAGCATTGTGATGTTACACTGCGCTAACACGTCCTGAACGGAGATGTTCTGAATGAAGTATATGATGACCTATGACCTGATGGAAAGCGTAAGGAACACAAATCAATGGCTTGGGGCCTCTGCGCGCGCGATTGCCAGCTACCCGATAATGTCACTGGGCGCGAATCCTGCCATGGATTGGCTGAATGCCTGGGGTGAAGTCACAGAACGCACCTTTAGCCGCATGGTTGTAAAACCTGACTGGAACATCCCGCCCGTCACTGGCCAAAGTGGCAAAGATTTTACCGTTGTCGTTGAAAAGATTGTTGAGCGCCCGTTTGGCGATCTGATCCGTTTCCGCATGAAAGGCCGTGACGAGCGCAAGCGTCGTGTTTTGCTCGTCGCTCCGATGTCAGGCCACTACGCGACATTGCTCCGCAAGACCGTGATCAGCCTTTTGCCGGACTGCGAAGTCTATATCACCGATTGGCACAATGCCCGCGACATTCCTGTCAGCGCAGGCAAGTTTGATGTTGAAGACTACACCCGTTACCTCGTTGACTTTATGAAGGAACTGGGGAGCGATCTGCATGTGATTGCTGTGTGCCAGCCTGTGCCGTTGACACTTGCGGCGACGGCCTACCTCGCGGAAGAAGATCCCAGCGCGCAGCCCAAATCGCTGACCTTGATCGGCGGGCCGGTTGACCCGGAAGCGAACCACACCGAAGTCACCGACTTTGGCCGCTCTGTAACGATGGGCCAGCTTGAGCATACGATGATCCAGCGCGTCGGCTTTAAACACGCGGGCGTTGGCCGCAAGGTTTATCCGGGTCTTTTGCAGCTGTCGTCTTTCATCTCGATGAACGGCGAAATGCACGCGAATGCATTCCGCGACCAGATCATGCGGGTTGCCAAGGGCGAAGCCTCCGATCACGACAAACACAATGCGTTTTATGACGAATATCTCGCTGTGATGGATATGACCGCCGAGTTTTACCTGTCCACCGTCGAGCGCATTTTCAAAGGCCGCGATATTGCGCGTAACGAGTTTGTCGTTGCAGGCCGTAAGGTCGATATCGGCAAGATCACTACCGTTGCGGTCAAGATTGTCGAAGGTGAGAACGACGATATTTCTGCGCCGGGCCAATGCCTTGCAGCCCTTGATTTGCTGACGGGCCTACCAGACAGCAAGAAGGCGTCTCACCTTGAGCCAGGTGCAGGTCACTTCGGGATTTTTGCTGGCGGCAGCTGGCGCAAGAACATCCGTCCTTTGGTGCTCAACTTCATTGATGCCAACAACGGCCAGGTAACTGCGCAAAAGCCTCTGACGGTGGTGGCTGCGTCCTAATCTTTTTCGGGCGGCGATGAGCGTCATCGCTTTTGCCGCCCGACGCTTGGGTTCCGGTTTGTCGGGATCAAGCCCTTATGCCCAGCCAAATAGGGCACATCATTCATCTCCCTGAATATATTGCGCTCTTCTGGCGCCTAGCGCAGAACCAGCGGCTGCCTGAGCCAGTCTTTGAGTGCGCGGGTGACGGCCTCTGCGTTTTCCAACGTCGGCAGATGCCCCGCATTATCAATCACTTCCAGCCGCGCGTAGGGGATCAACTCCGCCAAAAACTCGTGCCGGCGCAGGGTATTGAGCCCGTCATGCTCGCCGCACATGACCAAGGCAGGCTGCTTGATCTTCCGCATTGTGGCTTGTTGATCCTTGCGTCGCTGCATCGCGCGCGATTGCCTGACATAGACGTCAGGCCCAAGCGCATGCGCCATATCCGACACGAGCGACAACACGTCGTTGCGGTAAGGACCGGGTGCCAGCCAGGACGGCTTGAGCTCGGCGCGGATTGCATCATCAAACCGCCCCGTTTTGGCGGCGATAATGAGCGGTTCGCGCTGCGCCGAGATTTCGGGCGTATCGGTTTGCGCATTGGTCGAAATGAACGCAACCCGCGTGACGCGCTCTGGTGCGCGCCGCAAAAGTTCCATCGCGACCATGCCACCCAACCCCATGCCCACGAGCGCAAACTTGTTGGGCAACCATGACAGGATCGTCGAGGCCATCTCTTCGATCCGGTCTCCGTTGGTGATGGGCATGCAACTGATCGGCATCGCCCCCGAGAGGGTCGCCAATTGCGCATAAAAAACCCGCGCGTCACATAGCATTGGCGGGATCAGAACCAGCGGTTCGATCATACGCTCTGCCCTGTCAAAT
>Ga0213861_10002234_pt1 | contig 16787 bp, 23 predicted proteins | sample PICome_4_FD_160110 | JGI IMG/M metagenome (GOLD analysis project Ga0213861, IMG submission 160110) | Coastal seawater microbial communities near Pivers Island, North Carolina, United States - PICO131 | ecosystem: Environmental > Aquatic > Marine > Coastal | place: USA: North Carolina... | reverse complement strand
ATACTACAGAACGCTTTAAGTTGTTGAATGTGATCCGCGCGAGGCATCAACTTTATCAAATCACCAAACGTGTTACGATTAGAATCTGCTATAAGACCAGTGCAGTGAATATGTTTGCCGTAAGTAAGCCATAACAATACGCTCCCAACCAAATCTAAGAAAAACTGACTCTCATCCACGACTATGTAATCATAATCTTTAATATCTATATCGCCAAGATATTTGGTTTTAATAATAGTCTTATCGCCATCAATTGTTAATTTAGGGAAATGAGGAGTCAATCCGTCCTTGTTTTCGGTACTACGAACATCTTCAATATAGTTTATAATTAGAACTCTTGCCGATTTTCCTTGATGTTTTCTCACAGACATAAACCTATTAACTTTATCTATTAGAGATGTTGTCTTTCCAGAAAACATAGGTCCGAAAGTAATTTCTAGGTAACCGCTCATTTTAAAATAAAAAAATATAGTTAAAAAATCAGTATGATTACGAAAATACACCAAACATCAAAAACCAAAAATCTAAACAAATTCCAACAAGAGTGTTCTGAAAATGCCCAGATATATCACCCAGAGTCAGAATATAACTTATGGGATGATGAGGACATCAAGACACTTGCAGAAAAAGAGTTCCCAGACCTACTTAAGGTATGGAATCAGTTACAAGGAATTCAGAGAGCAGATATTGGAAGGTATCTTATTCTATATGTCAATGGAGGTATATATGTAGACACAGATGTTATCTTCAACAAGAACTTCTTTAATAATATGGATTTTGATAAAAATAAGATATATTTCGCACCCAGTGTAAAAATCTTTCCTTGGAATGACTTAACTATGACAAATTATATAATATATGCACCGCAAGTAAGAATGGAATTTTTTAAAGACCTTGTTAAAGAATGTATCAAAAGAGTTAGAGAGTTTAAAAATACCTATTCTATAGATTATGTACCCTATACTACAGGTAGAGTAGTCGTTACAGATATGGCTAAAAAATATAAAAATATTAATATTATGGACGAAAACAAAGTTCTTAATAAATTTTGTGCTAATACAGAAATAACAGATAAAAATATCTGTTATCATGAAGGTTCTACTATAAGAAACGACGAAGATGGTTCTTGGAGAAGTAATGGTCTGATGACTCTGATAGAACAAGAATGTAAAATGAGAGAACATTTAGGTATATCAGGGAATGTATGCCAAGTTCCAGTAACCATTATCGCGATTAATATTTTTATTTTTGTTATGCTTTACATAGGTTATAAAGTTTGGTCTAACAAGCGATGACATTTGAAAAACATACTATCTTCTACATCTACTTCTTTATCTGGAAAATCTAGAAATAAAACTCTTTTTCCTTTAATTTCTTTCAAATTATTAGTAAAAGGTATATTTAACATTTTATCGAACACAATACCGCACTCGAGATTTTTTGGATTTCTGTAATATATAATATCAGGATTAACCATAAGCTTGATATTCATTGACATTTCGAAAGATTTTCTTGTCGCCATTTTTGTAGAGAGGAAAATATTCTCCACTATAAGTATGAACAACAAGTTTAATTTTAGATTTTTCCAAATTGTTTTTCAAAACAGACGAAACCTTAATCTTGGTAAATTGACAAATAACATTTGATACAGCAGAATTCATTGTTTTATTATAAAATTGTTTAAAAATTTTCATTTTTAATCAAAATGTCTGACTCTTATAATAGACTCAAAAAGTTATCTACAGATAGAATAGATAAAAACAATGTTATATCTAGTATGAAAACCTCTAGAGATAAGTCTATAGTAGACTCAAATTTAATAAAAGACGGATTTATATACTTATTACTATTACTATTACTTTTCTTTGGATTTATTATACTTAATTTAATTTAGATTCTACTTTACCATTATTGAAGTTCTTTGCCTTTGTTGTATTAATCCATACAAAATTAACAAAATCTTTATAGGTTGGCGCTTCTCCTTTAGGAAATAATTCACGAAACTCATAATATTTCGTAGAAAGAATTTCTTTATAGTATACAGCCCAATGTTCAATATTAGTGAATGCCATGTTGTAATTTTTTAATATATCTTTATTAAAAAATTCATTTTGAATCTCAATTATTTGTTTAATTATTATCAAGGTCGATATCGTCCATTACTGGTTTACTACTGCTATTGAGCATATCTTCTAGATTAAACTCATCAGATTCTGGTTCAGGTGTAGTTTGAACATAAGGGTCTTCATTTCTTTCGTTTACAGGTGCTTCTTCTTTAGGTGTAGGAGATTCTAGTTTAATCTTTTCCATCTTCTTACGCATCTTTTCTACAAGTGCAGAATTTTGAGAGAACTTATTATAAGCATCGCTCTTGTTCTCTTTCTTTACAATATCTTCAATATCAGTAACAATAGCAGATGTTACATAAATCTTCATAGATAATTTACTACCAATCTTCGTCAAGTGCATAACCTTTACTGTAGGAATACAGGTGACACATTTACTCGTTAAAGCGTTTAAATCAAGACATTCATCCATTCCTGGAATTTCAAAATTAGCAACACGTTCTCGCATAGCTGGATAATCGCCGTTTGCCGGTTTTGCAGAATAATAAATAACATTGAAATAAACTGATGGGTCCTTATCAAGAATTTTTCCGGTTTTCTTATCTTTGGAGATATACACAGGATCAGAAATCAATTTCAAAATTTCTTCTTCAGTTTTATCTCCCATATCAAGTTTATCCTTGTTTTGAAAGACTATCTTAGAAAATCCTTGACGAAGTTGCTCAAAGAAACCATCAGAGCCACCATAAACCACAGATAAGAATTTTTTATCAGGAGATTTTCCAACAACATTCATAGTTTCGGATGTTGTATCCACAAGAGAGGCAGATGTATCAGGTTTTGTATAAACCTTAACACTTCCTTCCTTTCCAATAGCAGTACAAGACCCTACATCCATTTCGATATCTACATCTTCTTTAGAAATCCATCCTTTTGTTTGACTTCTCAAAATACTAGAAACACACTGAGAAGATTGTTCGCTATCTCGAGCAAAATCAACCCGCCCTTTAAGATTATAACCATTTTCTAGAGTAAGTCCGTAAGGAATCTTAACTTCAGGCATCTCAAATGAAAGGTCACCAGACATTACATTGCCATCATTATCTTCGTGGTCATAACAAAATTTTGCAACTTTGTATGGTCCTGCCTTTGAAGTTTTATCTTCAACGGTTACGAAGGACAAAGCGTCAGCGGAAAACTTAGAGAAATGTGTATAAGCCATGATTTTTTATTATTTTATTTTGAATTAAAAATTCATTTTAATTCATAAGTTGTTCGTAAATAAATATTTTCATCATGTTCTAACTTAATTGGGACGGAGTTTTGTTCCTTGTATCCTTTGACATGGGATAGATTTTCAAAGAAGAATTCTAAACTTTTGTCATCAACAGACCCATTATAGAAAGCCTGAGGAAATCCAGATCTGTAGGTCAAAATAAATGGTAGATGAGAAAATCTAGCCCAATGGTAAGGGTTGTCTTCGTCTTCAAGGGTTTTGAAACGCTGTATAATTTTTTTACCCATATCCGCATTAACTACTCCAAATTTTAGACCTTCTATATTATCAGCAGCAGAAACAAAGGCACGTAGTGTATGTTGAGAATCTTTATCTTCCGAATAAAAACATATATTTATCGGTTCTTTAAATTTTAAGACAATAGAATCTTCAAAATCAGTATCTTCGATGTGTTCTATATGGTTAGATTCTATAATAGTCCTCTTGACAATTTTGCTCTTATCTTCCATTTTAATAAGTTATTTTTATATTAATAAAATGATAAATTCTTTAGTATTACAAACATACACTCCTATAATTGTACCTTTATCATTTATATATGGTATAAATTTCGTAGAGAAAGAACTTCTATATGGTGGGTTTCCGTCTGTGGGTTTTTTTGCTATAATGATGTCTTTATTAATATACTATGATAGAGTAGAAAACAAGAAAAAAGAATATTTGTCAACTGGTCTTGTAATATTTTTCCTGTCTTATTTGTTATTATCTTACACTAAAAAGATAATTTTCAGTGCTTTGTGTTTGCTTATTTCATTATTCTTAATAGGTTATGGAATTTCTGATATGGGGTTCTATTCATATAAAAACCAATATATCTATTTATCATTGTTTATGATATGGGTTTCTATGGTGTTTTTAATACCATATGAGAGAGAATATCTTAATGGATATAGTTCGTCTATGTTATTATTAACATTCGCAATAACATTTTTGGTATTTATGTCTGTTAAGACACCTCTAACTGCTTAAATAAGTTTTATCTAAAATGCCTACTTTAAATATCAATGACGTTAAGTCGTCGCTTAGTTTTCTGATGTCCTCTATGGTTGATTCGGGAAGACAGGCGATGAGAGAGATGTTTGGAATACCTAAATCTACATGGTTAAGTCAAACAGAGCGTTTTGAATCTTTCTTTTCTCAACTTTCTGCAGATGATAGTGCTGTACATAACTTCAAAGAGAAGTTTGTCGTACCACTATATAAGAAACACGAAATCGATTTTACCTCACCAGTTATCAATAGTAACGATGTTATCCAAGACGATTTTATTAAGATCAAAGATGATGAAACTCAACTCAAGCTTCGCAAAGAACCTCGTGGACTGTTTCTACATAGCGACGATGGTTCTGCTTTGAAATCACTATATCTTCCAGTCTCTGAAGCATACACTAGTGCCGTAGAAGCTTCTATGAAGAACAAACAAAGAAATGTTATGTTGCCCGTCAGAATCTTGTTAGGTTTCTATAGTACCCTGTTTTATAGTTTGAAAGACCTTCCCGAACACGCTACTCACGACGACCTTGAAGCAATTCGTTCTAATATCAAAGTGTTAAACGAATATATGGAAAGTCTTGATTCGAAAGACGAACCAGTTTCGCAAGACGAAGGACCAATGGGTCTAATCAAGGGTTTACTTGGAAATGTCAACTTTGACCAAATCGGGGAAATGATGAATAAGGTCACTAATGATAAACAGGCAAGCGAGGAATTTAAGAGTGTCTTTGATAAGATGACCCAAGGCATTCAGGGAGGAAAAGCCCCTATGGATGTCATGGGTGATATTATTAAGAGTGCTACAGAGAAGGCACAAGAACCAAGTGATTCAGAAACAGAATTATTGCCAGGTTTGGCTCGTTTGGGAGAACAACCAATCTCAGAAGAACAAAGTGATAGTAAATAAACTATTAACTAATTTATATATTTCTTATATATAAATTAAAATGGTCTGGTCACAGAAGTATAAAGAGAGCTTAGACTGTAATAATCCGAAAGGGTTTTCTCAAAGAGCACATTGTCAAGGTCGCAAGAAAAGAAGTATTGTAGCTAAAGCGACACATGCTAAGACTCCAAAGAAGAAACAAACATACTTCAAGAAATATGATCTGTATAGTGATGCCAATCCAAAAGATACCGTTAAAATTAATTATTCTACAGTAAAGGAAGTCAGAGATACAATCAAAAAACTTGAAAAAATGTACAAATCAGGTTATAAACCTCATCGGAGAATAGTACAGATAACTAATGTCATGACCCAACGTTTACGAGTAATAAACGACAAGACTGGCAAAGGGGGTAATAGATACAAGATATCAAAACGTTATTTTGATTTCTTAAAGAACAGAACTAAAGTAAAAGGCGAGGAGAAACGTAAAGTTATGAATTTTAAGTAACTATTCGTAATCTCTTATATCTTTACCTACAGGAAATCGAGGCACTCCGAATTCTGATAAATTCTGATACTGATATGTCATTTTTTTTTCTATAATCAGACTCGGATCGTCGAACCAAATCTTCCTTTGTTCAAATGTCGCCGAAGGTCTTACGGAAAACTCATTTCCACGAGGATCTCTGACCTTGATTAGAGCAAGACCTTTTTCTCTACCTTTCCCTTCTTCTACTCCTAAAATTTCTCCTTCTTCTTCTTCAATATCTTTAAATTTCAATATGTTGTTCTTACGTCCTGACAAATATAATGATGATGTATAACCTTTTGAAGTTTTATCGGATATATATAATTTACGTATCATTGTTCCCTCAAATCCCTTTTGACGAGAATAACGATGAAAAGACATAAGTTCGTTATCATTTTTTGCCCAAAATGTGTTGACCATTACAATAAGATTGATACCGTCGAAACTTTCACATAACTTGTTATAGGTATCTACAAGCATACCCCATCGGTCTTCGTAAGGTTTCTCTAAATTACAATCAAAAATATAATATTTAATATATTTTATCATTTGTTTATCATTCGTGTTTTTCTCTTTCCTGAATACAGATGATATATCGTTAAATGTTAGTTCGTCTGAAAACATCTCTCCATCCAATTCAATAGAAGGAGGTAGTAACTCAAAAAACTTTTCCATACAATTATCGAAAACAGAGAGATGTTGATATTCTTTGTTATTGCGAGAACGATATACAATTTTATCATTGTCTTTTCTTATCAAACAACGAATACCGTCTAATTTTACAGTACAACCAATGGGATAATTTAGTTTAGTTTTTCCGTGTTCATATTTATGCGCCAACATAGGACCTTTAATAGCAGGTGGTTCGTTTTTTCCTCTATATCCTTCACGGTGTTTTTTCAAATATCTATTATTTATTTCTAATACAGATTGTTCGTGTAATGTTCTACCAGAATTATTAAGTGAAACTTCTACAAGTTCAGTTTGAATAGATCCGTCAACATGACCATGATGAACTATAATATTAGAACCATCAAACCCTATTCTCCACAACATGTTTGATTGAAGAGAATTAAGTTTGAACATTGGTTCATAATACCATTCTTTAATGTCTGTAGGAATCGTTTCGCTTCTCTGAAACTCCATTTTCATATTAGAAGACTGAAGAATTTTCATTTTTAATGTTTTAAACAATTTGTATATCAAAATGGATTTAAGGGGAGCTGGTAAGAGTCCAATGGCGTTTGTTAACAAAAAATCGAGCGTTACTACACCGACAAGAAAGTCTTTTTTGCAGAAATTGGCAGAAGAATCTGCTGTAGAAGAAGAAAACGACGATCCTCCTGTTGATGAAAAAACAACAGAACAGGAACAAAAAATCGTTATAGAAGACGATTTTGACCAAACTATTGGGAGAATATCCCCAATCAGGGTAGAACGAGATATTGGAGATATTCCTATGGTGTCTACAGATATTCCGAAAACCCCAGAAATACCAACAATAAATCAAGAAAAAGAAGAAGTTCCAGAAGTAGATACTATTACCAGAGATCATCTTAGTCCTACAAAAAATAATTTTGTTGATGTAGATGATGAAGAAGATATTCTAGAGAGAGTAAATGATTTGATTAATGATCCTGGAAAAATAGATTATAATTTGGAACAAGAAGAGGTTAGAACTGCCTGTGTAGAAACTTTTAAGTCAAAATTCCAAAACCTTAAACTAAACTATCCCGAACACGGTATCGAATATCCGGAAGGCAAAAGTTTAAATAAAATCCACGATACATATCATTCTATTATTAAGTCTATATATGTCAACATGAATCTTGGACAATTACAACTTGGTTATATTATTGTTTTGATGGCGATTGAGTTCGTCTGTGTTAAGGCCTTTAATGTTCCTCTAGCAGGGTTTACTAAGATGGAACTTAAGAGGATGCATCGTTACAATCAACTTATGGTAGAATTAGGAGAGAATTTGTATTCTGTTGGATCTGGTTCTTGGCCTATTGAATGGAGGATTTTGGGAACTCTGTTGATGAATATTGTCATCTTCATAGCACTTAAATTCTTAGCCACATATGTTGGAGGAGAAAGTATGACAGATGTTATTCGAAATGCTGTCGACCAAGTTCTAGATAATCCTGTAACAAAGGATAATATAGAAACCGGTGCTGCTGGTAAACAATCTGCTCCTTCATCTACCACGGCTGGAGGTCTTGGATCTATGATGGAAAGTATGATGTCAGGAAGTAACGGAGGAGGAATGGCAGATCTAATTGCCAGTCTTGGAACTGGTTTCACAGAAAAAATGGAAAAATCTGCTAAAACAGATACAACAAAACAGAAGAAAAGAAGATTTGTATTTGAAGATTAAAAATGAAAAAACAAGATGTTTCAAATATAAAAAAGCACCATGGATGACGATTATGAATATTGGGATAAAGAAGACGAAGAATTTGACTCTGATAATGAAGTTGCGATAACTCCAGTAAATGATAATAGCGATATAATCTTTGAAGGTATAGAAGACCAGGATGAAAAATTTGAAGATAAAGAAATGAAAGAAAAAATTTCCCCTCCGATTATGTATGATTACGAAAAGGCAAATATACTTTCTAAAAGAAAATTCCAGTTAGATAGTAATAAACCATCAATGATGGAAGATTATGTTTTAAAACACAAAATCACATCCTCTTTCGAAATTGCTAATCTTGAATTCGACAACGGTAAACTTCCAAAATTCTATATTATAAGAAAATTTGATAAAGGATATTATGAAAAATGGCGTTTTAATGATTTCGTATATTTACCAAAGTAACTAATTAATTTAAATTAAATTAAATTAATTGACTTAAAAAAAAATTTTACATAAATGATGTATCCAGATAATTTGATATTTTCAGCAGAAATAACAAATGGTTATGTTTTTAGACAAATTTTTGAGTTGTATGACAAATTGGTTATAAATAGTATACCGGTTTTCTTTAAAGAATCTGGTATTACTATTAGGGCATCTGTGTTATCTACAAGAGATAATCGTAAATTAGTAAGTGATATAGAAATATTCACAGACGATATAATAGAATACTACATCAACACTGACTTGACAACGATTAGAAAAGAAGAGTCAGAAACACCATGTCAGATTGAAAAAATTACAATGAATACAGTTAAATCTGTATTGAAATCTATTTCAAAATCCAACAGTGTTAGATTATACAAGACAACAGATAGCGAGGATATATGTATTGAAATTAAAGGTGTCACAATTGAAAATTCTAAAATAACTTCTGGTATATGTAAAAGTTCCGATCACGATATTTCGGAATTTGAAGACATTTTACCAGCACTTCCTAATATCAAGATAGATATTGGTCAATTTTGTACTACGATGAAAGGTATTATGAGAGACACAGATTTTACAATATTTAAAATATTTGATAATGGTCTAATTGTAGAAGGACGCAATACTATTGGTTCTGTTGTCAAAGATAATAGTTGGGGAAACACACAAGGCGACGAATGGAATGAATGTAAAGTCGGGACTAATTTTGTAAAGGCACTTTGCAAAATTAACGGTATGGCTAATTATAGTATAATTAAGATATTTTGTAATAAGGATGGTAAATTTAAATTAAATCACAAAATAGGAGATTTCGGAGAACATAATATCTATATATCAGAGAACTAATAGTAATAAGCCCATGCTTTCACAAGATTAATCTTTGTAGGTAAACCTGTTATTACTTTATTTGTTTTTCTATCAACTTGTTTAATTTCGAATGTTAGATTTCTATTTTCACCTTTATCTACAGAAAAGTTTACAGTGTTGTAACCCAATTTAGGGTCAATTCTATATACTCCTTCAGAAACCTGTTTGTTATGATTCATAACTCTGATTTTATAATATTGTTCTGGGTTATCAGAATATGTTAACAGAACAAGACTTCCAGATATACTACGGTTTCTGTCTATATACAAGGGACTGAAAGATATGGGGATGTCCACTATTTTTGTTTTGTAATATTTGTCGGCGGATGGAGAAAAAATTATACTTTCTCCTTCCGCTTTGTTTGAGAAGTAAAATTCTCTTACTCTTAATCTGTTATAAAAAACTATTGATATAAGAAGAAGTATAAGTATAAACCAAATCAAAAATATTATCAACCAATCAAAGAACATTTTTATAATATTAAAAATTATAATTTAATATAACGTTATATTAAATTTTTTGTATAATTATTACTAATGAGAAGCGTGAGCCTGGGCTTTATTAAGATGATGTTTTGCTTGACTTATTTTAGAAACAGCTTTATTAGCATGCTTTTTTGCCTTCGACATTTTATTTATAAGATGACCAGCCATCGACGAGCTTCCTTGATGATTATGAGATTCTGCGGTGTGTGGAGAAGCATCATGATGCAACAAATTATGAATAACGTTATTAGGCTCTAAATAGTATTTATAGAAAAAGAACGCACAAACCGCCAATACAACAATAACTAGTGCTATTACCAAAATCCATACATGAGACTCCATTTTATCTTAAAAAAAATTAGTTTTATAAGTATTTTATTTTTTTATATATATAAAAATGGAACAAATTAAATTGGGACTGCCTATGAAAACTGTTTTTAGCATCTTTCCTACTGGGGCTTTAGCAGCGTTGGTTGTGTGGCTTGTCTATGCCATAAAATACAGCGATAAAGGAGAAGAACCTGACGATAAAGCTCGCACAAATTCTGATAAATATACTATTGCATTTCAAGCAATTGTCGCTGTTACTCTTCTCTACTTCTTGTTACATCACCACATGAACTTATTGTTAGTAGATTAATCTAATTTTTATTTATTAATATGTAAAAGTATTTTACATATTAAATGAGTGGATATAGAAGATATGCAAAATTCACAAAACTACAACCTGTTAACGGAAAACCACCTTATGCTATTTATAACCCCCATAATAACGAATCTCCTATTATGAACAACGATAATATTATTATTACATCAATAGATCCAGGTATCAAAAATTGCGGAGTGTATGTAGATTGTTATAATACAAAAACAAAAGAACATACAAGTATTTTATTATCACGTTTGGATTTTTCAATAAATAAAGAAGAAAATCATTATATAAGTTGTATTAAACAATTTGATGAACTTGAACGCCAGCATCAATATTTTTCAAAATCACATTATATTGTTATAGAATCTCAAATGACTATTAGTTATGATAACACACGCATGGGTCAGCATATTATAACCTATTTTTGTACCAAATTAAAAAACAGAGGTAACATGCCTCATGTAATTGAGTTTAACTCTCAGGCTAAAACAAGGATGTTGGGCTGCCCTAAGGGAATGAAAAAACAAGAATATAAACGATGGTGTAAACAGAAAGCTATTGAATATTTGAAATCTCACCCTAATCAGAAACATGAAGATCCTTTTATAAAACAGATTAAAGGGGCAACGAAGGGAGATGATATGGGAGATTCTATTTGTCAATGTTATGCTTGGATTATATTACTCGAAGGAGAACACAAACCTCAATTACCAATTAAAGAAGACAAAGAATTTGTTATAGAAGAATAGTTTAAAATACTATATTTAAAAATGGATGTAAAGACATATTACGGACCTGGTTATTGGGCAGCCATGCATATTGACTCGTTCAAAGCAAAAACTTATGAAGAAAAAATTACTGCTGCTAACACAATAGCGCGTCTGATAACAACATTTCCTTGTTCTAAATGTAAAAAACACGGCACAGAGTATGCGTCACATCATCCTCTTATTCATCCTATAAACGATGGTGACCCTTTATCTTTATTTAGATGGGTATGGAAGTTTCATAATACTGTAAATCAAAGAATTGGTAAACAAGTTACAAGTTTTGACGAAGCGGTTAAAAAATGGGGAGATGAAGCCATTTGTTTTGAGACCGGTTGTGACGATGAAGAATAATATAATATATTTTTATATTATATTTTAATGAGCAAGAGGATGGTGCAAGTACGCTATTCATAACAGGTAATTGAAAGTTATTCTAGTCTAGATTGGCTCTCAAGAACATACCCTTCTGGTACAGAAATTATAGGTGTTGAAACATAATGGTAAAATAAATGAATTAATATGAAAAGGAAAAATACTTCATATACATATAACACTGGTAGCATTTTACCGTTCTCTGATTTTTGAATTTCGATTATTTTCATATCTTTAAGATTTTCGATTATTTTTGGGTCTTTAAGTTTTTCAATAACCAATTCGTTCTTTTTCATATTAAGTTCTTCTAGCCTAAATTTGTATCCAATATACATATTCACAAACACACCAATAGCGAACGCAACCATAGGAAAGATAAAGATACATATTCCAAAAAAATCATGCGAATTACGTCTCTCTTCGGAAATCTTTTTCTGATAGCTGCGAGCGTGAGCTTGTATAATTTCGTTACATTGTTCAATAGTAAACATGATGAACTTTTTAGTTTTTAATTTTATTAATTTTTCACTTTTAAAGTCCCTGATTTTTTATCTATGAAAATATTTAAAACTGAAAAAAAATTATGATTTTTAACAATAAAAGACTTTCAATATGGAATGCCAAATTTGTTATGAAAAGCTGAACAAGTCAACAAGAAAGAGTATAGAATGTCCTTCTCCAGATTGTAATAAAACTACTTGCTTGGCGTGTTTTAAACGCTATTTATTAGAAGGCGGAGATATTAAACCAAAATGTATGACATGTACAAAAAAGATGTCGTATATGTTTGTTCGAGAACAAGTGCCTATTACCTGGGTTAATAAAGATTATCTTGAATTGAGAACCAAACATTTATTAGCTCGAGAGAAATCGTTTCTTCCAGAATCTCAGCAAGATGCTAAAGAAGAAATTGATAGGAGAGAACGTCAAAGTAAAATTGAAGAAATACAAAAAATTATTATAGACTATCAGAAAAAAATTGCACTACTTCAAAGACAACAACATATTTTATCCCGTAGACCTATTAAAGAAACGAAAGTCGTTACGAGAAGAAGATGTCCTCAAGAAGTCTGTGAAGGGTTCCTAGAAGAGAATTGGAAATGTGGTTTATGTAAGATTAAATGTTGTTCTGGTTGTGGCGAAGAAAAAGAGGAAGATCACGAATGTGACGAAATAACAAAAGCAACATTCGAAAAAATAAAAGCAGAGACAAGACCCTGTCCGAAATGTGCTGCTCCTATACATAAATGGGAAGGTTGTAACCAGATGTTCTGCACTCAGTGTAGTTGTATGTTCGACTACAGAACTGGTAGACTTGAAACTGGTTTCTTTCACAACCCGCACTTTTTCGAAGCAATGGAGAATGGGACAATTCAGAGAAGAGGAGGAAATGGAGAACCAAGATGTGGTGATATAAGAGATTATGATTTTATACACAAATTAAGAACTTGGAAAAGAGTTACAAATAATATAGATACAGAGACTTTTTCCAAGATAACTAATGTCTTGCGTTTAACAAATCACATCACAGCAATTACATTACAGAATGGAAGATATTCAGAAGACGATGGGACGGAATGTAGAATTATGAGAAGAGATTTTTTGCTGAAAGAACTCGACGAGAAAGAATGGCTAAAGCGTCTGAAAGTTATAGAGAAAGCAAGAGAACGTAATACAGAGATAAGACAAATATTGGAGTTATTTAGAGATATCGGTAGAGATATTTTATTAAATATTCAAGAAATAGTAAATGAGGTAAAACTACAACACGGCTGGTCGTCTAAACTTCCTGCTAAAAACATAATCGTAAATAATGTAACTATACATGAACCTCATCAATATGTTGTAGAACAAATTAAAGAACTTGATAATTTTACTGATTTCTGTAATGACAAATTTGTAAAGATTGAGTTTTATTTTAAGAACAAAGCGCCGCGTATATCGAAAGACTGGGAAACAGGTAATTGTTTAAGAATTTAAATGAATTTATTATAATAAAGAAGTTATAATAAAATGGAAACCGTTAATGCTCTGGAACATAAAAAATTAGAAATAGATGGCTTATTAGACGGTCAGGGCTTTGTTAAGATTATCAAAGTCTCTCCTGAAACTCATCCAGAAGGGTTTACGCCAGAATATCTAGTAGCTAAAGCAGCACGAGCATCTTATGGAAGTGACACTAAAACTCCTACAGCAGATAAACGATTGATAGAATTTTTGCTTCGTAATCATCATACCTCTCCTTTGGAAATGTGTTCTGTAACATTTTGTATGAAACTACCTATCGCTATCTGTCGCCAGTTATTGCGTCATCGTACTGGTAAATTTAATGAATTTAGTCAGCGTTATAGCGAAGTTACAGAAGATGTTGATAGATTCCGTTTAGATAGGACAGCGATGGCGCTGAGGGGAAAATCGTCTACTAATAAGCAGGCATCAGAATTCAATTTAAAAGGGGAACAAATTAAAGATATCGTATCCAGAATTCAAAAAGCAGAAGAATTACAAGATGAAGTATTCAAGAATTATAAAAGTTTACTTCAAGCAGGATTAACAAGGGAGGTGGCGAGATTTTATCTACCTGTCTCTACATATACTACCATTTATGTTCAATTTGATTTGAACAATCTGATCAAGTTTTTGAGATTAAGATGCGCGCCCGATGCACAATATGAGATTCAGGTCTATGCTAACGCTATGAAGAAGTTAGCAAAACAGTTCTTCCCCATTTGTTTGGATTTAGAGGACGATTATAGCGGAGGAACATGGATGGGTAAATATGAGAAACAAATGATTCGGGAGAAAAGAATTCCTGAAGAAGTTACATCGAAGACATTCGAAAAACAACTTCGTGATCTTGCTCAAGATTTGGAAATAGAATTAGAGAATTAATTTAACTTATAAAACTATAAGTTAAATACTGTCAAGTATGACTGCCTCTATACTTTCTATGATTTCCTTTCTATCGTTGTAAAATACTTCATCGTGGAATGTGTCATGATTCCGGCGCTGTCGTTCTGACATAGAATTATAGATTTCGTCATTTTTAGCAACTTTATCATCAAGAATACCTTGTTTATCTTCCGCTACATCTGATAACATCTTCTTCTTTTTCTTGTTCTTCCAGTTATCACCATCATGAACTTCTATGAATTTTGAGTTTCTGTTTCTTTGTCTTATATTCGTATTCTCAGGATGTTCTGGGTTGAAATGAGTTTCAAGAAATAAATTTGTAATACTCTCCCGTGGATTAGTCAGTATCTTTAACCATTCACTATCTTTGATATAAGAAATATCCTCCTTACCATACCCATTAATAATAATATTGTTTGTCGTACAATTTGTGTTATTATTTGTTGTGTTGTTGTTATTATTTGTTATATTACCAATTCTATCTAATGCTTTATCCAATTTTTCTGTTAATTTTCTTATTTCTTCTTTGTGAGATTCTTTCATTTGTTGTATTAATACTAATTGATTTTTCTTTGCTTTACAATTATATGTTTGGTGCCTATATTTGTTCTGTCTATGTTTGAACGATGCGTCACAATAATCGCATTCATATAAAACATTATTAGATGACATTAGGGTGTCACTATGATTACATAATGATGTCAAAACAGTTACATCAGGGTGACTTTTGACATCTTCTGTTTTACCTGTATTTTTCTGGTGTTTTTTAGTTTTTATGTGTTTTTCGTAATCTGTTTTTTTCTCTGTTATAATATTACATTCTTTACAGTTATATATAGGCATATTTTATATATAAAAATATTTTAACGAAATAAAAATATCGAAATTATCGATACTTAATTTAATTGTATTATAATAAGAGATATATATTACTTAAAATATATATTTAAATATCGAAATATCGCATAAATAATGTAATATAATAGAGGAGAGAGAAATTTATTTTCATAGTATATTGTGAATTATAAATACTAAATATTGATACGACACAGAAATCAGTAAATTTAACAATTATCTAAATTTAAAAAATTTTATATATATAAAAAATGAGAGATTTAGAGTATTATCGCATCCAACAACCACTGTTTGACTTCTTTAACAAAAGAGGAAATAACATTCTTCTTTATGCAGTTATAGTTGTTCTAGTAACTTTTATCATCTTTCCGTATGCGTATTTGAGAGATAAATCTTTGAGATCAAGTGATATGAAATTTGATAGTGATATCATACCAGATGAAAATATAACTATCAATTTGGGATCTTTGGATAAACAATTTGATTCTATTCATGGTAATGAAATTTTCTTACAAAAAAATCCTGTAGTATCTTCAATTATTGAAGATGGACTCAATGCATCGTCATCGTCTGCTAACTCAGCATCATACCATGTTAGCGCTTCGCATGTCACAAGAACGAGCCAACAAGACGACGGAGGAGTAAAACATGAACAAATTGTATTTACGCCAGGAATGACTAAGGCTGAAATTGTGGCCGTTTTTGAGAAAGGTACAGATGTTACTTCTTCAGCATTAAATGTTGGTGACATTGTATGTCATAATATATTAGCAGACGGTATAACTACAAAACTTCATACAACGAATACCACTATCAAGGATCAACTAATTGAATTGGGAAATGGTACTTCAGGAGCAGGAACAGGTGATGCGGGTATAGTTATTGAAAGAGGAACTTCAGACAATTTGTTTATGGGTTGGGATCATGATGCTAGTTCATTTAAATTTTCTAAAGGTTCATTTACAGGATCATCATCTGGAGATTTAACTCATACTGATGCTGCTTTGACTTGCGGTGCTTTAACTGCTAGTGGGGCAATTGATATTAATGCTACTACTTTTGATGTAGATGCCAGTGGTGCTGTAACTATTGATGCCGTTGGAGTAGCAATAGGAGCTGGTTCAGGTGAATTAGATCTTACTACTACTGGTACGATGGATATAAATTCAGCTGCTTTAACTATTGATGCATCTGGTGCTGTCGCTATAACTACATCTGGAGCAGCTAGTGATATTGCTATAACTACAG
>Ga0213861_10002232_pt1 | contig 16804 bp, 17 predicted proteins | sample PICome_4_FD_160110 | JGI IMG/M metagenome (GOLD analysis project Ga0213861, IMG submission 160110) | Coastal seawater microbial communities near Pivers Island, North Carolina, United States - PICO131 | ecosystem: Environmental > Aquatic > Marine > Coastal | place: USA: North Carolina... | reverse complement strand
GACTACTTAGACAAAAAAGAAGATCATTTAGATATGCTTTTCTTTGGAAGACGAAGAGGCTGGCATCTAAATAAAATTAGTCTTGACAAATAAATAGATATCTGTTAGACTAGTTTTTTTATTAGAGGCGTATTATGGAAACTTACATATATTTTGGCATCTTCGTTCTTGCTAATTCATACTTTTGTTTTAAAGCAGGAGAGAAAGCAGGAAGATTTATGGGTATGATGTCTATTACCCAGTTTTTTCAAAGTAAAAGTGTTCTTAAAGATAAAAAAGAAATAGTAGGATTTAGAAATTGGCCAAAGGCAATACAAATACTTTATCTAGATCCTAGAGAAGAAATATTTAAAGACTAGACACACATGGCAAGAAAAAAACAAAGAAGTACATACTTATTAAAAGAACCTAATTGGAAGGAACTTTCTTTAATTACAGATCCTGATGAACGCAAAAAAGCAATTAGTAATGCAGAATATTTTGTGCATTATGAAATATCCACAAAACAAAAACAAGAGGCAATGATCAAATGGGTCAAACAGGAAAGTGGATGGACTAAAGAAGAAATTAAGTATGCAACATGCATAGACAAAGGTTATTTTTCTGCAATGGGAAAAACTGCCTGGGTAGCAAAAAAATTAGGTTATTGGCCTGACGGCACATTAGAATACATTAACGAAAAACAAAAACCTCAGTGGCTAGCACTTGGTAAGAAAGTATACGTTGAAAAGGTCGAAGAAAAAGAAAAGAAAAATGATACTAAAGTAATCAGTATTCAAGACCGTATGAAAGAACAAGTATCTCCATTATGTGGAACTTGGGAAGAGCAGTTAGATAATTTTGTTGATAACGAAGCATTTGATTTAAAAGTATTTGATCCTTACAATGATATGAGAGCATATCAACCTGCAATTAAACCTGCACATGCTAAAATTATTAAAGATAGTTATGACAGGGACCTTTTAGAAGCAAAACAAATATTAGCATGGGAAGACCCGGACTTAAAAGAAGCCTACAGTCACTTTAATTTAAAAATGCGTAAGGAATTTTATGCATTTTTTGAAAAGATTCAAATTGCATGTGATACTTTAATAGATACTGGTAAAGCAAAACGTAAGCCTAGAAAACCTAAGCCTATAGATCGTGATAAACTTGTTAAAAAATTAAAGTATCAAATAAATGATAGTGATTTAGGAATTGCAAGTATTAATCCAGTTGAAATTATAGATGCAACTGAACTATGGTTTTACAATACTAAATTAAGGAAGTTAGGAGTATATAGAAAATCAGACATGTCTACAGGTCTCACTTTGAAAGGCACAACTATTAAAGATTTCAATGAATCTACAAGTTTCCAAAAGACATTGCGTAAGCCTGCAGAACAAATTAAAGCCGTAAAAGGCTCTGCAAAGACTAGATTTAACACATATTTTGAAGAAATAAAGACTACACCAACAAAATTAACTGGCAGAATAAGTGATACTATTGTACTACTTAAAGTATTTTAATTGAAAATTAGATAAATAGTAGTATGCCAGTAGACCAAATAGGATATAATAACAGAGAAGAACTTGTAAACGAGTTACAAATACGTCTGGCAGACGGTATCGTAGACGTTGAATTAGATAGAGCACACTATGATGTTGCTATAGACAAGTCCCTTGCTTTATATAGACAACTTAGTGCAGGTGCTGTAGAAGAAAGTGCCCTATTTTTAACTACACAAGAAGGCGTAACTGAGTACACACTACCAGATGAAGTAATGGAAGTACGTAGATTATACAGAAAAGGCGTTGGTACTAACAGCGGAGGAGGAACAAACTTTGATCCTTTTGATGTTGCGTTCAATAATATGTACTTGCTACAAGCAGGGCAAATGGGTGGACTTGCAGTTTTTGATGCATTCAGCCAATACAAAGAAGTATTAGGCAGAATATTTGGAAGTGAATATAATTTTCTTTGGAATAGAAATACCAAGCAACTTAAAATTTTAAGAAATGTAAGACATGAAGAAGAAATTGCAGTAGGGATATATAATTTTATACCTGAAAGTCTTTTGTTAAAAGATATCTATGCCGCAAATTGGTTGGCCGCTTATGCATTAGCACAATCTAAAATGATGTTAGGTGAAGCAAGAAGTAAATATGCTTCAGGTCTTCCAGGGGCAGGCGGAACTATTCAATTGAATGGCGATGCATTGAAGCAAGAAGCGATATCAGAAATGGAAAAGGCAAGAGAAAGTATTTTCCAGAAAGAAGAAGGCAATGCTCCTCTAGGATTTGTAATAGGATAATGCTAATAGGAATAACCGGTTTTATAGGCAGTGGCAAAGATACAGTCGCTAATATGTTTGTAGAACGTGGTTGTGTTCATGACAGTTTTGCCTCCCCTTTGAAAGATTTATGTTCCAGCATTTTTGGTTGGGAAAGAACCATGCTGGAAGGTGATACAACAGAAAGCAGAGACTTCCGTGAAACACCTGATATGTTTTGGACTAAGAAACTAGGTGTCCCAAATTTTACTCCCAGACTAGCATTACAACTATTAGGTACAGAAGTACTTAGAAACCATTTCGATCAAGACATATGGCTTAACAGTTTGGAATACAGGATAAGAAAGCAAGTAGAAAATGCACCTTGTACAGTTATTAGTGATGCTAGGTTCAGAAATGAACTAGATTTAATTAAAAATATGGATGGAGTTGTTATTTGGGTACAACGTGGAGAGCTACCTGAATGGTTTGAAACAGCAAAAACGGCACACGAAAACGTTGTTAGCAGAAAAATAATGCAAACAAAATACAAAGACGTACACGAAAGTGAATGGAATTGGGCAGGCTACCCAGTTGATTACATTATAGAGAATAATGGAACCCTTGAAGACTTAGCCAAGCAAGTAGAAAACATTAGAAATTGGAAAACAGGCGAATTTAAACAACCTCTTAAACTAGTATAATACCACATAATACCTAGTAATTCCTTAAATACAGTAAAATACAATATTATGATAAATATATGTAAGAAAATTTCTTAAGGAGAATATATTATGGCAACTTTAGTAAGTCCTGGTGTAAGTGTAACAACTACAGACGAAAGTTTTTACGCCCCCGCTGGTGCCGGTTCAGTTCCTTTGATTGTTATTGCAACAGCACAGGATAAAACAGCACCTGACGGTAGTGGTACAGCCGCTTTCACAACATCAGCAAACGCAAACAAACTCAAATTGATTACAAGTCAAAGAGAGTTATTACAGAATTACGGTAATCCAACATTTAAAACAAGTGGTTCTACACCTTTACATGGTGATGAGCAAAATGAATATGGTTTACTTTCAGCCTATAGTTTCTTGGGCATAGCCAATAGAGCATACGTTTTAAGAGCAGATGTAGATTTAGGTGATTTATCATCAAGTGCAACAGCACCTACAAATAATCCTGCAAACGGTTCATATTGGTTAGATACTGCTTCAACTAGTTGGGGTGTATACGAAAGAAGTTCAAGTGCATGGGTAAAACAAACAATTAAACAAACAACAGCATCTGATATAGATAGTGATAATGTTACACCAAAAACAAGTTTTGGACAAAACGGCGAATATTGTGTCGTTTATCTAACTCCAACAGGTGCCACACAACCTAAAATTAGTTTCTTCCAGAAATTAAGTGGAGTGTGGAGAAACATTGGTTCATCAGGATGGTCAAGTGCAGTAAGTGGATCAGCAGGAGACTTCCAATTTGCAAGTCACTTATCAATCCCTACAACTAAATCAGGCGGCGGAGCTCTAACAGACGGTGATGTTCATATTAGAAACACATCAGCAAATAACGGTTCAAGTCTTGCAGTAAAATTGTATAGTTCAACAACTAGCCAATTTACAACAGAATCAATTGTTATAGACTCTAAGTCAGATTCAGTTTATACGAATACTTATAGTTCACCAAAAGTTGGTGATTTATGGGCTAATACCGAAGGCGAAGATGGGATAGCAAGTATAACATTACAAAGACATAACGGCGACTCTACTTTAACAGTAGCAAGTTCAACAGCATTGTCTGGAACACAAGATGTTTCAACCCATACTAGTAAAGTAAGTTTTAATCTTACAATTAATGAAGGAACAACAATTCCAGTTACTTTCTCAACAGGTGGCGCAACAGCAACAGTGGATAATTTAGTAACTGATATTCAAACAGCATTGTCTGGTGCGAATGCTGTTACAACATTTGCTAATACTGTAACAGCATCTAATGACGGTGGTAAAATTACTTTTACAACCAGTACAGGTAAAGATATAAAAATAGCAGATGGTAACGTTTCAGGATATGGTTCAGCAGATCTTAACATTACTGCAGGAACTTACAGTAACTTTAAAAATCTAAGTTTCACATCAAGTGCAACAACACTTACAGGTGCGGCTACAGAAGGCGATCTATGGTATGACAATAATGTTTCTAATACAAATATAGATATGTTATATCAAAATGCTGGAACATGGGCAACTTATACAGGTGATGTACAGTTTGCCGCAAGTGCGCCAACAGTACAAAGCGATGGCTCAACATCATTATCAACTAATGATATATGGATTGACAGCAGTGACTTAGAAAACTTTCCTGTTATATACAAAAGATCATCAGCAAGTGCTTGGGTATTAGTAGATAATACAGACCAAGTTACTGAAGACGGAATTTTGTTTGCAGACTTTAGATCAAGTAGTGTGGCAAGTTTATTATCAACAGAAAACGGACTTCCTAATGCGGCATTATACCCAAGTGGTATGTTAGCATGGAACAAGATGGCTTCAGTTGGTAACGTAAGTAAGTATGATGCAACAAATAGTTTATGGAAAGATCATTCAGGTAATAAGACTGATGGTTCACCATATATGATGCGTAAGGCTCAAAGACAAGTTATTGTTACAGCATTACAAAGCTCTATTACAGCAAGTACAGAAATCAGAAATGAAACAAATAGATTTAATCTAGTTGCATGTCCTGGTTACGCAGAACTTTTAGATGAGATGATTACTTTAAGTACTGATAGAAAAAATACTGCATTCGTAGTTGGTGATGCACCACTAAGATTAGCGGCTGATTCTACTAGTACGGCGGCATGGGCAAATAATACAAACATTGCGTCGGTAAACGGCGAAGATGGACTTGTTTCAAGTTCACCATATGCGGCTGTATACTACCCACATGGATTAGCAACCAACTTAGACGGCACAAATGTTATGGTTCCAGCAAGTTATATGGCTTTACGAACTATTGCATTTAACGACCAAGTGGCTTTCCCATGGTTTGCACCAGCAGGATTCCAAAGAGGACTAGTTAATAATGTTTCTAGTGTTGGGTATTTAGATTCAACAACTAGCGAGTTTGAAGCAGTATCTCTTAGCGAAGGCCAAAGAGATAGTCTATATAATAACAAGGTTAATCCAATTGGGAATTTCCCAGGAAGAGGAATCGCGGTATTTGGACAGAAAACTCTTAATCCATCAGCAAGTGCTTTAGACAGAGTTAATGTTGCACGTCTAGTAGTTTACATAAGAGAAAGACTTGATGATATCGTTAAGCCATTCTTGTTTGAACCAAATGACGAAGTAACAAGAGCAAATGCTAAAACAGTAGTAGATAGATTCCTTGGACAATTAGTTGCACAAAGAGGTTTATTTGACTTTATCACAGTTTGTGATACTACAAATAATACAGCGGCTAGAATAGATAACAATCAATTGTATATAGATGTAGCGATACAACCTGTTAAAGCAGTTGAATTTATTTATATTCCAATTAGAATCCAAAATACATTGGGCTCAACAGCATAAGTATAACAACTTAAACATTAAAAGGGCGGTTTTACTGCCCTTTTTTATGTCATAATTAAAACTAGAGTTAATTAAATTGACCCAAAGATGATAAATATTCGTATAATTAGTTCATAAAGAACAATGGAGTAAAAAAATGGCAACATCATCAGCAACAACAGAAACAAAAAGTAAGTTTGGTGTACCTACAGGAACTGGTACTTCTGGCATTCTAATGCCTAAATTAAAGTATAGATTCCGTGTAAGTTTTCTAAACAACTTTGGTGGTTCAACTAATACTGTTTCACTAACACAGAATGTTCAAAGTGTTGTAAGACCTAAAATAAATTATGAGGAAGTAGTTATTGATAGTTACAACTCAAGAACTTATTTACAAGGTAAACATACTTGGGACCCAATTAGTGTTACAATTAGGGATGATATACAGAATAAGGTTGCAAAGTTAGTAGGTGCACAGGTACAAAGACAACTTAACCATTTTCAACAAACAACACCAGCCGCAGGTTCCGACTATAAATTTGATATGCAAATTGAAGTATTAGACGGTGTAAATGCAGGTGCTAGTGAAGTTTGGTTCCTAGAAGGGTGTTTCTTAACACAATCAGATTACAGTGAAGCAGACTATAGTTCTAACGATCAACAGACTGTTACCATGATGATACGTTATGATAATGCTACACACTTCCAAGGCGATAATGATGTTAATGGAAGAGTTGAAGCGGGTAATCCGTTCCCTGATGATAATACACTGGCAGATAACAGCAACGTTCTAGTATAATAACGGAGTACTCTAGTGAAATATACACGTTTTACTGGTAAAAATACAGTAAACAATTTTTATGCTAGAGACTTTAGGAATAACTACAGGTTCAGACCAGAAGTTAATCCTCCTAGACAGCAGTTTCAAGGATATGTAAATTTCATATTCAACAGAAATGTATTACAGTTATTAGGTAATGAGAATCTAACATTTAAAACAAGTATGAGCAGTTTAATAAGGACTGCTCAACTTCCTGCCGTAGAATTTAAAATAGTAGAAAAAAATAATTTTAATAAGAAAAGAAATGTCACAACAGGAGTTGAATATCAACCTGTTGAAATGACTGTTTTTGATACTGTGAATAATGAATGGCTTACTGTTTTAATGAAGTATTTTTCATACTTGCATATGGATCCAAGAAATAAAAATTCATTCGGCGATAGAGATGTATCTTTTTATACACCTATGACAGAAGAATTATCAGGAAGCAGTTTTGGTGCTGGTAGTAATTTTAATAGTAACGAAGCAGGAATAAACCTACAAGTAGATCAAAACTTTTTTGAACGTATAGACTATATCTTATATGCTGGTGGTAAAGGTGTACAATACAGTTTAACAAAGCCAATGATTAAATCTTTTGCACCAAAATCTATTGATTATTCTTCTAGTGATTTTATGGAATTTCAAATGCAACTTGTTTATGAAAACTTTACTGTATTTGATATTGTTAATTTTGATTTAGGAGAAGTAGATTTAGATAGGTTTGAGGATATAGGCGACTTTACTATCCCAGGTGAAGAAAACTTAAAACCAATATCTTTAGAAAATGAAACAGATTTTGCATTCCTTGGAAATAAATCAGGTAATAGTATACCAGGAATAGGCACAAGGCCAAGAACAGCACAGCCTTTACAAAGTCCTAGTGATCCATTAGGTGATCTTCTAGACGACACTTTTGGAGATGATGGATTAGGCGGATTTGTAGGTGGTGCTATAGGTGATGCTTTAGATAATGTTGTAGCAGTAAAACCAACATATGGAGATTGGAAACAAAAAATTGAAAATGATCTCTTAGACGGTGTTGTTAGTGGACTCGCAGATGTATTTACAAGACCATCTAAAGACAATGGGGATAGTTAATGAGTACATCTCTATACGAAACATTTGGTAGTGAAATAAATTATAAATTTACTGCAGGCAAATTAGAAGCATATTTAGAAAATGCAAGTGTAAAATTCCCCTTACCAGAAGCAAGTTCAGAGATTCTTGCTGACTTGGCCAAGGTGAAAGAACTTGCTATAGATCCTCAAAAATTAGATGTTATAAAAACAAAATTAGTTGCTATAGGTTTTGGTAAATCAAATGCTAATGCAATGGCTAAGGTTTTAATACAAATAGCAAAGGTACAAGAAATAGATCCTACTGCTTATTTTGATATGAATGCAGATACATTAAAATTAAGTGTAGATGCCTTTGAAGCCATGAATGCTGTGAGACCTGCAGGTAATAAGGTTGATATTAAAAATTCAATAGATAATTCAAGAAGTAAAGTCGCAACACTTATCAAGGCCTAACATGGGCAAATTCGCAACAGGAAAGTACGAAGTCGTTAATACAGGTAAACTTGTAGGCGGAAGGAATCCTACTTATAGAAGTAGTTGGGAACTGGCATTCATGCGTATGTGTGATAGTCATCCTAATATTACTAAGTGGGCAAGTGAAAATGTAAAGATTCCTTATAGAAATCCTACTACAGGCCATTACAGTAATTATGTTCCAGACTTTATGATTCAATATACAGACAAAGATGGCAAACAACATGTTGAATTAATAGAAATAAAACCTCGTAACCAAACAACAATGGAAAGTGCAAGATCACAAGGTCAAAAAATACAAACAATTATAAATGCCGCTAAGTGGACAGCGGCACAAGAGTGGTGCAAACGTAAAGGAATACGTTTTAAAGTTATCAACGAAGATCAAATATTTTCAAATAAAAAACCACGTAAGGCGAAAAAACGCATCTCTAAACCTAGAGTTAAATAAATACTGGTATGACTAAAAAACTAGAAGAAGAATTTAATTTACCTCCTATAGAGGAAGTAACATCAACTAACATAGAACCTACTGTAGAAGAAACACAGGAAGTCATAGAGGAAGTTCAAGGTGCATTAAGTATTAGTGAAAAGATTAATTTAGCATTTAAAGAAGTTAAAGGATTAGAAAGTCACGAAGTTGAAATGAATGACATAGCCAAAAAGGCTATTGATAGTTATGAACAACTTATGAATCTAGGTATGAATGTCAGTGACATGGCGGCAGGTAAAGTATTTGCAGAAGCAAGTAATATGTTAAAAATTGCCTTAGATGCCAGTGATGCAAAGACAAAGGCTAAGTTACAGCAAATAGATTTAATGCTTAAAAAGGCAAGAATAGATAAATTTGATAATAAAGGTTCAGAAGCAGAGTCAGTTCAAGCAACAGTATTTGATAGAAACGAACTACTAAAAATTATTAATACTAAAGACTCATCCCCAGAGTAATTTAGTTTCCGGAAAACGTTCATTGCAAAAACTATATGTTTCTTTATATAGTTCTTTTAATATAAGGTTTAAATCATGAGTTAAATCTACATCTTTATTTGATGTTAATCTAGGTTTTCTTTTTAAATAAGTGTCTTGATATTCCATACCTATAAAATTACAAAATCTTAAGAATTCTTTTTCTGTAAAGAAGGTTTCATATAATCCATAAAAAACATTTTCAGGCTCAAAAACATCTTCTATGTTTTTTATAGTCTTTTCGTAATTTTGTCGCTCAAATATATGTTTGTGTTTTGATTCAATCATAATCCAAGATTCTAAACTTGTAATACCCTTTTGTTCATATACACTTCTTCCTCTACTTATTAATCTTTGAACTGGGTCTCTCATTACAAAGATTACTTTTAAATGGTATCCTGCACCTTCTATTATATCTTTTGCTTCTTGTAACTGTTTTTTATTGCATAGACCGTATATAGGAGTTATATCACCTGTAATATGTTCTTCCCCGTCTAAAAGATTATCAAAATAATGTATATAATCTTCATTATTCCATTTGTGCTTATCTTTTTTGTACCAATAATGATGTTCTTTCTTATTACCCATGTTTGCTTCTGGTATGTGTTTCAACAAATCCCAAATCCAAGTTGTGCCTGATCGCTGAACACCTAAACTTAAAATAAAAGTTTTCATTAATTAGGTCTTACCCATACGCCATTTCTATATACAGCAACTTCACCTTTATTGCAAAGTGTGTATTCGCCTTCTACAGGCAGTTGCGGTTCTCTTACTTTTATATTTTCCATACCTTTATTTATAACCATTGTTTTTTCTTAAGGGATTTTATAAAAAATGATAAATAAGTATATCAACGGAGTTAAAGTATGAAATTAAAAAATTATATAGCAGAATCATTTAAAAAAGAATATGCTTATAGAGTCAAACTTGCACACGATTGTGGTGCAGATCAAATGGATATGATAGAAAAATGTTTAGCAAAATACAATTTTGTTAGTGCATCTCCATTTAAAAGGTCTCCGATTCAAGAGAATCCAGTAGAGTTTCAAAGAGCAAAAAATGCCAACTTTACATCAGAAGTATGCAGTACAGACATTGTATTGAAATATCCAGTTAACGAAAGAATTTTAGAAGTATGGTTAGCAGTAAACTTAGGTATGGATCATGAAAGAGTACTATGTTACGGTGTAAAAGAACCAAGACGGGTAGAAGCAGATATTCAAGCAGAAAGACTTGCTAACGATGAAGACAGACAAGTAAGTGAAGAAGATGCTTTACTAAATGATGAAAATATGGAACACTATGAAGCTCAACAAGATGAAATGGATGTCAAAGATTTCGGATTTGGTGAAGAATTTAACGAAGCATTTTTGAAAGAACTCCAAAAAATTAAAGATGAAAAAGGCGCAGATTATTTCCGTAACTATCCTAGCAAGGACGAGTTAATGGGCGATAACCTAAGACCTATGTATGATGCAATTACTGGAATGCCTAATATGGGCAGAGGTGCAGAAAGTACAAAACAAGTTTCCGATATTGCACAACACGGTTCTAGAAGTAGGTAATGAAAATAAATCAGGTATTGAATGAGTATGAGTATAGTCCACAAGAGGAATCAAAGGCCTATGATCAGTACATGATTATTAAAAGAGAAAATCCTCTTTATGCAGAAGCATTTTGGAATATGTGGAGACAGACAGGAAATGTACAAGCCGCACTAATAAAAGCAGACAAAGAGTACGACAGAATAACTTCAGAATCTATAGAAGAAGATGATATCAATGAAGCAGTTTATTCAGTTATAGTAAATGGCCAGGAACAACGTTATAGAGAATTTAGAGATGCAGATGTTAGAATTTTTAAACATATCCATGGTCTAGAGCAAAGAACTAGTGACCAGTCTCTATTTAAATCACCACAAGGTAAAGTACATCCTAGTAAAATTATACTTAAACGAGATGGTGTTGAAGTACCGCACAAGTATACTGGTAAAGAAAAACAACCAATTACAGGTCCATTATTAAGAACCGGCCGCGATCCGTTAGATGAGGCAATGAGCGATGCATACGGTATTGTTAGTGCAGAGCCCGAAGTTGAAGGTTCAGTTGAATTCAAACAACACAAAAATACTGATAAAGGTTCAGTAAGTATTGAAGCATCTGGTGACAATATGCAGGAACTTGCAAAAGTATTAAAACTTGCAGGTCTTACATTACCAAAAGATATGTATAGTGATGAACAAGCATCAGCAGATGATGAAGAGCCAGAACAGGAAGACGTTTTACTATCACCTGATCATGAAGACGATAAAGAAGAATCACCTTGTGATAGTGCAGATACAGACGTATCTTACGAAACAGATAAAGAAATCTTAATTAATTATATCAAAGATAAACTTAAAAAAAGCATTTCTTAACATCATTACCACATAAATACTATTATGGCAAGAGGAACAGTAGATACCGGTCTGGTTAAGCAAGGCTATAGTAGAACAGCATATACTCCAGATACCCTAGAAGATTTTAAAAATTGTGCAGATCCTGTGAGCGGGCCTTTGTACTTTATGAATAATCATGTTAAAATACAACATCCTACTAAAGGCGGAATAGATTTCGATCCTTTTGCATACCAGTTAGATCTAATAGAAAATTATAATAATTTTAGATACAGTATTAATATGCTGGGTAGACAGATGGGTAAAACCACTGTAGCCGCAGGATACTTGCTGTGGTATGCAATGTTTAAACCTGATAGTACAATACTTGTAGCGGCACATAAGGCGGCAGGTGCATATGAAATTATGCAACGTATACGTTATGCATACGAAAGTGTACCTGATCATATAAGAGCAGGTGTTACAGAATATAATAAAGGTTCTATGGCATTTGATAATGGCAGTAGAATAGTAAGTGCAACGACTACAGAGAATACAGGTAGGGGTATGTCACTTACATTAGTATACCTAGACGAGTTTGCGTTCGTGCCTCCCAGAATTGCCAGTGAGTTTTGGACAGCACTATCTCCCACACTAGCAACAGGTGGTAAATGTATAATTACTTCCACACCAAATAGTGATGAAGACACCTTTGCTAATATATGGAACCAAGCAAATAAAATGTTTGATGAACATGGTAATGAGCAAGAAGTAGGCGTAAATGGATTTAAACCTTTACTAGCAAAATGGGACGAACATCCAGATAGAGATGCCAATTGGGCAATAGAAGAAAGAGGAAGAATAGGTACTGAACGTTTTAAACGTGAACACGAATGTGAATTTGTTATATATGATGAAACTCTTATAAACCAGTTAAAACTATTAGAACTGAAAGGCAAAGACCCGATTATGAAAATGGGTCATGTTCGTTGGTTTAAATATCCTAGTCCAGAGCATATCTATGTAGTTACACTAGACCCAAGTACAGGTACCGGTGGTGACAATGCCGCTATACAAATTGTAGAGCTACCGTCTATGATACAAGTAGGCGAATGGTGTCATAACAAAACACCTATAGAAGGGCAGATAAAGGTCATGTTAGAAATAATGCATTTTATAAAGGAACAAGGTGCTCATACTATATATTGGACTGTTGAAAACAATGCAATTGGAGAGGCCGCACTTGTGGTGATCAGAGATACAGGCGAAGATGCTTTTCCAGGAGACTTTTTACACGAGCCTAAAAGAATACAAGGTAAAACAGGTAGGCGTGGTTTCCATACAACGCACAAAGTTAAAGTAGAATCTTGCATCAATATGAAAAGACTCATAGAAAATGATAAACTTACTATTAATAGTAAAGCATGTTTGTCAGAATTTAAAAACTTTGTATCAAAAGGTAATAGTTTTGCGGCAAGGCCAGGTGATTCAGATGACTTGGTTATGAGTATGATGATTGCTGTAAGAGTAATAGATTATGTAAGTACGTTTGAAGATGAAGTATATGATGCAGTAAATAATAGTTTGGGAGTAGACTCTTTATATTCTACTGGTGGCGGCGACGATGATGATTACGATGATCCAATGCCAATTGGCATAATCTGATAAATACTTGTATGGCAACAAATTTTAAAGATATTTCAGAAAAAGTATTTAACCTATTAAAAGGACATGGGTTTGACCTTAAAACTTTTGATAAAAACGGTAAAATAGTTATAGACCCACAAGAGGGTACAAGATTTATATCAGACGAACCTAATATTTTAGTTAGAATAGATGATATGGAAAAGGAAATATCGTTGCAAACAAGTGAAGACTTTGCAGACCATAACCTAAGAAATTTATTAAAAGAACTAGCACAAGATAGTTTATTATCTTTTGACTTTAGAGTATTTGACAAGACGTTAAAACCTAAAGGAGAAGAAATAGATGTTGCTCGTAGACAAGAGATTGATATGAATGAAGAATTAAATACATTAAGACGCCTTTCAGGTTTAGATGAAGATACCAAAGACAAAGGTATGCCTACAAAATCACATGTTATGGATATGTGTAAAGATGGAATGTCCTTTTCAGAAATATGTAAAATGCACCCAGAAGCAGACAAGGACAAACTAAAAGATTTAGTAGATAAATGCAAAGAAGAAATTAAAGAATCTATCACTGAAACAGATCAAGCACTTAATGAAAATCCTTATCTTATAGGTGCAAGATTGCTAGGACAAGTTCTAAAACAAGGTGCAAAAAGACCTATTTTATCAACTATTGCTATTGACGCCGCAGATGACGGACAATTAGATACTACAGTAGGTGCTTTAAAATGGTTATCTAGCAAAGTAGGAAGTGCTTTCACTCCAGAGACATTAAAGAAAGCCGCTCCGGTTATTGCAAAATACGGATTACCAGCGGCAGGTGTAGTAGCCGCAATATACGGTGGCAAAAAATTAGCAGATTATGTTGCAGGTAAAAAAGACCAAGGCTTAACAGTATCACAAAATCAACAAACGGTAAATGCTAGTGTAGATTTAGAAGAAAAGAAAATAATAGATATTAAAACTAGTGTAGGGATTATGCCTGGCTATGAAGATCGTACACCTTTAAGTCAACAAGATTATTATAATTGGACTATGAAAAACGATAAAAGCCAACCTAAGCCAAATATTGTTAGTCAAAGACATGCAAATTATTTAATAGACTTCGAAGATTATGCACTAACTGAGGCAGGTGATAAACCTATAGTACCTTATAATAAAAGCACACAAAAAGATTTAGACGATAAAATGGCAGATGCAAAACCACCTTATAGTACGAGTACAGATACTTCAGATATAGATCCAAAAGAAACTCCATATGACAGGTATATGAGACATATGAAACCTGTTAGAAAAGCACAAAGCAGAGATAAAATGAAAGGTGAGGCAGTTACAGAAGCAAGTTTAGGTAAAATGACTGGTAGCAGAAAGTCCAGTTATCAACCTTTAGCAGACAATGTAAAAATTATTGTGAGACACAATAAAGACGTAAACGAAGAAGTACGTGGTGCTAGAAGCAGAAACATTCACAGTATATTAATACAACGTGGAGAAGAGAAATTTAAGATGGCAGAAAACAATCTGTCAGCCGCAAGAGCAATGGCAAGACATTTGCATAATGGCGGAGAAACTTTCGACGAAATAGGTGAGTCTATTACAGAGATGTCTAGAGAGTTTAAAAAATTAAAAGAATTTATAAACTATGTTAGAAAATCTGACTTAGTAAACGAAACAAATGAAGAATTCGTTACTATGGCAATAGAAAACATCGGTAATATTAAAACAAATTTAAAGAGATTAAGTGGTGTAAAAACTTATGCTAACGCAGTAGAATCAGTGTTAAATTATAATAATGTTGAAATACTAGAAGACGATTTAAATTTAGAAAGTAAGTTTACAGAAACACACTTTGATGACAAAGTGGCAAATGTAATGGATAGCCTAAAAGCAATGACGAGTAGAAAACAAAGTTTTGAGAGTAAAATTGTTAAAGCAATAGAATCAGAAACTTTTGCAAATGTTAAAAACTTACTTAAAGAAGATGATATAGTAGACTTTGATACACCTCACGGTAAACTTGGGTACCAAGTTAGTCAGTTAGGATATACAGCAAAAGACAATACGTTATCTAATTATTTACATGGCATTAGTAGTAAAATTAGTGCCGGTGGACAACTTAACCAATTTGAATATGGTACTATAAAAAGTTGTTTACTAAGTGCAGGTCAGCACAATGTACAAACTGCTCCTGTTGACGTCGAAGAGTCATACGAAGCATTTATTGACCAATTTGTAGAGTAATATACTGCTTTATAGATAAATAAATTTGTTGGTAAAATAATTTACCAATAGTTGTAAAAAGGTGTTGACTTTTTTACATCTTGGCATTATAATAAAAAACTAGTGATACCCTAAACACAGAAGGTATTACGAACATGGCAAATATAGGAGAAATATCATGGCCTCATTAGCAGAAATAAGAGCAAAGTTACAATCAATGGAAAGCAATTCCAAAGGTAACTCCCAAGCTCAAAGCGATAACGCAATATACCCATTTTGGAACATAGACGAAGGAAGTAGTACAGTACTACGATTCCTGCCTGACAGTGATCCAAACAACACGTTCTTTTGGGTAGAACGACAAATGATCAGACTTACATTCCCAGGAATAGTAGGTGGAGATCAAAAACCAACAACTGTACAAGTTCCTTGTATGGAAATGTTTGGTGAAACATGTCCGGTATTAACTGAGGTAAGACCTTGGTTTAAAGACCCATCTTTAGAAGATATGGGTAGAAAGTACTGGAAAAAAAGAAGTTACATCTTCCAAGGGTTTGTAAACGAAAATCCTTTAGATGAAACGGCTCCTGAGAATCCAATTAGAAGATTTGTAATTGGTCCTCAAATATTTAACATAATCAAATCAGCACTTATGGACCCAGAGATGGAAAACCTTCCAACAGACTATGTTGCAGGTACTGACTTTAGATTATCTAAAACAACCAAAGGTCAATATGCAGACTATTCTACAAGTAAATGGGCAAGAAAAGAATCTGCTCTTACTGAAGAAAATTTAGCGGCAATTGATACGCATGGTTTACATAACTTAAATGACTTCCTTCCTGCTAAACCAACAGCAGAAGGCGTTCAGGCTATAGCAGAAATGTTCCAAGCAAGTGTTGACGGAGAATTGTATGACCCAGAAAAATGGGGCAACTTTTTCAAACCCTATGGACTTGATACTGGAACAAAAACACAGGCAACTGTGGCTCCAGCTCAAACTGTACAAGCAACTACAACAGAGAGTGTGGCACCTGTAAGTGCTCCAGAACCTGTAGTAGCAGAAACAACTGCACCAGCAGTAGAAACAACTGCACCAGCACCAGCGGCTGAAACAGTTGCAACTGCACCAGCAGAAGATACTGGTAAGAAATCAGCAGATGATATTCTTAACATGATCAGAAACAGACAGTCGTAAGGAGAGATTATGCAAAAGCCATTTGACTTAACAAAGTTCAGAACCGGTTTAACCAAAAGCATATCTGGTATTAGTGCTGGGTTCCATGACCCAAAGGATTGGATCAGCACTGGTAATAAAACACTAGACTACCTAATAAGTGGGGACTTCAATGGAGGTATCCCACTAGGTAAAGTTAGTGTGTTTGCAGGTGAATCAGGATCTGGTAAATCA
>Ga0213861_10002231_pt1 | contig 16810 bp, 15 predicted proteins | sample PICome_4_FD_160110 | JGI IMG/M metagenome (GOLD analysis project Ga0213861, IMG submission 160110) | Coastal seawater microbial communities near Pivers Island, North Carolina, United States - PICO131 | ecosystem: Environmental > Aquatic > Marine > Coastal | place: USA: North Carolina... | reverse complement strand
ACGTATACACCATCTGTAACAGGACAGTATGCTGTTGTGATTACAAATGGAACATGTGTAGATACATCTGAATGTACACTTGTTGATTTTACTGGAATTGACGAGATCGTGTCAAAGATGTTTAGAATTTATCCGAATCCAAACAACGGTCAATTTATTGTTGATATTGATTCCGAGGAAGCATATGAAATTACAATCCACGATATTGCAGGAAAGGTAATTTACAGGAATGCATCTATTTCAAATGAGAAGAATGAAGTTTCATTAGGAAAGCTTGAAGGTGGAACGTACTATGTTACAATTGAGAATGAGACATCAAAAGCGACCCGAAAAATGGTTGTAAACTAAGAACAACTCAATTCAAATAGGCCTTCTTCATCTTGTATGAAGAGGGCCTATTTTTTATATGTTGATTGTGCCTATATGTGCAGTGCTCTGTCCTCTGTCGCAGCCAGCGCTGCTTCCTTCACACCTTCCGAATACGTTGGGTGTGGGTGACAAATACGTGCAATGTCTTCCGCAGATGCGCGGTACTCCATAGCAACAACGGCTTCCATAATTAAGTCTGCTGCACGTGGTGCAATCATATGTACACCCAGCACCTCATCAGTTACTGAATCAGCGATAACTTTTATTGTTCCAAGGATGTCCATACTCGCGCGAGCGCGACCCAACGCTTTAATTGGAAATTGTCCAATTTTTATTTCTTTTCCTGCTGCTTTTAATTCTTCTTCTGTTTTTCCAACAGAGGCAACCTCTGGCCACGTATATACCACACCCGGGATTAGGTTGTAATCGATATGTGGTTTTTGTCCCGCGATTTGTTCAGCTACAAAAACGCCTTCTTCTTCAGCTTTGTGCGCCAGCATTGCTCCGCGCACTACATCGCCGATTGCATAGATGTTTGGTGTATTTGTTTGGAGGTTCTGATTTACCTCAATTTGGCCTCGCTCGTTGGTCTTTATTCCCGCATTCTCAAGTTCCAAACCAGCGGTAAACGGCTTTCTCCCGACCGCTACAAGACAATAGTCTGCTTCAAGCACAACTTCCTCATCTTTTTTATTTAATGCAGTTAGTTTTACTCCTTTCCCTGTGTTCGTTACGCTTTGAACTTTGTGTTGTAAGTGGAACTTAAATCCTTCCTTCTTTAAGACTTTTGCGAGTTCTTTTGACATTGTTCCATCCATTGTTGGGACAATCCTATTGGCAAACTCAACGACCTCAACTTTGGTTCCTAAACGACCAAATACAGATCCAAGCTCCAAACCGATTACACCACCGCCAATAACAAGTAGCTTTTTGGGGATTTCCCTCATGTTCAACGCTTCTGTTGAGGTAATTATTCTCTTTTTGTCAGGCTCCATGCCTGGGAAGAAGTTCGGCTTTGAACCGGTAGCAATAATTACATTTTTCGTTGAGATCGTGGTTTCACTATTATCTACAGCAACTACTTTTATGGTGTTCTTATCAACGAAAGAGCCCAGTCCGTGGTGGACATCGATATCGTTTTTATCCATTAAGAATTTTACTCCAGCACAAGTTTGTGATACTACATCATTTTTGCGTTTCACCATCTGTTCAATGTTTGCCTTTACTCCTGTTACATCAATTCCGTGTTGATCGAAATTGTGGGTTGCATTGTGAAAGTGCTCAGATGAGTCCAGAAGTGCTTTTGATGGAATGCATCCAACGTTCAAACATGTTCCTCCAAGTGTATTGTATTTTTCAATTAAGGCGGTTTTCATTCCTAATTGTGCGCAACGAATTGCTGCAACATAGCCTCCGGGACCAGAACCAATGATTGTGATGTCGTACGTACTCATGTTTTATTTTGTCTTTGGTACAAATGTATTATTTCTTGGCTTTTAAATAGCGATAAATAGCACAAAAAAAGAGGCTGTCATTGACAACCTCTTTAGAATGTTTCGAACCTTCTATCTTACATTACAACAACTTTCTGTGTTGTACTGTGATCTCCAGATTTTACTTCCAAGAAGTAGCAACCTGCAGATAGATTTGCTGTATTATCTAATGCTTTTGAAACTGTTGTATTCGTTGTTTCAATCAATTCTTGAGCAACTACTTTTCCTTGAGTGTCTCTCAAGATGAAATGTGTTGGTTCGTTTTGTGCCGTATAGTTCACATTGATTGCTTCTCCGTTTGTTGGGTTCGGGAACACAACAAGGTTGAGGTCAATAATTGCTTGATCTGCTACACCCAAGATACCTGATACGATAATGTCATCGATATAGAGGTTACTTGACAAGTCAGAGGCAGTAAATTCAAATTTAATTCGCGTCAAACGATCTTGCGCAGTTGGCGAATAGGAAAATGATGCTTCTCTCCACATTGTATTTGTTGTTGGAGCAAAGTCCGCGTTACTAGCGTATCCTGCCGTTACTAGACTTTCACCTGTAATGGTACTTGACGCATTGAATCCTTCGACAGAAACCACTTTTGGTGTCCAAGATTCACCACAATTTCTTGAGGTATAAACTCTTAGTTTTTCGGTGATATCAGCCGTTACCGTTGCATTTGTTGCATATGCGAACTTGAATGTAACTGTAATTGCCGCAGTATTTCTTAAGTCGATTGATGGCATGATCAAGTTATCAATACTTCCGCCCAATCTGAAGTTGTAGAACCAATCTTCCGTGAAGTTGTCGGCATTCGAGATGTCTTTATAGGTATTTAACTTGAATGCTTTTGATCCGTTGTATCCATATCCATTTACAACGCTAAATTTTCCATGGTTGTCTTCTGGATTTTCTACGATGAAAAACCCTGTTCCGTTCCCCCATGTATTGACTGTTTCCATGTTGAATGTCGTTGGACCAACATTTTCTGGCCAATCTGGCGAAACATAAATGTAATTCACTTCATCTCTTGTGTCAGACCCAGCAGCGTTGGTAACAGTCAATTTAACACGTTTCCAACCTGGAGTATCCCATGTAACATTTGGATTTGAGGATGTTGAGGTTGCTGGTGTCCCTCCTTCAAATTCCCAGGCTCTTGATTCGATAACTGCATTCCAAGAAGCGTCTTTGAAAGAGACAGGAGAGCCTGTACAAACCGTTCTGTCCGGAGAATTAAAATCTGCAACCGGTGAACACAACGGAACAGTCAATGCGGTTTGTGGCATTGTTGCATTCATTACGCCAGTTTCCATCAGTGTGGTGTCTTGCCATAGAATATTTCGTTGCCCACTAATTCCTTCGAGTGTATTGTGTGTGAGTGCTTTTTGATCTTCAGTAAACATGGCGGCGCAATTTGAATAGTCCATCCAGTTTTGGACATTTGCCAATGTATCCAATCCAACCAAGCTTGTGTCACAGGTAGCTAAATCCAAGTTACAAACTGAGAAAGAACCTTGAGTTGGGGGTGTATCCACAATACCGTCATCTCCACACTCTCCTGCGGCTCCTGCAACGCTCACTCCACTGAATGGGTGTGCAAGTCCAAAATAATGACCTGCCTCGTGGGTAAGTGTTTCTGTATTCACTGTTGTATAATCTCTCAAAACGATTCCATCTGTCCAGAATCCAGACCCATCTGTTCCACCCGGGAATGTCGCATATCCGAGAAGTGTTCCTTGCGTTGGACCTCCAGAATTTGGCTCGTTTACTACCCAAATATTCAAATAGTGCGAGCGGTCCCATTGGTTGATTTTTGAAACGGTCTCACCGATATATGTTTCGTGTGTTTGAATGTGTTCAATTCCGTTTGTACAGTTTCCAAATGGATCAATGGCAGCCAATCGAAATTCAATTTCCATATCAGCGACAATAGAATCAAACATTGGTATGATGTTCGAAAGCCCTGCGTTTGATGCGCTATAATCTTCGTTCAACTCTTCCATCAAGCTATAAATTGTTGCATCTGAAATATTTTCAGATCCATACATGTGAAGAATATGGAATACTACAGGAACGATATATTTGGTTGCTTTTTTCGCTTCTGCCTCAGCGACAGTTGCTATTGGACCCGTATGTATAGTTTGATTTTGCTCATATTCCGCTTTCAATTGAGGGAATTTTGTGTGCAATGCTTTCAAAGCTTCTTCTGTTCCACAAGGAATTTCTTGCTGCGAAATTCCGCTGAAGGCAAGAATGGAGAATGTTAATAGAGAGAATATTGTTCTTTTCATAATTACTTGTTGTGTATTATAAAGTCAATTTTTTGCTGCGTGATTTTGAGTATACCAAGTTGCAACATTCAAATTTAATGAATATTAATTGAGTTTCCCGAAGTTTCCTGCTAAAACTTCTACTTTCCATTTCGGTCAATGGGTGAATCGTCAATGGTCGCTTTTAACAAAAAAGAAAAAGGCTGCATCAGAACTACTGATACAGCCTTTACTTTCTGTGTTCATTGATTACAGAACGACAATTTTTTTAGTCGTTGCGTAGTCGCCAGTTTGTACTTTTAGTAAGTAACATCCAGCCGGCAAATTTTGTGTGTTATTGAGTTGCGTTGAAACTTCAGTATTTGTTGCAGTAATTACTTGACTTGCAATTAGTTTGCCGTTCATGTCTCGCAATACAAATTCAGTCGCTTCATTTTGAGCTACATAGTTTATATTGATTGCTTCACCGCTTGAAGGATTTGGATAGATGTTCAATTGCAGATCTGAAATTTCCTGTGACTCAACACCCAATGCACCATTAACAACAATATTGTCAATGTATAAGTTACTTGCAAAGTCGCTTGCTTCAAATTCGAATTTAAATCGTGTCAGTCGATCATTTGAACTGGATAAGTAGGTGAATGATCCTTCTCTCCACATTGAATTTGTTGTTGGTTTGAAATCAGCATTACTCGCAAACCCGGCAGTAACAATGGTATTTCCCGTGATTGAAGATCCAGTGAGTATTCCGTCTACGCTCAGAACGCGAGGTGACCATGAGGCGCCGCAGTCGTTCGAAACATAAACTTTCAGCTTTTCTTCGATATCACTTGAAACGGTCGCGTTAGTGGCGTAAGCAAATTTGAACGAAACCGTGATAGCTGATGTATTTCTCAAGTCAATTGAAGGTGTGATTAGCGCATCCTTGCTTGATCCCAGTCGATTGTTATAAAAATAAGCATTTGTGAATGGGTCTGCTTCAGAATTGTCATAATATGTCTGCAATTTGAAGGCTTTGGAATTGTCATAACCTCCATCGTTTACGAGACCAAAAGAGCCGTAGTTTTCTTCAGGATTTTGAACAATAAAGAAACCCGAACCGGAACCTCCTCCGTTCACCGTTTCCATGTCAAACGATGTTGGACCTACATTGTCTGGCCAGTTTGGCGATACATACAAGTAGTGTGTTTCTTCTTTTGTGTCTGATCCCGCAGCGTTTGTTGCGGTTAATCTGATTTTCTTCCATCCCGGTGTATCAAAAGAAACATTCACATTGGCAGAGGTTGCAGTTGCTGGTGTTCCTCCTTCGAATTCCCAAAGGCGGCTTTCAACAACGGCATTCCACGACTCATCAGAGAAGGTTACAGGAGCGCCCGTGCACACGAGTTGTTTCGGTGAATGGAAATCTGCAATAGGCACACACAATGGAACAGTCAATGGATCATTGGGATCTTGTGGTGTAGCCAAGTTCATTACTCCCGTTTCCATAAGTGTTGTGTCTGTCCAAAGGTTGTTTCTTTGACCTGCAATTCCCTGCAAGATGTTGTGCATTACTTCACATTGTCCGGGTGTAAAATGCCGGTCACAGTAAGAGTAGTCCATGTAATTTTGAAGATCTTCAACCACTCCACCGTTTGAGGTATCGCAATCAATCCAACCTGAAGGGTAAACGAAGTTACAGTTGAGGTGTCCTTTTGTTTCTGGCGTATCATCAATTCCATCGTCGTTACAGATTGTTGGACCATCATTAATTAAGTCAGAGTCCCCGAAAGTGTGCGCCAAGCCCAAGTAGTGTCCAATTTCATGCGTTAGAACCGATTCACTTCCCGGATTAGAGGTTCCGATCGAACCGACATAAGTGTGTCCTGAAAGAATACCATCTCTGAAGAACCCATTCCCGTCTGTACTTGCTGGGAATGTTGCATATGCTGCCGCACCCGGCACCCCGACAATATCAACTACCCAGATATTGAGGTATTGTGATCTGTTCCATTGATTGAGTTTTGAATACGTGTCACCCACACGAGTTTCGTGCGTGTAAATGCGATCAATTCCATTGGTACAATTCCCGAAAGGATCAATTGCAGCGAGTTTGAATGTAATGCGCGCGTTTCCATTGAGGTCTGCAAATTCTGGAACCAAATCCACAGAGTCAGCGTCAGCAGCATTGAATTCTCGGTTAAACACAGCGACAGCATCATAGATTTGTGCGTCTGTAATGTTTTCATTACCGTATTCGTGCAGCACGTGGAAAACAACAGGAATTACATACTCTTGAACAGATTTTCCGTTGTGAATTATCGTTTCTTTCGCGCTACTTTGAAGCAGTTGATAATCTTCATAGTGTGCTTTTAATGCCGGATCAGAATCCAATATTTTTTTCAATACCGTGTAGGTTCTACATCCCGGTTCTTGATTCTGTGCAATGGCTGACAATGCGATAAATAAAACAAAAAATGAAAGGACTAATTTTTTCATGGTTTCAAAAGTTTCGATTTCGAAAATACAAAATTCTTAGCACAGATTCTTCTGTACGAATCATAAAAGTAGTTGCGCAAATGTTAAAAAAAAGATACTCCTGAGGTGGAATTCGAATTGAAGTGAATTTAGAAGAGGTGTTTTTCGGCGCGGTACGATGAACGAACAAGAGGACCACTTTCAACATATTTAAAGCCCATTTTCAAACCGAGTTCTTTGTATTCAGCAAACCGTTCTGGTGTGATGAATTCATCAATCGGGAGGTGCTTTGGAGTGGGCTGCAGGTATTGTCCAATGGTTAGGATGTCTACATCTACACTGCGCAAATCTTCCATTGACTCGATGACTTCTTGGTGTGTTTCGCCAAGTCCGAGCATAATTCCAGATTTTGTCTTCATACCTCCTTTTTTCAATCGAAACAAGAGTTCAAGGCTGCGGTCATATTTGGCCTGAATTCGTACTTCTTTTGTCAATCTTCTGACTGTTTCAAGGTTGTGACTCACAATTTCAGGAGCTACGTCGATTACAATTTGAAGGTTCTCCCATTTTCCTGCGAAATCGGGGATGAGTGTTTCAAGGGTTGTTCCCGGACTTTGTTTTCGGATGGCACGAACGGTTTGCGCCCAGATGTTTGCACCACCATCTTTTAGATCGTCGCGGTCCACTGAAGTAAGCACAGCATGCTTGATTTGCATGGTTTTGACACTGTGTGCAACTTTTCCTGGTTCAAATTCATCTACAGCATCTGGTCTCCCAGTTTTTACTGCACAAAAACCACACGAACGCGTGCAAATATTCCCGAGGATCATAAAGGTCGCAGTACCTTCACCCCAGCATTCGCCCATGTTGGGACAACTTCCACTTTCACAGATGGTATGCAGCTTGTGTTCATCAACGAGGCCACGAACTTTTTTGTATTTTTCTCCCGTTGGAAGCTTTACACGAAGCCATTTTGGCTTTTTGATTCTCACCTTACCTTCTCCTTGGATAATTTCGCTCATCTCAAAGTTTTTAAATGTCTTTGCAAATGCGCTTTAAATAAAAGCTACTTTTGCGCCATGTTCAAGCTGAATTGAACACAAATACAAATGTACTCAAAACGAACTGAACATGGCAACATCCAAAGTTGAATATTTAGGTGATTTAAGAACGAAATGTACACACCTTAAATCGGGCAAAGAAATTCTTACTGATGCTCCTGTTGACAACAACGGAAAAGGGGAGTCGTTTTCGCCAACTGATTTGGTTGCAACGGCTTATGCATCTTGTATGATGACCATTATTGGAATCTATTGCAATTCCAATGGAATCTCATTTGAGCAGGGTACTGCAGAGGTTACCAAGGAGATGGGGTCGAATCCAAGGCGCATTTCCAAAATCACGATTTACATGGATTTTTCTGATAACAAATGGGATGGAGCTACACAAGAGAAAATCATTCGAGCGGGTGAGGCTTGTCCGGTTGCAAAATCAGTTGATGCTTCAATGGAGCTTGAATTCAATTACAATTTTTAAGGTATGGAACGAAACAAACAGGACGGAAAGCGTTATTACAGAGCTGTTAAGGACGATTTTATTTTCGGTGTTCGATCGGTGATTGAAGCGGTGAAGGCCAACCGCGCGCTCAATAAAATCTTGATTCAAAAAGGGATGAACAAAGACCTTTTCATGGAGTTGAAAGACGCTTTGGCAGGGGAGAGGCATCAACTGCAATTTGTACCGGTTGAGAAACTGGATAGCATTACAGATCAGAACCACCAAGGAGTGATTGCGCTCGTTTCTCCGATTGAGTACGGCAATTTTGAAGCGATTGTGGAGGGCTTGATTGAAGAAGGAAAAAAACCTTTTCTATTGGTTTTGGATCGTATTACCGATGTGCGAAATTTTGGAGCCATTGCCCGAACTGCGGAATGTGAGGGGGTTGATGCAATATTGATTCCTTCAAAAGGGGCTGCACAGGTGACTTCGGATGCCATCAAAACTTCAGCGGGGGCATTGAATAGAATTAAAGTATGCAAAACCGATAGTCTCAAAGACGCATTGTTTTACATTCAGCAGTGCGGTGTTCGTTTGGTTGCATGTACGGAGAAATCCTCTGTTCCACTCTACGAAACCAACTTGAGGGGCTCCGTGGCAGTGATTATGGGCTCCGAGGAAAATGGCATTACGCAAGATTTAATTAATCTATCCGACATCAGTTGTCGTATTCCAATGCGCGGAGAGATTGCCTCCTTGAATGTTGGTGTGGCCGCAGGGATGGTCTTGTATGAAAAATTAAGACAAGAATTGTATTCATGAGGGCACAACTTGTTGTTTTCAGTTGATTTCAGTCTGAACTGCGTTGTATCCAACAAGTCGCCTAGCGGGGATTGTTTTTATAACGAGCGATACCATTGTACCATTGGTACAGGTATGATATCACCATCAGTAATTACCCCACTAAAACCGAATTGAAATGCTTTCCCTTCCGCTTGGTGCCACCTCACTCCTGGTATTAACAGCGAAAATCCTGGATTCCGAACTTCATATGTAGTGGATACCGTTTGCCATTCACCTTGTCCGGTTGAGGGGTTAATAACCCATTCATCATACGTGCTAGTTTGGGTTTCTGTTTTGCCTGGAAGCAGAAAAAATGAATCAAATACCAAGCTTAATTTTGTCGAAACCTTGACCATCCCAGCAATACTGGTAAGTGCCCGTCCATCGAGGTCTCCATCTTGCCAAATGGCTCCATAGCCCGCAGAAACTGCGAGGTTTTTGGATCTATTTCCAAAGGAAAGCGTACCAAATGGCAAGGCTCCTCCCCATTCGGGAGCAACCCAAGAACCGGTTCCGAGCAATCCTCCAACCGCAAATTGTGTTTTCTCTCCGATTGTCCAACTTTTCTTTATTGTTCCTATTATTGGGGTTCCTAGCCATGATGTCATGACTCCCACCCCAAGATTTTTACCGAGTCCAAACTGAAAGTCTGGTCCAAACAAATTCCATTGGACATAGTGCTCACCTTTGACTATTGGTAGTCCGTTGGTTGTGATAAAGTACCGTGTGGCGAACTTGTCTTCCCCAATAAAATCTCCATTGCTGTTGAAATCAGAAGATTTCACTAGGATCATGTCTTTTATAATGTGTTGTGGAATGTAAATTTTTCTATTGTCAGAGGTTAAGATGTATAGTTCACGAGCGTCTTGGCTCATTATTTTTCCTATTAATTCGCCACCGTCGGTTTTAATAAATCGGTAGGTGTTCGTATCTTGAACCACAGTGGTATCAGATTGTGAAACGCTCAGTTTTGCCAAGCATAGGAATGAGAGTAGGATAAAGAAAGATTTCATAACAAATAGTTTTGTTAAAGTTACACATAAAAATTAGATGGATGTATTGTTTGGATCAAAGAGCAGGTGAGGTGTGATCCCACTGTTTTGTTTGGGTTTACAACGGTTTGGCTAAAAAGCGCAGTCATCCCGAGGGTGCTATGATTACATAGACAGTGTTGTAAGGTGTTTTCTTCTTTTAAAAGTCAGCGTCAGTAATGACTAAAATGTATTCGTGATTTGCAACTGTTCTTTGTTCATCAACATCAGAAGTCCAATTGGATAATAATTTATAATCTTTTGCCAATGTATCTCCTGAAGCATTTGTAATAATTAGGCCATTCCCGAACATTGAAGTTGGTTCAAAAAAATCTGTTTGTTTCCCACGTTGACTCCAAACTGTAAGGTCTTTTTTTTCGTTCGGATGAATCGTTTTGTCAATGTCGTTTGAGGTAATAATGTTTGTGCCGTCTACTGAAATAACACTCGAAGATTGGTTGTCGATATAATAGTCAACAAAAGTTTCCTTTTCGCAAGAACTAAGAAAAAATAGGGCAGAGATTAGAATTGATACTTGTCTCATATTCATTTAAATTTTGATTTATTTTTCAACGGTATCGTATATGAAAAGTTGCGTGTAAATACACACTTACTTTTCGGTTAAAATTTAACTAATTAAACAAACCAAAACATTAATAATAATCACTTATGAAGCAATTTTTTATATACAATGTTGTGGCACGTTTTTATTGTTTTCTTTTCGGTCATTCAGTCTCCAAAAAGAAGATTTGTAAAAGGTGTAAAACACAATTTGGTGTTCCTAAAATGAAATTTCCACCTAATCCACCTTAATCATTCTTTTTCGGTGGCGGTGGTGGTGGATTTCTCATTGTTGGGACTTGTCCTTTTGGTTTAGGTTCTCCACCTCCTGGATTATTTCTCGGTGTGCCTTGAGGTCTGTTTGGTCTTTCTTGTTTAGCCATTTATATGATATTTATTTAAATAATGATTAGTTTGAGTTTCAGTATGTTTCATCAATTTTTTATACCTTTTAATATTCAATTTGCAGTCGAGCTCTTCGATTCTTTCCCAAATAGTTTGGCGAAGTTCAAAATACTTATCCATTGCCTTCTTGTCTTTTATTTGGTTGGAATGATATTTACCCCAAAGCATTTCAAGTTTGTTAAAATACCTTGTGTACATCATTCTCAAATTAGAAATTTCTTCTATTTCCTTATCAGTTCTAATTATTTGATTTTCGATAAGCAAAAGAAGTTGAACTATCGCAATAAGGATAAATGCAACCCAAACATAGTCCTCAAAATACTTCCATCCGAGTATTCCACTCAAAGAAACAATAAGAGTCAAAATTTTAAACCACTTTTTGAGAGTACGTTGAAGTCCGAGATATTTACTCAGGTAAATTTCTCCATACTTTATATTGGTCAATTCATACCATATTTTGTTAGTCATACTTTTCGTTTCTCAAATGTGCCACAACTAGTGTATATCGGTAATAGGTTCCGATATATTCTTTTCGTTAGTGTTACTTTTAACATGCTCTTTAACAGACGCTACATCTTTGATTATTCGATCGATAGGGCTTTCAATTTGTTAGGATCTTCCTCAGATAGTGCTATGATGTCTTCCATTATTGCTGGATTTGGTTTTGTTGTAAAATTACTTGGGCACAAATATGCGCCTACGCATCTAAGATAGTGGATATTTGAATAGGTGGACCGCCCATTCATAGACAAAATTTTGCTACTCTTGGATTCCTATTTGAGAGGTGATCGTCGCACGATTTGAAGAAAGAGGCAGGATTTAAACAAGTGCCTGTCGTATCCACGGAATGAGATCTGGGATGCGGTCCAATGTGTGAATGTGCCATTCATGGATGCCGTCTCGGTAGCTGCGGTGCGGGTCAAACAAAATGGCAGGAATTCCAGCACGGGTGGCACCTACAATGTCTGTTTTGTAGTTGTCGCCGATCATCAAACTTTCACTTGCAACCGTTCCGGCGCGCTCCATGGCATGGTGAAAAATTTCAGGTGCCGGTTTGTTTTTCCCGATGTCTTCCGAACATACAATCACGTCAAAGTGATGCAAAATACCGCTGTTCTCAAGTTTGATGTGTTGAATTTCTTTGAACCCATTGGTAATGATGTGAAGTTCAAAATCCTTTTCGAGTTCGGTGAGTACTTCCTTTGTTCCAGGAAACAATTGGGTTTGGTAGGGCGACGTTCCGACATACAATTCCGCCATTTCTTCTGCAAGAGCGCGGTCGTTGACATGAAAACTTTTCAAAGTGTCGTCAAAGCGCTTTACACGCAATACATCCTTTGTGATTTTTCCTTGACCGTAACTGTTCCAGAGCTTGCCATTGATTTTTTTATACGTGGTATAAAACGATTGGAACGAGCGCATGCGGTCGTCCAAATTGAGTTGTGCATATATTTGATCCAAGGCAATTTTCGAATTTGTCTCGAAATCCCAAAGCGTATGATCTAAATCGAAGAACAGGTGTTTCAAAATAAGTAAGTAATTGATGTAATAATTAGTCCATTAAAGAAAATGCCGACTACAATAAGCGGAAAGGTCATCGGGTTTTTTCCATAAAACTTCGCAGCGATGATGCTTCCTCCAGGGATGGATAAAAAGAGCGGCGCCCAAAATGAAATTCCGATAATCCCGATCGATTTTTTCATGCGCACAATGAGTTTGTTCATTCGGGTAAACTTGCGTTTCGGCTCTATCGGAGTGCCCGACTCGATGCTTTTGGCCATTTTCTCTTGGTTCTTTCGAACGGCCCGCTTCATGAAAAAGCTTGCAGAGAAGTAGAAAATAGAAGCGCTAAAAATGGCGCCCAAACAACAACTGATGTAAGTCTCCATAAAGGTGAGTTGCGCCACTTGTCCTCCCATTGGCGTAAACAGGAACTTTACCATTGAAAGTCCAAAAAATGTTGCGTAAATCCCCCACTTCATGATTATACTTTTTCTCCATAAGCCAAATCGCCGGCGTCTCCTAAACCAGGAACGATGTATGATTCAGCAGTTAATTCTTCATCAATTGCACCAATGTAATAATCTGTGGAGTCTGGAAAAAATCGTTTGACATAATTTAACGCATCTGGAGTTGCAATCGCTGCAACAACAATTACTTTTTTAGGAATTCCTTGTCGAAGCATCGCTTTGTAGACGAGTGCCATTGATGTCCCAGTAGCTAACATGGGATCGCTTAAAATTAATATTCGATTGTCCAATTTTGGAGCCGCGAGGTATTCAACGTGCACGTCGAAGTCTTCAATAGATGTGTGCTTGCGATAAGCGGAGACAAATGCACTTTCGGCACGGTCAAAATAGTTCAGTAGTCCAAGGTGCATTCCCAATCCGGCCCGCAAGATGGTCGCAAGCACAGGCTGTTCTGAAAGGAGTTCTGTTTTTGAAATGCCCAATGGCGTTGTGGTCTCTTCGGGTGCATAAGGCATTTTTTTTGACAACTCGTAGGCCATGATTTCTGAAATACGTTCAAGATTTCTCCGAAATCGCATTGGATCTTTTTGAATTTTTACATCCCTTAACTCAGAGATAAATGTTGAAAATATGGAGTTTGTTTTCGATAAATCGTATATCATACCGTTGACTTTTATATAAAAGTAGCGGAATTATTCCATTTTAGAGAAATCTTTCATTCTTGGATGGAATAATTCATAAATCTTTCAGCTACATTTGTTCTAATGGCGAAGAAAAACAAACTCAACATTGCCGTATTTAAGCGTTTACTTTCCTACTGGAGAACGTACAAAGGGCTGTTTTTTATAGCCGTCAGTTGTACGCTATTGCTTGCGTTAATTGGTCCATTTCGCCCGTGGTTGATTGGTGAAGTGGTTCAAAAATACATTGTCGAAACACAAAATGGGGAGGAACTTCTGACATGGACGCTTGTTATTCTTGGAATTCTATTGCTTGAAGGGGTCTTGCAATTTGTATCCAATTATTTTTCCAATCTTTTTGCGCAGTCCATTATTCGAGACATTCGCCAGCAATTAATGGGGCATATATTGAAATTTCGAATTCGATATTTTGACAAAACACCAGTGGGCTCTTTGGTCACACGTTTGATTTCTGATTTGGAAGCAATAACAGACGTTTTTTCTTCCGGTATGATGGCCATTGTAGGTGACCTGCTCATGCTGGTATTTGTTATCTCATGGATGTTTTTTGTTGATTGGCAATTGGCATTGCTGACCTTGGTTCCAATTCCATTATTGATTATGGCAACACGCATATTTGCCCGTGTTGTTCGTGGGACACAAATGCAAGAAAGTGTGCAAGTAACGAAGCTCAACACATTTGTGAATGAACGTTTGACAGGAATTTCAGTTGTTCAATTGTTCGGCCGAGAGAAGATTGAAGCAGACCAGTTTGACGCAATAAATAAGGATCACCGTCAAGCGCATGTCAATGCCGTATGGGCGTATTCCATCTTTTTTCCGATCGTTGAATTGCTAAGTTCCATGTCCATTGCGCTGCTTCTTGTTTGGGGAGCACTTCAGGTGTCGGGAAGATCAAGTAGTGAAATTGAAAGCATGTACGGTACCATCTTCTCTTTTATTTTATGGATCTACATGTTGTATCGACCGATTCGACAAATGGCAGATAAATTCAATATTCTTCAACGTGGAACCGTGCGTGCAGAGCGTGTTTTTGAAATACTCGACCGTGAGGATGCAATCCAAGACAGAGGAACGATTGATGATTGTGCCTTCGATCAAACCATCGCCATGAAGGAGTTGTACTTTGCCTACAACGGAGACGACTGGGTATTGAAGGACATTAATCTCGATATTGCATCAGGTCAGACAGTTGCTTTCGTTGGAGCAACTGGAGCCGGGAAAAGTTCAATTGTTAATTTGATTGGGCGGTTTTATGAGTTTCAAAAAGGAGAAATTCGTCTTGGAGACGTGGATCTCACAGAGATTGATTTGACCTATTTAAGGAAAAATGTAGCCATTGTGCTTCAAGATGTATTTTTGTTTTCAGATTCAATTTTGAACAACATCACACTCAATGACCCCGACATTTCGAGGGCACAAGTAATTGAGGCTTCGAAAGCAGTGGGCGTGCACGAGTTCATTATGTCCTTGCCGGGAAATTATGACTATCAGGTTGGAGAGCGAGGCGGTATTTTATCGGTTGGACAAAGACAGTTGCTTTCTTTCATCCGTGCCTACGTTTACAATCCGAAAATTTTGATTTTGGATGAAGCGACTTCGAGTGTTGACAGTGAGTCGGAAGCTTTGATTCAACGTGCAACGGAGCACCTCACAAAAGGGCGCACCTCGATTATTATTGCTCATCGACTTTCGACCATTCAAAAAGCGGACAAGATTGTTGTTTTGGAAAAGGGAGAATTAAAAGAACAAGGCAGTCATTCCGAATTGCTGAAGCACAATGGGTACTACAAAACCCTTTATGAAATGCAATTTTCTGAATTGGAGAAGTAAAAAATAAAAGTATGTTGAGACTTAAAATTGGTGGAGTTCCCGAACATTTCAACCTTCCGTGGAGGTTGGCCATTGAAGAAGGACGCTTTAGAAAAGAGGGCATACAGCTGCATTGGAGCGATATGGGAGGTGGAACCGGCCAAATGATTCGTGGTCTTGAAACAGGTTCAATCGACATCGCTGTATTGCTTACTGAAGGTGTCACTAAGGCGATTTTGCAGGGCTTGGATGCTAAAATCATTCAGGTATATGTTACTACTCCGTTGCATTGGGGGGTTCACGTCCCGTACAACAGTTCGATAACTTCAGTCGATGAGTTGGAAGGGAAGACGTTTGCGATTTCACGTGAGGGCTCAGGTTCTCATTTGATGAGTTATGTTCAAGCAAATCAGCTAGGATGGGATCCCAATAATTTAAAATTTAATGTTGTTGGAGATATTTACGGTGGACTTTGGGCACTTGAGAACGATGAAGCCCAGGCCTTTCTTTGGGAAAAATATACAACGCATCCCTACACTGAACAGAAAAAATGCCGTTTTTTGGATACGGTTGTTACACCGTGGCCGTGTTTTGTTATTGCCGTTCGCAAGGAGGTATACGACAAGCATGCGGCGGAATTGAAAAAAATGTGCTCAGTCGTAAATGACAAAGCCACAGCGCTGAAAAAGAACCCTGATATCATTGATCTAATTTGTTGGAGGTACAATTTGAGACATGGACAAGTCGAGAAGTGGTTGAATGAAACCGATTGGAATTATGAAGGCATTGAATACCCTTTGGCATTTTCAAAGACCATTTCTTACTTAATAACATTAAATTTGTTGTCGGAAGAAGAAGCCGACAAGTGGCGAGAAAAGCTATTTTAAGATGAAAAAAACTGCTGTTTTATTAGTTCAATTGGGCACTCCCGACAGTCCAAAAACCAAGGATGTTAGAAGGTATTTGAGTGAATTTCTGAACGATCCTCGTGTGATTGATTTGCCTTGGTTGGGAAGAAAATTATTGGTCAACGGGATTATCGTGCCATTCAGGGCACCAAAATCGGCAAAGGTTTACAAAGAACTTTTTGACCTAAGTAATGGTCAATCTCCCCTGATCACGCACACCGAAAATGTTGTGGCCAAGCTTGAAAAACGGTTTGCAAATGCGCCTGTCGACATCCATTATGCAATGCGTTACCAAAACCCATCAATGTATGATGTTTTGGAGCAGATGCGTATGAAAAATTACGATCACATTATTGTCATTCCACTGTTTCCACAGTATGCAAGTGCAACAAATGGCTCTGCGATTGATTTGGCGATGAAAATCATTAGCAAGTGGTGGGTTACACCTAAAGTAACGATGGTCAATCAGTTTTGGGAAAATTCGGGATACATTGATTCT
>Ga0213861_10002230_pt1 | contig 16812 bp, 10 predicted proteins | sample PICome_4_FD_160110 | JGI IMG/M metagenome (GOLD analysis project Ga0213861, IMG submission 160110) | Coastal seawater microbial communities near Pivers Island, North Carolina, United States - PICO131 | ecosystem: Environmental > Aquatic > Marine > Coastal | place: USA: North Carolina... | reverse complement strand
TGACCCTCAGGGCCTGTTGCACCAGTAGGACCCTGATCACCAATGAGGCCTTTAGGACCTGTGGAGCCTGTAGCACCTGTAGGACCCTCAGGGCCTGTAGGACCTGTGAGACCTGTATCACCAATGAGGCCCTGAGGACCTGTGGAGCCTGTTGCACCTGTAGGACCCTCAGGGCCTGTAGCACCTGTGAGACCTGTATCACCAATAAGGCCTTGAGGACCTGTAGGGCCTGTAGCACCAGTAGGACCCTCAGGGCCTGTAGGACCTGTGAGACCTGTATCACCAATGAGGCCTTGAGGACCTGCAGAGCCTGTAGCACCTGTAGAGCCTGTAGGACCCTGATCACCTTGAGGACCGAGAGGGCCAGTATCACCTGTAAGACCTTGAGGACCTGTAGGACCTGTCGGTCCTAGGTTACCCTGAATACCTTCAGGTCCTTGGGTGCCAATCGGTCCTGTAGGGCCTGTAGCACCAGTAGGACCCTGATCACCTGTATCCCCTTGAGGACCCACGGCACCTGTAGCACCTTCAGCGCCTTCAGGACCTTGAGGACCTGTCGCGCCTGTAGGGCCTTGAGGGCCTGTAGGACCTGTTTCGCCTATGTTACCTTGGTCACCAGTGATGCCTTGGATACCTTGAGGACCGACGGGGCCTTGGATACCTGTAACGCCTTGGCTACCTGTCTCCCCTTGAGGGCCTAAGCCGCCTTCAGGACCCCTAGGACCTTCAGGACCGCGAGGGCCTTCTGTACCTGTAGGACCTTGAGGACCTGTAGGGCCGGAGGAGCCCGTGGCACCTGTAGGACCTTGAGGACCTTCAGATAAGAAGAACGCTAGGTTCCCGCTGCTTGGATCGTATTCACTATAACCATCAGAACCATAAGGCAGACGGACCAGCGAGGTAGTAAGACCATAAAGTTGGTCACGTACTGAAACTGCTGTTCCAAGAACTGACTCTCCAACCGTCTCTACATACCCACGGGTGGCAATTTCATCGTCTTCAGTTGGGTTACCAATATTATTAAAGCTGAACCCTTGGCCATCCCACGTATTGGTGTTGGGATTAAGCCTGATGCCTAAACCAGCTTTGTAACTAGCCTCTTCAGATAGAAAACGAGCCTGCTGGCTTAAAAGGTTTAAGTCTTCAGCGTTTAAGTTTGATCCTTGTGTGAAAACAACGACAGGTGCAGTTGAGGTGGAACGCTCAATAACCACCAAAGCGCCTGCTTCCGGCTGGGTATTGAGTACGATTGTATTTGTAGAGGTGAAAGTAAAATTTGTAGTTGCAGTACCGTTAACGAGTACAAGAACATCAGCTTCGTTCATGTATTCAAAAGGCACGGCAAACGTCGAAGTACCGCCGTCGGCAGTGTAATTAGCAATAATAGCCATTTAATACCTATATGAAAAAGACCCCTCCGAAGAGGGGCCGTTCGTTAACGATTGAAATCGAGGAGTTGCTGTCCAGTTTGTTTTGCTACTTTACGGGCAACATACTCATCTCTGAGCTCTGGGAACTCTTGTATAAGTTCTGCCCTTGCGTTCTGGATATGAGCAGAGATGACCTTACGGGTTAAATCCGCCTGCTTATTGAAGCCTTCGGCTGTCAACTCAAAGTCACTTGCCGCAGCACTATAAGCTTCACTTGCAAACAGTTTCTCAAGGTTGCCCATAAGGTTCCTGCCATTTATCTTAGAAGTACCTGTAAGGCGTTGATAAGCTGCAAATTCCTCAGTATTAAGTTGGAACTTTAAATCTGACATAGTCTTAGTTGGACCGCGGAAACCTACTTTTAGGTTTACCAACTCTTCTAAAACTTTATCTTCCGTCACATCTACTACTGGAATACCTGAGAAGCCCCCGTAGTTAATCATAGGCTTACCTGTTAACCAATTGTACTTTGTTGGCAACTCGTCGTTTGAGGTAACCCATCTACGTCGGATTTTGTCTATTAGACCTACTGCTTCCTTCATTTCTTCAGGTTGTCCGGCCATCAGGTATTGCATCCCTTCGTAAATTTGTTCAGGGGCTGCGGGTACAAATGAGGTCACATACTGCTCACCAATTCGGCGTAACGAGTTTTTCTGTGCAGGGTTTTCGCTTGTTAAAGCAGCAATCAAGTTAGAGATACCTTGAAAATACGCCTTATCCTCCACAGTCTTTGTAATACCTAAGATTATAGAGACAGCTAGGTCACCAACGGGTACACTCGCAATGTCTTTTGGGTCACCAGAAAATGAAGGTGAATAAGCTACAGAGTCATACATGTTTGCCACCGCAGCTATTGGCATGAAATTAGGGTCCATGCGTTGGTAGCTTACCCATTTATCAAATACTTTGATGCTATAGGGTTGGTTGCCTGCTTGTCGCCATGTGCGGTTCTGTGCTGGATCGGACGGGCCTGCGCCAGTCACTAGGCCTTTATAAACAAGACTTAGTGCGCCGCCGTAAATCACCATTCCGGTGGCCAACTTACCTTGAGCCTGCGAACGTACAACCATATCAGTGCTATTAAGCTGCTCCTGTAAGTCTTTAGAAAGCCTACTAAGCATTGGGGTACGCTGGACTGCCGAGGTGATTAAGTTAGTTGGGGTCCGTACAAAGGGTAACACCATCTGGAACGAGGGGTTGTTCGCCACAAACGAGTGAAGCTTTTGAGCATGGGAGCCCTTACGAAGCTCCTGTGTAAAGGTAACACGACGGGCCATATCAACAGCCTGTGAGTGCTTAAATTTACCGTTAGCAGTAGCAGCCGCCCCTGAGGCGTCAAAAGCATCGTCGATGTTCTTTGAGATGAAGGCCGAAAGCTCTTTACCCTTAAGACCACGCCCAACGCCTTCTAGCTTTGAAGAAGCGTAGACAGCCGAGCGGTAGTTGATTTGTTTAAAGAACTCATCCTCAGCCCCCAAAGCCCGTAAGGACATGCGACTTGCTTTACCTGTGTAGTTTAAGAAACCACCAAGGAACGTGTCAGAGGCTACATCCCAATACTCGCTAGTAATCTTATTGGCTTGAGTGATGTCATCAACCTTACCAACAGTATCTAGGAGGTTTTTCTCAAGCGTAAACGCTCTAGACGCTTGAACGATTGCAGCATCAAAGCCCATAAAGAGCCCTTCTACTTGCGCACCATAGTAACTCCGTGCTGCCGCGGCTTCCGCTGAGAAAGCACCTTTACCCATAAATGACCCAAGATAGCCCTCCATTGGACGCAGGAAGGTTTCAATACCACCCGACGCCAGGTTGGTTACGTGCGTCTTAGTGTTTAACAAGATCATAGAACGGAAAAGCTCAACTACAGACCGCATACCTTTAGTGGCGTTGCTTTCTTGAGTAGCCTTAATAACCTTGTTCATGGCTTTATAGTTACCACGACCAGCAGCAACAAAGGAGGCTCGAAGCTGTTCTAAGCCTTTCTTACCGCCGTAAGCTTTTAGGACATGATCTAGTTCTACGATTTCGTCACGTTCAAGTGAGTTTCTCTTAAGCTGATCAGCATCCATTACTGGCTTTTTACGAAGGTTTAAAGCTCGACCAAAGGCTGTTTCTTGTCCCTGAAGGGACTTGAGCAACATTGAAGAACTCTCAAGCGCTTCTAAAGTTGTCTGAGTAAACGCATCTTCAGTGTTAAACCGTACATCTAATAGTTTGTCATATAGCTCTTCATACTGTTTCTTTACCACGCTTTCAGCAGCCCCAAGAACAAATGAGGCGTCCTCAGTAGCCTTTGTAAAGTTAGTTACGATACCAGCAATCTCTTCGTTTTTAAGACCAAACATATCTCCAAATCGTTCAGCAATGTCATTCTCAGCATCTTTCCAAGACTGAGTGCCTCGAACTGCCTGAAATTCTTTTGCGTTGATTTTAATAAGATTAGAGACTGTGTCTTTAACACCCGCAGGGTTAGTAGGGTCCCAAGTTTTAGGATCGTACAGGTTACCCTTCTTTAAGGAATCACCGAGTTGCTCTGGGTTTTTAGCAATGTTTTTTAGCTGAGCAGCGTCGAGTTTCTTTAGTTTAACCTTAGTAGGCGCTTTAACACCGTTATCAGAAACTTTGGTTTCTAAGTTAACAGTTTTATTTGCTTTAGGAACTTCCGCTCCCTTGCTAGGAACGTCCACTCCTTTGTAAAGATCGTCAACAATCGTATCGAGAAGAGTAGCTTTAGTTTTTGAGTTTTTAGAAGACAGTTTAATGCCAAGCATTTCAGCATAACTAACAAGCTCTTTTTTAGACGTGCCTTTTATGACTTCGTCCTTGGTTCTATTCTTAAGGCCGTCATCTAGTTTACGTCTAATCAACTCTTTTGTAGCTGTAAGCTTAGGAACTACAGCCTCACCTACCTCTTCTAAACCGTCATCTAGAATAGTCTGTGGGGTGTTAGTTGTACCCTTAGCTTTCTGTTCAGCAACTAAATCAGACTTGAGTGCTTGAGTAACTGCATTTTCTGTAGCCACCTCCTCAACGTCTAACTTAATCGCAGCATCAATCTCTAAATCCTGTTTAGCGACGGACTCAGTAATATCTTCGCCTGCGTCAATAGCACGTTCAGTACTCTTAAATGCCTTAGCTACTTTGAACACAGCTTCAACTGCGGCACCTGTTAAGGCACCTTCGATACCTGCTTTAAACTTGCCTTCAGCATAGCTGTCTTCAGGGTCCGCAGCTAGATACTGTGTTACCACGTTATCAAGAGCAGGCACGTCCTCCAAGACGTTAGACAACCGCTCTTCATAGGGGTTTGATACGATTGTATCACCTACAGCACCTTGACGAATGTTACGGCTCCAGCCTTTACCCATTAAGGCGTTATCAAGACCGCGTCCAAGCTTTCCTACCAATTTGATCTTACCAGCACCTATAAATCCTAGGCCAAACTGAGTAAGATCTTCGACAATTTTACCGCCCATTGTTCGGGGACGGTTAGGTTGGTATTTAATTATAGGCGTCCGAGTATCCTCAAAACCTTCATAACCTGTGAACTCAATTGCAGTGTCGATAGCTGATTTACCAAACTGTAGGGTTTCCTCAGCAGCATCAACTGCGCCTGAGGTTATACCACGACCCACTTCGTCCCAGAAGCCTGTGTCGTTATCAACGACGGCCTGCGCCTCTTCGTCGAGGACCCATTTGCCGTTTTTATCAAAGGGCATTATTCCTGTCCTCCTTCGTAATTTAAGATTAGACTCTCAATTTCTTTTGCGAAATTAGGCCCTTGATTGTCGAGATCGATTTCCAATACCCTTAGAAGCCGTGCTATTTCAGGTTGCACAAGGAAACTCATAAGTCCTTGGGGCAAGTCTTCTGGTACAAGATCTGGGAATAAGGCTCTTGCCTGATCCATAAAGATTCCAGCGCGGATACTGTCCTGCCTGTTTTGAGACTCACGTGCTTGGGGAGCCGCCACCTCATCAACTGGTGGAGTAGCTACGATTTTTGACGTTACCTGTCCCAGTACTTCCTCAACAGAAACGCCTAGACGCGCTGCCATAACAAAGGCTCTCGACTGTCCCCAGTCCCTTGTTGGGTCAATAGAAATCTGATTGTACTCATTAATAAGACCCTCAAGGTCCTCAAGACTGTCAATGCCATCCAGAGGGTTGGTGTTCGTACCTTTCAAGTCAGGTTCGGGGATTTCAAATGTGGGACGATTTGCCTCGACGGCTAACCTAGCTTCTGTCTGAGTAAATGATTGCGGTAAAAGACGCAGCGTTTTCTTAACATTAGGGGGCAGTCCTGTCTGTTCAATTTCAGTCATATCGTCGTCTGTTTTACCTACCACTGGGTCCACAGACACACCTTTAATCGCTGCGCGTTTAGCTTCGATAAGCTGTTCCTGCTTACTAAGCTGATCTATGATGTAATTATTAGCCTCTGCCTGTTGCTCAGGGTCATTAAGGTCATACTTACTGGCCGCTGCTAAGACAATCTTGTTAGCAATTATTTGCGCTTCAGATTTCAGTTTAGTGTAAGCAGTAGTGCCTTCAATAAAGGAGAGAGGGTTAGCCGCATCTGAACGTGTAGCGTTGCTAACAAAGCCTGCAACGTGGTTAGTACCTAGTGAAGCGGTAATGTTACCTAGACGTTGGCCTTGTTGACTAGCCTTTAGCAAGTTGACTTTATCTTGAGGACTCAGTTCCCGTGAGGTTAAGACTTCAGACGTGATGTCTCGACCTCCAAGCGCTTGGCTTTGTAAATCAGCCACCGTCTCAGGGTCACTTACAATCGTTTCTCTAAATTCAATCTCAGACCGAATATTGTTTACAACACCCTGCCCACCTTGAGGATTAACTAAAATAGCTGACAGTAGGTTTTTACCATCCTCAGTTTCAAAATAATCAGGACCTTCGTTTACCAGTTGAGTGTAGGCGTTTTGTTGTAAAATATCTAATTCACGCTGTTGGTCTTTAATATCCTGTTCGTAAATTTTATCTTCTTGAGCCTCGTACTTACTGTCTAACTGATCAGAAAGCCTTGTAACTGAAAGCGCTCCCGTCCCTGTTTCACCGTAGGTACCAACACGTGTTTTAATACCTTTCATGGCCCTTATATAAACGTCGCGGTTTTCAAGGTCCTCAAGGCCTGCAGCTTCAAGGTGGGAAAGAGTATTAGTAATAGCCGCTGACGGATCAAGGCCTTGATTGATGTAATCTTGAATTACTTCGTTTGAGGCTTTGGTGTAAGCTACAGCATCAAGCTGTCCTGTTTCCGTATTAAAGTTGTCGTTACGTGCTGCGACCATGTCCTTACCTAAGTTGGTAAGCTGGGCCTGCCGTGCTCGTGTAATACCGTGCTCATATGCACGTTGGTTTACCATGTTGGCGAAAGCTTCAGCACGTGTACCAAACTCAGCGTTAAAGACTTCAGCGTCAAATAACTCTAAGGCATTCTTTTTAATAAACTCGTCCTGACGTGTAGCCACAAAGTTGCTTACGTCTTTGATACCGTTTTTGTTGCTGTTCCAGTCACGCATTAGATCGTTACCAAACTCACGTGCCTTATCTCTTAGGATACCCCGTGAGAGACCCTCAATAAAGAAGGGGCTTTCGATTTCATCAATTTCACCTGATTTAATCTTGCTTGCGTAGGCTTTACGCTCTTCTGCAGATGCCTCTAAATAACTTTGAAGGCCTTCTGCTTTTGCATCTTTTTTGTTTGTCTCTGCGGTTCGGTCAAAGTAACTTGTAAGGGTAGGCTCGATCTGCGCTAACGCATTAGCTATCTGCATACCCTTAGAGTTACGGCTCACCTGATTGCTGACAGACGTGTACGTGTCCACAGGACGTGCCACGATGCGGCTACCCTGTCTCATTCCCCGCAGGGAAGAGGTATCAGTTGGAACTCTTGCCATTTTTAATCCTAATTATGTGGTGTATTGCGCATATTGGTTATACCCGCCTACGGCAGAACCACCGATCTTGAGTCCTGTAGCTAGTAGGCTAGGACGCTCGACCATCGGTTGACTGCTAATTCGACTTTCAGTTGCTGCTTTAACACCCATGCCGTCAAAGACTGCCTGAGCGCGTATAGCGTCTTGATTTCTATTGATTTGAGAGATGTTACGGGCTTCCGTGCGGTGTACGTCACGAAGCATGTGATCAAGGCCCATTCCTGAGATACCCGCTTCGCCAGCAGATGCTCTCATGCGAGATTTAATACGTGCTGCCTGTAGCAGACTGTCAACCCTATCATCTACAGCCGCCCCTGCCTCTTCCATCACACGTGTGTTTAATTGACGGAACTGGTCATCCTGACTTTTAATAGCGCTTTGGGCGTTAATATCGTTTTGACGGGCCTGTTGTTGTGCTTGAATTGATGCGTTTCTGTGGGATAGAGCGGCAGAACCAACCCCAATCCCTGTACTAATAGCAGCCATACCTATGTTTAAGGCTGCTGCTGATGCTGCGGCTCCTGTGCCAAGGGTGATACCTAAAGCAGGAGCCAATGCTGCGCCTAACATGACTACACACATTTATTTTATCCTAACAAATTCATAAAAGGGTTTCTTCATTATCCCATAATCTGGGACGTAACGGATCATCACGAAACCAAGGCGCTTAAGCCAAAGAATGGCAGCGCGATTATCCTCTGAAACGTAATTATAAAGGAGGGGGTATTCGAGAAGGTAGTTGTCTACCCAAGGCTTTGCTGTCGCGTGTAGCGATTTTGCAAAAGACACCATTTCAGGTGTCCCTAAAAGCCAAGGGTAGCCAACAGTCCCTGCGTGACCTACGCCCCTCATGCCCACCATTTTACCATTGGCATAAATAGTCTCAGGCTTGCGGGAGTTTTGAATAGAAGCAATTAAGGCGCTCAGAGGGTCTAAACCATTCGAAGCTAAAACTTCTTTTGCATCTGTTTCTCGCATATTGGGGGCAAGTTCGTAACAATGCTCTACTGTTGAGTGTTTAAACTCGATCAATCTAATCTCCTTGATCTGATGTGGAAGACAGCCTCCCATTCAGCAGATTGAAGAACCACAGGTAGAAAGGATGTCGAAGTGATCAGGATACTTGTGTTAGAGGCTTCAGATTGAATACCGACTTGAAAGTTTCCTGTTTCTAATTTTGACTGCCCAGTAACCAGTGACGATCCAAGATCGTTAGAAGCTCTGTATTCTACAAAGTTTAACTCTTGATTTGGGGATTTTCGCCGTACCCTTAAGTTGTAGGCTCCTGTGTCACTAAAAACCAGATTGAAGCGTTTAAGCTGTAAGCGGCCCGTAGTTATAGGCTTGTCGTTAGCCTTCATAACAATAGGTGAAAACTCGTATTCGAAGTTATATTTAAAGCCTGCATAAACTTTGGCGTTCAGACTAGCCGTTAGAACAGCTTCGGCCTCAGTCACCTGTCGCCCGTCGTTAGTACAAAGGACGTAACCAGTGTAAGGCAACACCTGATCTACTGCTGTAATCTCAATGCGACGGTCAATAAGCACTGGGTACGTCAAGCCACCTGTGACCGCTGTATCAACGCTTAGGTTAACAGTCTCCAAGCAGACACCTTCAGCACGTTCCACCAAGAGGTAAAGCGTTGTGTTTTCTACTGACATGTGAATAACCGGAGCGCCTATGGTCCAGTAATTCCAAGCAGATTGAAGCTTTTCACCTGCGCTCCAGTAGTAGCTATAGGTGTATATACGGTCTGGGTAACTCTGCGCAGTTGCAAACAACATGTCTAAGTTAGACGAAGCCAGAAGCTGTGTTACTTCCCCGTCAATAAAATTAGGAACGTGAGATGTAATATCTGAAGCATCGTTAGTATCGTTATCGCTATCTACAAAGTATTCCCGTAGGCCTGCCCAAGAGCCCCGTAAGAAGGGAAAGAACACGTACTTTCCGGCAGAGGCAGGTTTGGCCCTCAACGAAGCCTCGAAGTTCGTGGTAACCGAAGCTGATACCGTCGCTGGTGAGAAAATATCCGCGTTTAAAACCTTAAACTGTGCAAGGTCTGAGAACAGGATAATACTCTCGTCAAAAGGTACCCCATGTTTCAGGATACTTACTGTGTTGTTGGTCACCGCAATATCTACAACACCATCATCTAGTAGTGTTAGAACAGTGGTCTGAAAGAAATTAAAGTAAGATCCAGTTTGGCTGGAGATTAAGTTTTCATCCGATAAGAAACACAAGCGGTCTTTGTAAAAGAACACGTCGTTAATTGTATATCGCCCAAGAGGGTAAGCTGTAGCATCGTAGTTGGCAAAAGACGGGAACGGGTTTGTCTCATCGTCCCCAGAGTTTCTTAGTGTCCACGTTACAGGCTCAAAAGTAAAAGTACCGTCACCGTTTCGAATTAACTGGTGAGGTAAAGTTTCAGCATCGAAGTCTAATAGGATGTCGAAGCCTACGCATTCTTTCCAAACAAAGTCAGAACCGTCTTCGGGCTGCTGTAGCTCAACAAAGTAATCATCCTGACCCTTTGTATTGTCACCATTAATGCGTACTCGGAAACCTAGTTTACCCTGTGCAGGTAGGCTCTTTAGATCGCTTACAACGCCTTTAATACCTGTGATGTGCGAGTCACCAAAGGAGTCCGTAGCGTCGAGACTAAACACGGCATTATCTTCTCGAAACACATAAATAATGTTATCAAGGAGCTCAAAGGTGAACCCTGCGGGTACTGCGCCCTCAAGGGCTGTTTTTAAGCTGGATGCAATGTTTGTGGTTTTGACATCAGGCTCGTGTAGGACATCTGAGCTATCCCGTGTGCTGTAAGTTGCGGTATAGTCTGTACCTGCAAATGCAATAGTTACAGAGTAGTCTGAACTGTAATCACCTTGCTTAACAAAGATCATGCCCTCTTGTTTTAAGGGGGCACTACGTGTTGAACCTACTTTTACCTTTTTCTTTTTATTAACGATAAAAGTGTAATCTGCTACACTAGTAGCGCCAAAGTCTTCTGAGGCATTTGTAGTACCTGTGAGGTATTCAATGTTGTCAGCGGTAACTGTCTGAGGCTCTCCGTTCTCATTAATCACTTGGATACCTGTAGGAGCCACAATAACAAAATAGGTCTCTAAAATGTTTTCGGCGCTTAAAAGCCTGACGGTATGAATAAAAGAGTTGCTAGTAAATGAGCTCAGTAAAGCAACGTGTTCGGTGGGTGGTCTTTTATAGAGACCCTTAACTACACTGGATACACCGTTAACTTGGCGCTCTGCCTGTGTGTTCAGCCTTAAGCTAGGAGGCTGCTGCGATACCCCATTAATTACGTTAGGGATCGCGCCTGAAATTAGAGCCATTCTTATCCCCTACGGTTAATGATGCTATAAGTGTCAACGCCATTAAAAATGTTGTAATCAGCGTCACGATTTTCTTGTTCATCTAGCTCTAGCTTAGCTTCCATTTCGTCACGTTGTTGGAAGCCGTGGAGCTCGGATGAACCGATAGTGCGGTCTTGAAAAACACGGGCTGCCCGTAAGGCAATGTAGCGACGTGCGACCTCTGGAATATCCTCGAAATCCAGTAGAAGGATGATCGTCACTTTAACCGCGTTATCAAATGTAAATGTATGTCCTACGCGGTTGTAAAGCTTACCGCTGCGCTGGGCTATATCAAATTGTGTAGACTGTACGTCACCGTCCACACCAAGGGTGTTTGTGGGTAAAGCAATCTGTTTGGTTACGTTATCAGGGGTTAATGGGTATCCATTTTCAGTGTTAAAATGCCAGCCTTTTGATTGAACCTCCCTGTTCGCGTTGTTGAGAATTGTCTCAGCAAGCTCAGCGTCCAACAATCCAGACGACAAAGAGTTAACAGGGGCTTCACCAATAGAGGACAGCATTACATTTACCGCTTCTAGTTTGGATGTCGGAGTCATGTTGTATCCTTAAAAGAAAAAAAGGGAGGCCCCCTAAGGAGCCCCCCAATAATATTTAGGCTGTCAAAGCGACTGCACATGCTGGACGCAAAATGTTGTGTCCCATTGCATATTTAGCAACCATCAAAGTACCTTGACGATCAATCTGGTATTCAGATTCAACACCTAGGTCCATCAACTTAACAGTAGCTGCTGCGTCACCTGAGAAGATTACACCTTTAAGTGTAGAGTAATCACCTTTGTACTGTGTAGGACGTGACAAAGGCTCTGGTGTTGCTGAAGTTACTGACTCATCGCCTGATGGCAAGTGGTTAGACATCAAGATACGCACACCACCAATTACTGGTACTGTTGCAGTAGCAATGGAGCCTGTACCGCCAATATCGCGGTTCATGTAACCAAGGTTACCTACTGCTTGGCCAGCGCCAAACAATTTGTAGTATTCTTGTGGACCCAAGACGCAAACTTTCTCGCCTGTGATGTCCTTTTTGTCAAACTCTTCGAGTGCACCGTAGATCGCGGCAACAATATCGTTACCGGAAGCAGCCGCGTTGGCTACTGCTACGTTGTTTGTGAAGACTTCACCGTCGAATGTTTCTAGACCAGAAGCGGCAGCAGTAGCACCGTCGGTGATCAAAGCGGCTTTAGCAATCATACGAGCTACGTTCTTATCGGCAGCGTTAGCAAGAGCTTGGCCAGCTTCAGAAGAGTAGATGCTACGAACGTCAAAATGCGTCATAGCCTCGTCGATGTTAGCAATAAACTGTGTAGAGATCAGTAGATCGTCAACAGTTACAGTGCGCTCACCCTTCTTGATGATGTCACCTTGGATCAAAGCACCTGGAGTGTGGTACTTTGCGCTGGCGGTACCAGTCATTGGGAATTGAGCGGACTTGCCGTTAGAGATAGCGCGGACGCGGTGCAACGGCATGAAGATGTTTTTCTCTTCAAACGCTGTAAGCACTTCGCCTGCATACAATTTTAGGAATAGGGAACGTGCATCGCCTGCACCGTTCTTTTGACCGATACGTGATACGGTCTGATCTGTTGGGAATGCCATTGGTTAGGCCCTTCAATATGATGTTGATTTAGAGATTTTTCCTAATCAGCACCACACAGTCACATTCACTAGGGTTGTCCCTCGCAAGGGGCCATAATTACTAGTTTAGTGTTTAGCTTTTTAGATAAGTCACGTTTACACTGTAAACGCTTGGCACTTAGAGAACTGAAGATCGGGACAGTTTATCTGAAACTGCCTTACGATACGCAGAATCCCGTTGGTACCTTGGGTCCGACATAGCCGCTGTGAGTTCGGCTACGGATTGATAGGACCCAGAGGATGCTGCTTTAGCCTCACCAGAAATCAAGTTAGGTTCTTGACCATTATCCATACGGTACTGAGCGTTTAGACCAGAAATTGCTAGTTTTGTAGCATTCGGGTCACCACTTTCAACGGCAGCGTTGTAAGCACTAACTTCCTGTTCGTTTAGGTTGTTAACGGCCCACTCTACCATTTCGTTATAGTTCTGTTCGCCGCCTACAGTGGCAAAAGCGTCGTTTCGAGCCTTGTCTGCTACGGCCATCTGTCCGTCAATAAACGCATCAACAATGTGACTAGGAATGCCAGCATTGTTTAACTTGTCATAAGTATCATCGGAAAGAGTTTGGTTTTCCCAAAATTCACTAGACATTGCTTCAAAGTCCATGCCTGCATCTTCAACAACTTCACGGGCTGCTTCTTCTACATTCTCGACTTCAGATGTCTCTTCTGGGGTTGTTCCAAGCTTACTTTCTAACTCTGAGTAAGCTTTAGCTAGGTCCTCGGCTGATTGAAATTTCTCAGGAAGCCACTCTGGGCGGTCCTCCTGAGAAATCTCATCGGCTTCGGTAGTAGCACCTTCGGTCTTCTTAACCATCTCATCAATATAAGCTGGGTCTTCAGCCTTAGGTGCTTCGTAAGTGTTAACTTTTTCTACCATTATTGCTCTTGTGCCTGTTGTTGTAATTGTTGCTCAGGTGATTGTTTTGCCAACTCAGGGGCGGCACGTTCTGCCATTTTACCCATTGTGGCTTGCATCATCTGTTGTTGCTGTTGTTGCTGCGCTTGCTGTTGTTCAGCCTGCAACTCCTCAGGGGACTTGATTAGCCCTCCGGTGTCGATACCTAAAGAGGCACCTAGGCGGTCAATATAATCATCAACATTCATGTACTTTTGGATAACCTCAGGACCTAACGGCTGAAGGTAATTCAACAACTGAGCTAGGCGGTTTAAATCCTGACCACGTCCAAGGGCTTCAATGCCTGTTACAATCTGAGGCTTAATACTGTCTTTCGGCATCTTAGGCATTTTACCTTGAGACGCGAGACGATTAAGCAACAGCTTGACCAACGGTAACTGAAACTCTTGGCTCAAGATGGAATAGACGCCGCCAAGGGCGCTTTCTAATTCTTGGGCCATAAAGCGTACTTCTTCAGCAGTTACTCGTTCCGCGTTACGTTGGACGCTGGAGTTAAGTAAGAATGCGAAAGAGAGACGTTCTGTAATGATTTGGATTGTTTGAAGTGCAACAGCAAAGTCACTTCCTTTCTGCACTTGCAGAGTCGATACATCAGTAGCACTGCCTGTAACGATGGCACCATTGGGTGACTTAGCTAGGGTAGATGCTTTTGTTGTACCATTAGGGGCTACTAAAAATAGCACCTTCGCAGAGGCCGCAGACCCTTCGACAATAGCGCGTGTTAGTTGCTCTAAACTCCGAAGGTCACCTAGGTATTCCTCTACAAAACCACGTCCGTAATCTTCACCATCAATACGGTTTAGACGTAACGGGATAAACGGGTTTTTGTCTTGAGGGTATGTCCCTTCGGTACCTTGTACTACTTCACCCTTAACCTCTTGGTGGATTTTCCAACCTCGGTCAGTGCGTTGTACACAAGTAAATAAATCAACATTCTTTGTTGTATCGCTGTCGTCGCCTAACATTTCTTGGGCTTCTTTTGGAAGCATCATAGGACTGACGGACTCTTTGGTAATGATTTCCATCAAGTTACCCATGTAGTCACGCTTAACAACGTAACGATCTAACCTGTAGAACTTCACAGAGCCTTTCTTAGGCATGTAAAGTAGTCCGTTGCCACCTACTAAAAGATGCTTAAGGATTTCAAAGGTTGGAACACGTAAAGCTAGGGCTTCAACTTCGCCCATTGCTGTACGCTCAATACGAGCTAAAGCCTCTTCTACTGCCCCACGGGCGTCTGGGCCCGCAACTTCAACAATATCGAAGTCATCAATGGTTAGCCGGAAGAAAGGCGCATTAGGAGGGAGAAGAGCCATTAAGAGTTTGGAGGCTAGGTTGTTTACGCCCCGCGCACCTACAGCTTGATAAGGTGTGTCAAACTCTGTTGACTCGCTATGTCCCTCAGGAGGTATCAAAGACGGGATGGTTAGCGTTGCTGCCTCCCTAGCCCGTCTGAGATAGCTTTCTCTGGATGTGGAAAGATGGGCATAGCGCTGGGCTACGCTCTGGTATTCGGAACTATGCACCATGTAGCTCCTTATTTAGTTGGGATGGAGACTGACTTATTAGTCAATCCGCTTGTTCCCACTTGTGCCGATGTTGGGCTTTGGCCAATCCGTAGGCCACGCTTACCGCGTGTTTTCTTACGGATAATATCAGCTTCAGATTGGGGATCAGCCAGTTGAAGTTTTGGGTCCAAATTTTTAGCAGAAGCTTTCGACTTGGACGCAGTTACCTTCATTTCTGGCATCTTAGGTGTAGACATGCACATATTTGTGTTTCTCTTTATTTTAAAAGTAGGTTGATTTTATCTAATACCTGTTGCTGTCCTACGAGTACGCCAAGTTGGTAAGGCGTGAGCTCTGTCCGTGGTAGCTTATCAGGGAAAAGGCTAATTAATTCACGCCTGAGAACCTCAACATTGTTGAGTTTGAGACTATTAATTACTGTTGTTTCCATTGGGTTCACCGATAGTGTACTTTATTCGGACAGAGCGTTACCCTAGCGGATCGGACACGCCCCAGTGGCGCATTCGTCGTCGGTCAACTCATCCAAAGAGTTTGCTTCATCGAGGCTAACTTCAGAAATTTTAGACATGTAATCGTCGTACAATTTTTTTGTTACAACCTCCTGTGGAAGATAAGCATAGCCTAGGTCTTCCGCGGTTTTAGTTGGGTCATTACGGTAGATAAACGATACACCCACGTAGCTATCCCAGTTGGTCATAATCCAATCAATAATCGCTGGGATTTCTGTTGGATCATAACTAATCGTCACTGAGCAATTATGGTCCACATAGTTGTCCATCATCAGCTTGTAACGATCTAGCTGTTCTACTGCTGTCTCAAGATTAACCTCTTTACCACCAACAACCTCAAACTCAACGTCTTCATAGGCTACAGGAAACGTAATTAAGACACTGTCGGGCTCAAAAGGTTTCTCGATGACTGTGTACCCTGCATTTTGCATGATAGGCACAATGGGGTCATGCTTAGAGAACGTGATGTTGTTGAACAGGTACTTACCTAGGGGACGGTGGACGCCCTCCGTAGTCGACATGATCTTTGACAGGGTTCCGCTTGGCTTGATTGTGCTGACAAGCTTTGGACGCGGTAGGCCTAGCTCATCCGCTATAGAGTACGCACCACCTTGGGCAGCTTGTTGTAGCTCTTGAAGCATCGCAGGTAGGTCAGCCTCTTTGTAATAATCTAAGAACTTAACGATGCCTGTAGCACCTACACCACATAGACGTAGGAACTCATTCAGCTCGTGCCATGACCGCTGTAGGATACCATCATCCAAGTTCACACAGGTCTGGCGGTAGTTTGCTCGTGCCGCTAGGTACACAGCCTTCTTTAAACCATCAAAGTCATCGAGGTATTTACCCCAATCTACCTCAACTAGGTTACAGAAGGATTTATTTCCTAATAATATTTCCGCGCAGGGATTTAAACCTTTGAAATGTGGTGCTTTTTTAAGAGCAGCCTCAGCATTAATAAATCCGGGCTCCGACCCGCCAGCTTCAACCATACGCTCGAAGATGTAAGATAGCTCCCACTTGGTAGGCTTCTTATAGAACATCAGGGAGTTGTTAGATTGCTGACGATGTGCGTTGTCATGTAGCCAGAAGTCTTTTTTAGCCGTGATGAACTCGTCAATCTCTGGGTCATCTACGGACATCAAAGCGATTTCTGCAGAACGACGTGAGGATAGCGTAGTACCCATGTGGTTCAGCAGGTCTAGAATATCCATACGGGTAAGAAGCTGACCCGCACGTTTGTTCATAATTGCGCAGATGTGGCTCAACGCGATATGCAGCGTGTCGTCCCCAGACGAAATCCAGCCGTAACCCTTGAGGCGTGTACCCGCTGGTCTGATTTCTGTGTAGTCCAAGATGATCTTGTCTACAGGTTCCTTCAGAGCCATCAGTTTCCCAAGAGCCTTGGCCCAAGCTTTTGCGCTATCACCAATGGA
>Ga0213861_10002228_pt1 | contig 16816 bp, 12 predicted proteins | sample PICome_4_FD_160110 | JGI IMG/M metagenome (GOLD analysis project Ga0213861, IMG submission 160110) | Coastal seawater microbial communities near Pivers Island, North Carolina, United States - PICO131 | ecosystem: Environmental > Aquatic > Marine > Coastal | place: USA: North Carolina... | reverse complement strand
TAATACTTCTTTGTTGAAAATCATAAATACCATTGTTTTTAAATAAATTTTCAAGTCTATCTCTCTCTAATATCAGTTTTGTTATTGAAAAATATTCATTTTCCTTTAATAGACTCAGTTTTTGACTTTTTTTAATTAGTGAGTCTATATCTCTAGATTTAACATCAATTGAAATGGAGTCAATTAAATATCTAGTTTTTGTAGAAACATTATATTTTATTTTAGCTTGATTTTCTTTAATTATTGTATCTACATGTACATTTGAATCAAAATATCCCTCATTTTTATAATATTGCTTTAATCTTAATATGTTTTGATTAACATTTAAATCTCTAAGCATTATTGGCTCTTGTCCAAGGTTTTTTAGAAATCTATTAAAAGAGTTGTTATATCTTTTAAGTTGAGATATTTGTTTTTCAGATAGGACTTTACTAAGTCTTTCATATCTATTGGGCTTTCTATAAAGCCATGATTCAAATTTTTCATCAGGATTAACACTAGCTAGTTTATATATTGATATTCCAAGCGGATATCCAAAAACTTTATTAATAGGGGAGCTTGGTTGAATAAGTAATTTAACGGGATCTTTTTTAATGATACTATCATTAATCTCAAAAATATTTTCAGTGACTATTGGCTCTTCAAAACCTTTATAAATATCTAAATTACAACTACTTACAAATAATGTAATTATAAATAAATAAAAAATATGAAGATACTTACCTGATGACAATTTTTGTTTTTTACTAAATTACATCTTTTAGCTTAAAATCTTCTTTGTCTAACTAATTCAAATATAACAGCTGAAAAAGCAACAGATACATTTAGTGAGTCTATTTTTGAACTAATGGGTATACTTACGGTTTCATTTGATAAACTTAATATACTCTTTGAAATTCCTCTATCCTCTGATCCAAGTATAAGACCTACAGACTTTTTGAAATCCACTTCATATATAGTTTTATCTGCTTTTTCAGATAAGCTAACTATATCTACATTTATTGAGCTTAAATAGAGTATAGCATCCTTTATATTGCTTACCCTTGCAATTGGTATTTTAAAAACTCCTCCTGAGGATGTTTTTACAACATCAGCATTAATAGGGGCAGAGTTATTTTGAGAAATTATTATTCCATCTATATCAGCAGCAGCACTGGTTCTTATTATTGCTCCAAAATTCCTTGTATCTGTAACTCCATCAAGTAATAAGTATGTTTTTGGAGATTTTTCATCATAAGTTGACGAAATTAAATCTTCTATAGTTAACAGTGTAACCGGTGATAAAATAGCTACTGCACCTTGATGATTTTTTTCACTGTATTTTTTAAATTTTTCTTTAGGTACGAATGAAGACTTTATATTCTTTCTCTCTAGAAGAATAACCAGTGATCTAAACAAACTACTTTGAGGTGAATCAGACTTTAACAAGTATACTTTAGAAATTTCTTTAGATGATTCTATTGCTTCAATTATACTTCTGATTCCGTAAATTTCAATTTGTTTTTCCATATATACATAAAAAAAAAGGAGGTTTAAAAAACCTCCTTTTTATTAAATAATTTAATCAAATTTATTGACAAATATTTAGAGCTTTAAATCCAACTGAAGGACTTGTTCCGTCCGATATAGCAGTTTGACCGTTAGCACCATTTAAATCAGTCCATTCAACTTGATATGTAATCTCACTATCCCAATCACCTGAAGTGAATGCAATACCAAGAGTTGAAGCTGAAGAAGGTACTGTGAATGAAGTAGAACCATCAGTTCCCTCTACTGTCCATGATGTAGTTACACCATCTATAGTATATTCAATTGTAGCACCGTTCCATCCATCACCAAAACTATCCTGACCGTTAATGGTATAAATACCAGCAACTGAGCCTGTGTTGTTAGCATCAAATCTACATCCAATTATTAATGGATATTGAAATGGTGATCTGAAATAAGATCCAGTCATGGATCCTGTTACTGATGATCTTGAATAAGATTTCCCATTAGTAAGATTTAACTGAAATCTTACAGTAACAACATCATTTCCGCTAAAGCTAGAGACACCCATGGCACCTAAAGCTTGTGTTAGTGAAAGTGATACGTCAAATCTAGGAAGTCCTACAGGACCGTCTGTCATTGCTGACCTATCAATTGTTTGATAAAGTGTTTCTGAACCACCGTTAAATGATAAAAACATTTCAACATTTTGAGTTAGAGCTCCCATTTCAGGATCGTGTGGCTCAAATGTCCAATTAACAACTGAAGTAGCAGGTGACGCTGCTTGATATTCACCAGATGTAGAAATCTGTCTAAGCGCTGCACCTTGCTCATACTCATTAAGCATATAGTCAGTCATCATCTCGTAACCACCATATTCATCAGAACTGTATTCTTTTGAACATGAAACTACAAGAGCAATTAAAGTTATATATATAAATAATTTTTTCATGATTTTATAGTTTTAGTCGACCGCTGGTCCGTTAGAGTTCCAAAATACTCTTCCTGATACATCAGATTTCTGAGTAACATTTGAGTTGTTAGCCGCAAAGTTCTGTGGATACCACATAGATAAAGGAAATTGTCCTGGATCTGGTTCAACCATTGGTTGAAGGTTTTGTGGATAACCATTTCTTCTATAGGAATTATAGTTTTCAGTACCACCACCTTGTGATGCTATCCAAAATTCTTCTGCCCATAGCTCCAGCTTAGCACCTAATGATGAAGCTGCAGTCCAATCGGCTGCAAAATTTGCGATATAAGAATCTATTGAAGCTGCATCCATTGCTGGAGCACCTGCTATATCATCTACTTTATTTAAGCTAGATCTAATAGCTGCAAGAGTTTCAGTAGTTGGATCACCACCAGTCATAACAGCTACTTCAGCATTCATAAAATGCATCCATGTGTTAAGCATAACAGGAGTAATACCAAGTCCACCTAAACCGTCACCTAAACCAAGTGACTGGTAGCTTTCATCATCAAAAGCACCACCTGCAGGATAAACACCTGCTATAGTTCTTTTAAATCCGTCTGGTGGAATACCTTCATCGTTTCCGTGATCTCTTCCCCAATATCCTTCTGGAAGATTACAGTATAGTCCGTATGCAACTCTATGTGGCTCAATATAGTAACCAGGAGTTGAACATTCTAAACTAATCTCATCAGCAGGAGCATCCTTTCCAGGAGTTTGAGCAACTTGTCTATAGAATAAATAATTGATACGAGGATCTCTCATACCATTTCTACCAATCATCAAACGGTTCATTAACCAGTTTGATTGATATACACCTGCTCCTGTATTAGAGTAACTTGAGCTATACATTGGGTGTCTAGTATCAGGATTAATTGCATTTGTTCCCCAAGTAAATTGGAAATCATCTGAACTATCCGTTATATAGTTAGTTATTGAGTTATAACTAGCGTAATCTCCTAGATTCAAATATGCTTTTTTCTTAATACTATTAGCTGCCTTAATCCATCCAGAGGCATCTCCACCATAGTACATATCGTACTGAGGAGCAGCTCCACCTTGACCAAAGTTATTAATAGCAGAATCTAGCAAAGCTAAAGCTGCATTATATACAGATTGTCCTGAATCCAAAGCTGGATTAAGATTTTCTGATCCTAATAATGCTTCTGTGTAAGGAACATCACCGAAATAATCAACAAGAGTTAATAATGTATAAGCTTGCATAACCTCACCCATAGCTATATAGTATGTTAGGCCACTTTCTGCAGCTAATCCATTCATTACTCTAATGTCTTCCATTATTTGTTGATATGCCTGCGACCATACTCCTGAAAATGAATTAGGAGAATATGCATCACGATATAATCTTTCACCACCCAATTGGTTAATTCTAGTTAATCTAGAACCAACACCATTAAGACTATTCACCATATATGCGAAATCAACTTGGATTTCGTTCATGAATAGATCTGCACTTGCCTGTGCAGGACTTAGTGCATTAGGGTTAGAAGTTAAATCTAACTCAGTAGTTTCACATGAGCTTAATACTAGTAGACTAGTTAAAGCTATAATTGAAATTTTGTTTAAAGTTTTCATAATCTTTTAAATTTTTGAATTAGAATGTTAGTTTTACACTTACACCGTATCTTTTAGCACTTACACCATTGAAGTATTCAAATCCAGAACCATTTCCAACACCTAAACCGGCGATGTTTGGATCATAATTTGTTCCTTCAGGAGTGTTATATGCATCATACCAAAGGTTAAAACCTTGTGCAGATACTGAAGCCGCTCCGAATGGAGTTTTATCTAGCCATTTAGAAGGCACGTCGTAAGTAAGTGAAACTTCACTTAGTCTTAGTACACTAGCATCCCATGTTCTTAATTCATCAGCACCTAAGATTAGGTTTCCGAAATAGGTTGTAGCGTTATCAATTTGCTTATTATTAGGAGAACCATCAGAAAGAACACCAGGTAAAACATATGGTAATTCTCTATCAACAGTATCCGTAGTAATACCTCTACCAAGAAGTGTCATTATATAATTTGAGTACATATCACCACCAATAGTAGCGTTGAATAGGAAATTAAATGAAAAATCTCCATATGTAATCGTGTTAGATATATTAGCAATAAAGTCTGGGTTAGCATCACCAATTAAAGCATATTTGTTAGTCTTATAATTAGTATCATTGTTACTAGTATAGCTACCTGAAGCATCAATTATTGGTGCACCTGAGGCATCTCTACCAACAGAAGTTCCAATCATAGATGTTAAAGGTAATCCTGGAATAGCAGCATTTCCTCTAGTACTAAATCCAGCATAAACAATTTGATCTGTATCTTGTCCTAAATCCACAACGATTGCTTGGTTAGTTGTATAGTTTAAACTAGTACTCCAGTTAAACTTATCACCTCTAATCCAATCAGCGTTTAAATCAACTTCCCATCCAGTAGCTTCAATTTTACCAATGTTAGTACTTGTAGAAGTATAACCTGTAGAAGGGTCTAATGGTTGAGATATTATAAGATCAGTAGTATTTCTTTGGAAATAAGAAACTTCAGCAGATAATCTGTTATCTAGTATATTTGCTTCAATTCCAAACTCAAGTTCAGCAAGTAACTCTGGCTTTAAAGCTGTGTTACCAAGTTGTGAACCAGTTGTGTTTGAAATTACATCAGTACCAGCAACTTGAAAACTTTTAGTATCAAGGTTAAGGGTAGATGCGATAGGATATCCTGTTGGATAAGTCGCAGATGTACCATAACTCGCTCTAACTTTTAAGAAGTCAATCGGTAAGTTACCAAAGTCTAAAACAGAAGATGGAACAAAAGATATACTAGCAGATGGATAAGTTATAGATCTATTTTCTTCTGAAAGGTTAGATACCCAGTCAGTTCTAGATGCTAAGGTTATATACAAGTAGTTTTGATAATCTAGAGATGCTTGACCAAATACACCAAGTACGTTTCTTCTAGAATAATATTCAATTTCTTCTTGATTGTTGAAATTATAATGTCTTAAAACATTAAACACATTCTGTCCAGTACTTCTTACACCATTTCTATCATATTCTTTTGCATTAGATGTAGCACCAGCATTAAATGTCATAGACCAATCACTATCAAGCTCGTAATCACCATTTATAGTAATTTGGTGATTAAAAATTGTAGATGTGTTATTCCACTTTTCGTAGAAACCAGATTGTGACTCAACACTTCCGTCAACACCACCTTTATTTTGGTAACTTGTGTTGTCTTCACTATATACATCATAACCATATCTATATTGAACATTTAAGTTATCAGAGATATCATATTGTACTGAAGTACCACCATAAACCCTGTGAGTTGCTTGCGCATCTTGAGTATTATTAACAGTCCATAATGGATGTTGAATACCATTTGAAGATCTATAATAAATAGATGCTCCAGTAATAGGGTGAGCATAAGGTAAATCAGCTATACTCACAGATCTTGGAGTATAAAATACGTTACCATATAATGATGAATCACTACTACCACTACTATATGCAGCAGCAATAGGAGGAGATTTAAAATCAGTAAATGAGTAGTTAATTGTCCCGTTAACAGTAATTTTATTTGATAATACAGCTCTACCACCGAAACTTATATTGTTTCTTCTTAGAGTGTTTCCAGGTGTGAACCCTTGATCATCTAAATTACCATAGTTAACATTGTACGATACTTTTCCGTCATCACTTTGGCCTCTGAAGTTAATGTTAGTGTTAACAATACTTCCAGGTTGAAATAAATCACCTGCGCTATCGTAAGGTTTCCATTCCCAAAGAGAATCTTCAGATAAACCTAATAAAGGAAGAAGATCTCTAGCAAGGAACCTTGCGTTTAAGTTACTGTTGTATGGGTGTTTTAAAAATCCAGGTTGACCTGAAACAGTACCATTAATGGCAGACTGCTTACCCCAACCAGCAGGACCTTCCTCACGGAAACTTGGACCCCAGTTAGAGAAGAACCAACCAAAGTTTTGGTTAAATCCATTACCATACTCCATTTGATAGTCAGGCTTCATGGCAAGCTCGTTAGAGAAGTAAGATGTGTTTACAGTTACTTCATTTTTTTGAGCATTCAAACCTGAAGCAGTAGTACCGGATTTTGTAGTAATTAAAACTACACCGTTTCTACCTTGCGATCCATAAAGAGTAGCGGCAGCTAATCCTTTAAGAACGTTTACAGACTCAATATTATTTGGATCTAGATCTAGGAATCTTGACGAACCATTGTTACCTGAAGTGAAACTTCCCTGTGCGTTAGTATCGCTTTGGAAAGGCACACCGTCAACAACAAATAATGGTTGGTTACTTGAACTAAAGGTACTTAAACCTCTAATTACAACACTTGTTCCTGAACCAGAAATACCACCTTGATTTGTTACCTGAACCCCAGAAGCTTTACCAGATAAAACACGTGCAACATCACCAGAAGCTCTACTTTCGATTTGACTATTGTCAACCTCAGATACAGCATATCCTAGTGCACGTTTTTCTCTTGTAATACCTAAACTGGTTACGATAACTTCATCAAGTTGATTACCTAGGGAAAGACTCACATTAATGACGTTGCCTGAACCAACTACTATTGCAGATGTTTCATAACCAACGAAACTGAATTCCAGAGACTGGCCTTCAGATACATTAATAGAAAAGTTCCCATCGAAATCAGTGGTTACACCAGTAGTTGTATTTTGAACAAGAACAGTAGCTCCCGGTAAAGGAAGACCGTCAGGGTCAGAAACAACACCAGTTACTGTCTTCTGCGCAAACGACAGTTGAGTCGTTAGCAAGAAAACCACTAGTAATCTGAATAAGCTTTTCATACTTAGTTATTTAGTTATTAATAAATTTTTGTTAAAATTTTCTTAAATTTTTCGTAAATGCTAAGTTACATCAATATTTCAGAAAAAAAAGGAACTTTTAAAGTTTATTAGAAAAAAACTAATAAAAACGAGATTTTAGTAGTTAAAAAGGCTATAATATGTGAATATGGTAAAAATTTAATCTAAATATTAAGATATTCGTAATAAAACTATAAATTTTCTGCGAATTCAAAAATCTTAATTATTGAGCTTATTTCACTCACTTTAAGTTTTTCAGATTTGATAAACTTTTTGACTTTATCAGAGTTTGATTTGAAATAACTAATGATGGACTTTTTAGATTGCTTAAGTTTAACAGGAGTAGCTCCGTTCGAACTTATGTAAAGTTCTTCACTTTCAACATATCTAGGTGGGAAAGAATTTTCAAGTGATGTTCTTGCAATTTTAGCTTCCATGAAAGTTTTCTTTCTTTTAAGGAATAGCTTATCACTCTCGCCACTAAAAATATTAACAAGATAACCAATAACAGCATTGCCTGATTCAAGTCTATACGGAAGATACTCATACCTATCGCCGTTAATTAATGGAATTACATCTGCACTTTTTAATAAAACAACATCAGTTTCATTTTGATTTTGTGTGTCTGCCATTTCAATTTCATCTCTAAATGCATTATATCTCATGTAGCCGGTGTCACTAAGTTCTTTTCCAAAATACTCAAGTTTAGTTTTTTTAAATTCTTCATCAAAATAGTGGCTACCTTGAACATTTAATGGTTGAGGTGTTCTGCTAGATCTATTTCCTAAATCTATTAATGCTTGTTGAGAGGCACCAACATTATTTCCGTTGACATTTCCTTGAGCATTTAATGCTACAGTAAGTAATAATGTAAAAACTAATTTGAGTTTAATCATAATTTTGAAAATTTTAGTTCAAATATAATTTTATTTATTGAAAGATTAATTAGTAATAATCTCTAATTAACATTTAATTAGAACTTAAAAATTAAAAAAAGTTTAAAACTAGCTAAATATTAAGTTTATTGAAAAATATCAATTTGATTTTTATATAAATCTTCTAATTTTTCTGCTTCTCTTATTTTTTTTAATTCATTGTTATGTATGCAAACCTCTGCAGGTTTTAATCTACTATTGTAGTTGCTAGACATATTGTATCCATAAGCACCTGCATTTTTAAAACAAAGAATGTCATCTTTTGAAATTCTTGAAACCTTTCTTTTTTCTGCAAAAGTGTCTTTTTCGCATATGTAGCCAACTATTGTATACTCTTCTTTTTGATCATTAGGGTTTGATAAATTAATTACTTCATGATATGATTTGTATAAAGTAGGTCTGATAAAGTGATTAAATCCAGAATTAACTTGAGCAAAACAATTATTATTAGCTTTTTTAATATAATTTACTTTAGTGATAAAATATCCTGAGTCACTTACTAGAAATTTACCTGGTTCAAAAATCAATTTTAATTCTTTTCCAGTCTTGTTTTTAAATTTTTTATATTCTTTTTCTATGATGGATGCATAATCTTTAAGATTAGTCTCAGTATCCCCTGTAAAGTATGGAATCTTTATTCCTCCTCCCAAATCAATGCTTTCAATTCTTTTAAATTTAGTAGCAATTGAAAATATTTTTTTAACCCCTTCATCAAATTGATTATTTTTTATGATATCACTTCCGGTGTGAATGTGAAGACCTGTAACTTTTATTTTTTCCTCTTCATCCATAATAATTAAATCTTTAATAAACTCTTCAGGTATTCCAAATTTAGAATTAGAATGTCCGACGCTTATATTATCATTTCCACCTGCATATATACCTGGATTAATTCTAATTGATATTGATTGATTTGGGCATTGATTTGAAAATTCTTTGATTGACTCAATGCTGTCAAGATTTATTTTTACCCCTAGAGATTTAGCTTCTAGAATTTCTGAAAAATTAACACCATTTGGTGTGTAAAGAATTTCATGTTTATTAAACCCACATTTAATACCAGTTTTAATTTCTTCAAGTGATACAGCATCAAGACCTAATCCTAAATTTTTAATAAATTTTAATATGGAGATATTAGATAATGATTTAGAGGCAAAATGAACTTTATAGTTGTCTAAGCTTTTAAAAGCATTTTGAAGTTTCTTGTATTGACTTTCAATTATTGATAAGTCATAGACATAAAGAGGCGTTCCAAAAATATAAGCAGCATCTTTAAGTTTTTTAATATTCATAAATTGAATTTAGCAATTAAATATAAATCTGATTTTAAATAATTCAAATTTCTTAAGTTTTGTAGCTATATTTGTCGGCATGAATTTACATGAATATCAAGGCAAACAATTACTAGAAAAATATAATGTTTCAATTCAAAAGGGCTATGTTGCTAACACTCCAGAGGAGGCTGTGGACTGCGCTAAAAAACTTTCTGATGAAACTGGGACGAATATCTATGTAATCAAAGCACAAATTCATGCAGGTGGAAGAGGAAAAGGGGGAGGAGTTAAAATTGCAAAAAGTCTTGAAGATGTTAAGAGGATTTCTTCAGAAATTATAGGTATGAATCTTATAACTCCTCAAACTTCAAAGGAGGGAAAACTCGTAAGAAAAGTTCTTATTGCTGAGGATGTTTATTACGATGGTGATTCTGATAGAAAAGAATTTTATATTTCCGTACTATTAAATAGATCTTCATCTAAAAACATGATTGTTTACTCAACTGAGGGTGGGGTCGATATAGAAGCTGTTGCAGAAAAAACTCCTAATTTAATTTTTAATGAGGAAATAGATCCTCGCATGGGAATCCTTCCTTTTCAGGCAAGAAAAATATCTTTCAACCTTGGCCTGGAGGGTACAGCATTTAAAAACATGACCAAGTTTATCACTTGTCTTTATAATGCATATTCTGAATCTGATGCTTCTTTATTTGAAATAAATCCAGTTTTAAAAGCATCAGATGATAAAATAATAGCAGTTGATTCTAAAGTAACAATTGATGAAAATGCTCTGTTTAGGCATAAGGATTATGAGTCAATGAGAGATCTAAATGAAGAAAATCCGGTTGAAGTAGAAGCTAGAGAAAATGGTCTTAATTATGTAGACTTAGATGGCAATGTTGGTTGTATGGTAAATGGAGCTGGACTTGCAATGGCAACTATGGATTTAATTAAGCTAGCAGGTGGAGAACCAGCAAATTTTCTTGATGTGGGTGGAACTGCAGATTCAGAAAGAGTCGAAAAAGCATTTAGGCTTATTTTAAAAGATGCTAACGTTAAAGCTATATTGGTTAATATATTTGGTGGTATAGTAAGGTGTGATAGGGTAGCTGAAGGCATTGTCTCGGCATATAAGAATCTAGAAAACATAAATGTCCCAATTATAGTCAGGCTTCAGGGGACAAACGCAGATAAGGCAAAAGAAATAATTGACACCTCTGGATTAAATGTTCTCTCTGCTATTGCTTTTGATGAAGCTGCAAATAAAGTTCAATCTGCCATAAACTGACATAAAGTCACTTTATTTTATTTTTTAACGTCATTTTGTCACTATTTCTTTAATGGTATTCTATTTGAATATTATTCAATGAATTTATAATTCAAATTGTTTAACTAAAAAATAAAAATATGAGAATAGTAAAATATAATAATAATAATAATTTTCCTTCATTAATGAGTGAATTTTTTAATGAGGATTTTGGACTGAATTTTGTAAATAGAAATCATTTTATACCATCTGTGAATTCTATTGAAAATAATGATTCTTTTGAAATTGATCTAGCTGTGCCTGGAATGAAGAAAGATGATTTTAAAATTGAATTAATTGATAAAGTTTTAATTATTTCATCTGAAAATTCAAACTCTATTGAAAATGATAATATGAGATTAAATGAATTTAATTATTCATCTTTTCAGAGATCATTTAGAATTCCTGAGTCAGTGGAATTAGATAAGATAAAGGCTAATTATAAAAATGGAATCTTAAAGATTATATTACCAAAGAAAAAGGATAGTATTACTAAACCTAACAGAGTAATAGAAATAGGATAAACATTAAGGTTAATAATCTATGAATTAGGTGCACTTTGTGCACCTTTTTTATTTTAATTTCTTTTTTAAAAATTCTATTTTATCTCTAAGGTCTGCTGCTTTTAAAAAATCAAGTTTTTTAGCAACAGTCTCCATTTCTTTTCTTAATTCTTTTATTTTACTTTCTATTTGATTTTTATTATGATAATTTTTAACTTCTTCTTCGAAGTTGTCATAACTAGTGCTAATAGTTTCAGGAGTTTGTTGGAAAGTATTGCTATAAGCTTTTTCCATTTGTTTTGGAATTATATTATTTTCTCTATTGTATTCTTCCTGCTTTCTTCTTCTGTACTTAGTTTCCTCAATAGTTTTACTCATACCATCAGTAATTCTATCAGCATACATAATTGATTTTCCATTAATGTTTCTAGCTGCCCTTCCTACAGTCTGAATCAATGATCTATGACTTCTTAAAAAACCTTCTTTATCTGCATCTAGAATAGCTACCAACGAAACTTCTGGAAGATCTAACCCTTCTCTTAATAAGTTTACACCAACTAATACATCAAAAATTCCTTTTCTCAAATTTTGCATAATTTCAACTCTATCAAGAGTGTCAATATCACTGTGAATATAATTAGCTCTTATATTTGATTTGTGAAGAAATTTTGTTAATTCCTCTGCCATCCTTTTAGTTAATGTTGTTACTAAAACTCTTTCATCTTTATCAACTCTTTGAAGAATTTCCTCAATTAAATCATCAATTTGATTTTTAGATTTTCTTATTTCTATTAACGGATCTAAAACACCAGTAGGTCTGATTATTTGTTCAACAATTAAACCTTCAGATTTTTTTAATTCATAATCAGCAGGTGTAGCACTTACATATAAAACGTTATTTTGAATATCTTCAAATTCTTCAAATTTTAATGGTCTATTATCTAATGCAGCAGGAAGTCTAAATCCATATTCAACTAGATTTTCTTTTCTACTTCTGTCTCCACCATACATTGCATGGACTTGAGGAACAGTAACATGACTCTCATCTATTACCATTAAATAGTCATTTGGGAAATAATCCAATAAGCAGAAAGGTCTAGTTCCTGGGTTTCTTCCATCTAAATATCTTGAATAGTTTTCAATTCCAGAACAATATCCAAGTTCTTTGATCATTTCTAAATCAAATTCAGTCCTTTCTCTTATTCTTTTAGCTTCTAAATTTTTTTCGATTTCATCAAAATATTTTACTTGTTCTTCTAAATCAAATTCAATACTATTAATTGCAGATTTAATACTTGATTCTGATGTCACAAATATCATAGCTGGGAAAATTCTTAAATTTTGAAAGTTTTCAATTTTATTACCAGATAAAGGATCTATTGATTCAATGCTTTCTATTGTATCTCCAAAAAAGTTAATTCTGTAATAAATGTCTGAATAACTAGGAAAAATATCTACTACATCTCCTTTAACAGAAAAACTACCTCTATTTAACTCATTTATTGATCTTGAGTATTGGCTTTTTACAAATAAGGTAAGAAGTTTAGAGATTTGAATTTCTTGATCAATTGAGATTTGAATAACATGTTTCTTAAACTCACTTGGATTTCCAATTCCAAATATACATGAAACTGATGCCACAACAATAATATCGTCTCTACCTGAAAGCAAGGATGAAGTTGCGCTTAGTCTATACTTTTCAATTTGCTCATTTATTGATAAATCTTTTTCAATATACAATCCAGATGATGGAATATATGCTTCAGGTTGGTAATAATCATAATATGAAACAAAATATTCAACAGCATTATTAGGGAAAAAATTTTGAAATTCAGAGTAAAGCTGAGCTGCTAAAGTTTTATTATGAGCTAATACAAGTGTTGGCTTTTTAATTTCTTGAATTACGTTTGCTACTGTAAATGTTTTACCAGATCCAGTAACACCTTGGAGAGTTACATGATTATGATTGCTACTAAATGAATCAAGAATGCTTTGAATTGCTTTTGGTTGATCTCCAGTAGGTTTAAATTCTGATGTTAGTGAAAAACTCATTAATCTATAAAAGTATCATCAAAGTCTAAGTCATCACTGTCTTCTTTAATAGAATTAACATCAAAAATATCAGATGGTGGATTCTTGGGAACCTCTCCTACTGAATTTATGCATTTATAATTATCCAATTTAACAGATTCATCAAGTTCAAACAATTCAATAAAAAAAGTCCAATAATTTAGAAAATCATAGATGTAAATTAGTTTATCCCCCTTAGATAAAAAGAAGTTAGAAATGGGAGTTTTATCCATAATTTGATCTAGTTCATCAATTTTAAAAATTTTAATTTCATCGAGTTGTTCCCAATTTTCATTCGAATGGTGAAATGTTGAAATCTCAGTTGAATCAAATCCAAATTCACTTGAGATTATTTTACTGAACTCCATAAGTGTTATGTCTGAATCGGTAACTATATCCCTTAAGACATCTTCCTTTACGTTTAATATTATTCTAAATTTTAGTTGCATTTTTTTTTAAGTTATATAGTGATAAAAAATAAAATTGGAGTGAAATAATCAATGCAGAAATTAACATGTGTATTGGTTGGGATGAAAATGGAAAATGAAAGTAGAACATTATCACTCCGGTTAATATCTGGAGAAAAATTAATGTGTTTATTGCATAAATCAATTTAGATTTAAAATTTAAATTTTTAAGTTTTAAAAAGATCAAACTATTAATTATTACAATTGCCCATGAAAAACTTCGGTGAAAACTAAATGTGCTTGTTATGTCTTCAATCCATTTACTTTTCTCAGTGTAATTAAATATTTGCATTTGAATATCAATAAATTTTCTAACCTCTGTACCAGTCAAAATTTGAATTAGCAATAATACTATTGAAATTATAATTAATGATGAAATATTTTTTGGTAAAACTGATGGTTTTATTGGTTTTGACAAAGCTAATATTGAAAATAAAATGAATAAAAGTAGTATAGCCATTAGCATATGAACTGTAATAGTGCTAGCAGTTAAATTACTGTCAACTACTATTTTTCCTAGCCAGGCTTGAAATAAAATAGCAATTAGTGATAAAAAAGATAAAAGAGTAATACTCTTTTTGCTTTTAAAAAACTTCAATGAATAAAGAAATAAAACCAGTACAGATAATCCAGCAATTGCTCCAATTAATCGATTAATATATTCTATCCAAGTATGATAAACATTGAACTTTGAGTAATCATGTTTAGTATACTTATTCCAATTTGAAGGATTTACCTCTTCTTTTGATTTGAAATTCTCAATTGCATAAAATAATGTTTCATCAAGAATAATTATTTGATCTTTATTGTATTGATGATTTGATTTCCAATCTAATTGAGTCCTTTCAACAGGAGGAATAAGGTATCCAAAACATTTTGGCCAATCAGGACAACCCATTCCACTTCCAGTCATCCTAACTATACCGCCTGCTAAAATAACTAGGTATACTATTATTATTGAAATTAATGTAAGATTATATATTTTATTCATCTTTTAAACCCAATGATTTTCCAATTTTTAGCATTAATTCAAATGCTTCACTGTAGTCATTTTGAATTTCACCATCAAGAATAGCATTTTTTATTTTTTCTTTAATAATACCAATTTCTTTACATGGTTTAATTTTATAATGATCCATTATAATTTCTCCAGTAATTGGTGGTTGAAAATTTCTAATACTATCTCTTTCTTCTACATCTATTATTTTATTTCTAACAATTTTAAAGTTATTTTGATATTTAACAGATTTCTTAATGTTTTTAGTTGTTATATCTGCTTCACAAAGGGTAAGTAAATCTTCAATTGAATTTCCAGCATCATAAATTAATCTCCTTACTGCTGAATCTGTTGCTATATCTTCTGAAATAACAATTGGCCTTGAGCTCAACATTACTATCTTTTGAACATATTTTAAATTTTCATTTAGTGGAAGACTTAATCTTTCAAATATTTTTCTAACCATTTTTGATCCAATATATTCGTGTCCATGAAAAGTCCATCCAATTTTTTTGTCAAATTTTTTTGTTGGAGCTTTACCTATATCATGAAGAAGTGCTGCCCATCTAAGCCAAAGATTGTTTGTATTTTTTGATATATTATCTACAACTTCAAGTGTATGATAAAAATTATCTTTATGGGTTTGACCTTCCACTTCTTCAACACCTTTTAAGTCAATTAACTCCGGAAGAATATACTTAAGAAGATTCATTTTTTCAAGACTTTTAAATCCTATTGAAGGATTGTCACACATTAAAATTTTATTTATTTCATCAGAAATTCTTTCAGCGGAAAGTATCTGTGTCCTATGAGAATTTTCAATAATCGATTTTTTAGTTTTTTCATCAATATTAAAATTCAATTGACAGGCAAATCTTACAGCTCTTAGCATTCTAAGAGGATCATCTGAAAAAGTTTTATTAGGCTCGGAAGGTGTTATAATAATATTTTTTTCTAAATCTTGAATTCCTCCAAAGGTGTCTACTAACTCTCCAAATTTATTTCTATTTAAAATAATTGCTAAAGTATTAATTGTAAAATCTCTTCTTAACATATCATCCATGAAACTTCCAGGCTCTACACAAGGATTTCTACTATCCTTAGAATAAGATTCTTTCCTTGATCCAACAAATTCAATTTGATAATCTCCATAATTTATCATAGCAGTTCCGTATCTCTTAAAAATATTGATTTTTACTTTAGAATTTATTTTTTTTTGAACTGCCTTAGCTAAATCAATTCCGGATCCAATACACATTATATCAATATCTTTCTTTACTGATCTATTTAGGATTAAGTCTCTTACAAAGCCTCCAACTATGAATGATTCTAAGCCTAATTCATCAGCTGAATCAGAAATAATCTTGAAAATATCAAGATTAATAGAATTTAGTATTTTTGAGTGTGAATTCATCTTATTTTTAAAATACTTCCATCTTCTTGTAATTTTAAAATCCTAGATGATGAATTCGAATTTTTGTTTTTTTCATGTTTAACTACATAGTCAACATTATTTTTAACTTTAGAATTGATTTCACTAAAATTTAAAGGTAATTTTTCTCCTGATATATTAGCGGAAGTTGAAACAATAGGTCTTCCGAGAGAACTTATCATATCTAGACAAAAATCATTATTTGGAACTCTAAACGCGATAGAATTTAAATCTCCTATTACATATTTTGAAACTTTACTGGGATTGTCAAATACAAAAGTAGTAGGCTCTTCTTTAGATAGGTTTTCAAGTTTATCAACTTCTTTAATTGAAACATATTCTTGAATCATTTTAAAACTTGATGCTAAACAGATTAATGATTTAGAAAATTCTCTTTTTTTAATTTTAAAAATTTTTTCAACTGCAATATTAGATAATGCATCGCAACCTATCCCCCAAATTGTATCAGTTGGATACAAAATTGTTCCTTCAAATTTT
>Ga0213861_10002218_pt1 | contig 16855 bp, 16 predicted proteins | sample PICome_4_FD_160110 | JGI IMG/M metagenome (GOLD analysis project Ga0213861, IMG submission 160110) | Coastal seawater microbial communities near Pivers Island, North Carolina, United States - PICO131 | ecosystem: Environmental > Aquatic > Marine > Coastal | place: USA: North Carolina... | reverse complement strand
GTTTGGCTCTGTGAGCAAATGACAGAGCGTGGAATTGGAAACGGTATTTCTTTAATTATATTTGGTAGTATTGTTGCAGGTTTGCCTGGTGCAGTTGCGGGTACCCTTGAATTAGCGAGAACAGGTACATTTTCTCCTATTGGCGTTATACTATTGTTTGTGGGTGCTATTGCGATAACTGCCTTGGTAGTGTTTGTTGAAAGAGGGCAGCGACGGTTAACTGTTAACTACGCTAAACGTCAACAGGGAAGGCGAATGATGGCGGGTCAGAGTTCACACTTGCCATTGAAGCTTAATATGGCGGGTGTTATACCGCCGATATTTGCGTCTAGTATAATACTTTTTCCAGCAAGCTTAGGAAGTTGGTTTGGTCAGCAGGAGGGCATGGGTTGGTTAAGGGATATTGCGACCACGCTTTCTCCCGGACAACCCATATACGCAGCTATTTATGCGTTAATGATTATATTCTTTTGCTTTTTCTATACGGCTTTGGTGTTTAATCCAAAGGAAATAGCTGATAACCTTAAGAAGTCTGGTGCATTTGTTCCAGGTATCCGTCCTGGAGTTCAAACTGCGCAGTATATTGATAAAGTGGTTTCTCGGCTAACGCTTGCCGGAGCAGTATATTTAACATTTGTTTGTCTCATACCGGAGTTCATGATTGTTAAATGGAATGTGCCGTTCTATTTCGGCGGAACGTCTCTATTAATTATCGTAGTTGTAATTATGGATATGATGGCTCAGGTACAGTCTTATCTGATGTCTCGTCAATATGAAAGTCTTATGAAGAAATCATCAATTACCGGCGGCATTGGTTTGCCGCGTTAGTAGAGGAATGTAGTAATGAAAGTACGTGCTTCGGTAAAAAAGATCTGCAGAAATTGTAAGGTCATACGCCGTAATGGCAGTGTTAGGGTCATTTGTTCTGATCCTCGTCACAAACAGCGTCAGGGTTAAAATCCTGATTGATTTAACTATTCGCAGAACTGGGTAAACAGATCGTGGCTAGAATCGCAGGGATAAATCTTCCCGCACATAAACATATAGTAATTGCGCTAACGTCTATTTATGGGATCGGTCGTGTGTCATCACAATCTATTTGTGATGCTGCAGGTGTCGAACCAAGTCGAAAAGTGTCAGATTTAACAGAAGTCGACGCAGATAAACTACGTGGAGAAGTCGCCAACTTTCAAGTTGAAGGTGATTTGCGTAGAGAAGTATCGATGAATATTAAACGTTTAATGGATCTAGGTTGTTACCGTGGAATGCGACATCGTCGTGGACTACCGGTACGGGGCCAACGAACCAGTACTAATGCGCGTACCCGTAAAGGACCGCGTCGTCCAATCAAGAGGTAATCAGCAAATACTATGGCAAAAGCTAAAGTAAAAAAGCGAGTCAAAGCTAAGGTCAAAAAGACCGTAGTTGAAGGTATCGCGCATGTTCACGCATCATTTAATAATACGATTATTTCTATTAGTGACCGTCACGGTAACACGTTGTGTTGGGCCACTGCCGGTGGCGCTGGGTTTCGTGGTTCACGTAAAAGTACGCCGTTTGCGGCCCAGGTAGCTGCTGAGAATTGTGGACGGACTGCTCAGGAATTCGGCATGAAACAGTTGGATGTGAAAATTAAGGGACCGGGTCCTGGACGTGATTCCGCTGTTCGAGCACTGAACTCCCTTGGTTTTGAAATTCAAAATATAGTTGACGTTACACCGATTCCGCATAACGGTTGTCGTCCTCCTAAGAAACGACGTGTATAACAGAGTTAATCATGGCTAGATATATTGGACCAACATGTAAACTGGCTCGCAGAGAAGGTACAGATCTTTTTCTAAAGAGCCCCGCAAGACCGCTTGATAGTAAGTGCAAGTTTCAACGTCCTCCGGGATCTGTTGCTGGAGCTCGACGTGGTCGAGTAACAGTTTACGGTACCCAACTTCGTGAGAAACAAAAACTACGAAGAATGTATGGCGTACTAGAAAAGCAATTCAGTAATTACTACAAGGAAGCTGCACGTCGTGCAGGTTCAACGGGTGAAAACTTACTTCAGCTTTTAGAATGTCGTTTAGATAATGTTGTTTATCGAATGGGATTTGGCGTAACTCGAGCAGAATCTCGCCAATTAGTTAATCATAGCTCTATTCTAGTTAACGGCCGAAAGCTAAATATAGCTTCCTATCAGGTAAAAGCCGGAGATATTGTTGAGATACGTGAGAAAAGCAAAAAACAGCTACGGATTTCCTCAGCTTTAGAGATAGCCGAACAGATTGGCCTTCCTCATTGGGTTGATGTTGATTCAAAAGCTGCTAAGGGTACGTTTAAGTCGGTACCTGAAAGAGATGATTTGTCTGCGGATATCAACGAAGCTTTAGTTGTAGCGTTGTACTCGAAGTAGAGCTAGTCAAAGAAGTATTTGCTTCTAGTTATAAACAAAGATTTTTCGTTATATTGACAATTGAACTGAATTAAGTTCTCGAGGTTTGTTACATGCCGGATACTACAGGCGATTTTTTAAAGCCTAGCTTAATTGATGTACAGAACATCGATGCTACGCGAGCCAAGATTACTCTAGAACCGCTTGAACGTGGTTTTGGATATACACTAGGTAATACATTAAGACGGATTTTACTTTCTTCTATGCCTGGTTGTGCGGTTACAGAAGTTCGTATTGCTGGCGTAATGCATGAGTACTCCTCTATAGAAGGCGTACAAGAAGATGTGATTGAGATATTGCTCAATCTTAAAAATTTATCTCTTGCCATGCACGAACGAGATGAAGCGGTTCTAACGGTAACGAAGCACGGCCCCGGAGTGTTAACTGCAGGTGATATTCAAACTGAACATGATGTTGAGGTTGTGGATCCGGATTACGTAATTGCGCATCTTTCTAAAGATGGTCATATTGAGATGGAGCTAACAGTTGCAAAAGGACGAGGGTATCAGGTAGCAGAAAGCCGCGGTGGCGATGAAGAGAGTCGAGGCGTTGGAGTTCTTAAATTAGATGCATCTTATAGTCCAGTAAGAAAAGTGTCCTATACGGTGGAAAACGCTCGTGTTGAAACCCGTACAGATATGGACAAGCTAATACTAGAAATTGATACTGATGGCTCTATAGATCCGGAAGAATCGGTTCGTCGCGCAGCTACAATTCTTTATGATCAGATTTCCGTTTTTGTTGATTTGCGTGTTACTGATCCTGTAAATACTGAACCGGAGTCTCCTCCTGTTGACCCAGTATTGATGCGTCCTGTTGACGATTTAGAACTTACTGTCCGTTCCGCGAATTGCTTAAAAGCTGAGAACATTTATTATATTGGTGACCTTGTTCAAAGGACTGAAGTAGAGTTGCTTAAGACACCTAATTTAGGTAAGAAATCACTTACAGAAATTAAGGACGTTTTGGCAAATCGTGGTTTAAATTTGGGTGAGAAACTTGAAAATTGGCCTCCGGCATCGCTACAACGCGATTCCAGTGATGGCGCTATTGGCCGTTTAGGAGGCTAATTTGATATGAGACATATGAAAACTGGCCGAAAACTCGGTCGTAACTCTAGCCACCGTAAAGCTATGTTCCAGAACATGGCGGTGTCTTTGTTCGAGCATGAACAAATAAAAACTACTCTACCCAAAGCTAAGGAACTTCGTCGTATAGCCGAACCCTATATTACAATGGCAAAGACTCCTACACTTGCAAACCGGCGTTTGGCGTATGCACGTTTAAGGTCGAGAGCGGCTGTTAGTAAATTATTTGATGAACTTGGTCCACGGTTTAATGAACGTCCTGGTGGCTATACTCGCATTTTAAAATGTGGTGTAAGAGCTGGTGATTCTGCGCCGATGGCATACGTGCAATTGGTTGGAAGCGAACCAGAAGCTGAGTAGTACATAATAGCCTGTAGTTAATAAAACCGGCTGAATAGCCGGTTTTTTTTGTATTTTTCTTTAAACTAAATCGTTTGTTTTAATGAGTGTTGTCTATCAAGTAGTCGGATCTTCATTTAAGGTATTGCGGTATTCATTTTTCCAACTAAATTCAATCTGTAAATCGGTGCGGGGGTGCAAATATTTAGGTGCCTCTAAAATTATAGACCATCGATTTAACTCATTAAATCTACGTTCATGTGTAGATTTATGATGCTGCGCAGTAAAGTTTCTCCCATTGTTCTGAACGTTTTCATCATATTGAGCGTTTTAAAATACACGATTGCATATAATTTAGAAATTATTGTTTTAAACTTTTTTGCGCTAAGAAAGTTTCGTGAGATAGGCGAAATTGACCGTACTATCCCATAAAAATTTTTCTAGTAATCTGTAAATGGTATACGGTATTCTGAATTTTTGAAATCCGTAAGGAAAATTATGTCCATAGAAATAAGTAACTTTCTTTTTCGATTTGTCGAAATTATGTCCGGTCTGTTTGTTGTTCTCATTGGGTTGTTAATGGCATTTTTAGTAGTCGTCTATGTAATGGATGTAACCCAGACTAAAAATACCATCAGAAGAAATTACCCTGTAGTTGGACATTTTCGATATTTCTTTGAACATTTAGGGGAGTTCTTTCGTCAATATTTTTTTGCAATGGACAGGGAGGAGTTACCGTTTAATAGAGCTGAGCGGATTTGGGTGTATCGGTCCGCTAAGAATTTAGACAATACTGTGGCGTTCGGGTCTACTAGAGATTTGCGGAGGGTGGGGACAGTACTTTTTGTAAATAGTCCATTCCCTAGTTTGGCTAATGAATCCCATTTGTCGCAAGAATTAATAATTGGTCCGTTTTGTGCGACTCCCTATGTAACTCGCTCGTTATTCAATGTTTCTGCGATGAGCTATGGAGCACTTTCTGCGCCCGCCATATTAGCATTATCAAAAGGCGCATCGGAGGCGGGCGCTTGGGTAAATACTGGGGAAGGGGGAATATCAAATTTTCATTATGAGGGAGGGGCCGATCTGGTCTTTCAAATAGGCACCGCTAAATATGGGGTTCGTGACGCTCAAGGAAATTTATCGGACGAGAAGCTAAGAATAATTGCGAGCAACAGTCAAGTTAAAATGATTGAGCTTAAACTTAGCCAGGGGGCGAAACCGGGGAAAGGTGGGATACTCCCTGGTGACAAGGTTACGGCAGAAATTGCACAGATTCGAGGTATAACGATAGGTGAAGACTCGATAAGCCCGAATCGTCACATAGAAATCGAATCGGTAGATACATTGCTTGATATGATTAACCACATTAGGCGTGTCACCGGTAAACCAGTTGGTTTTAAGGCCGTGTTAGGGGGATATTTTTGGTTAGACGAGCTAATGGCTACAATAAATAAACGAGGAACGAAATTAGCTCCAGACTTTATAACTGTTGATAGTGCAGAAGGTGGAACTGGGGCAGCGCCAATGTCGCTAATTGATAATGTAGGATTACCATTGCGGGAAAGTTTGCCGATGATGATTAACGCCTTAGAAAAATATGATCTTAGAGAGCGGGTTAAAGTTATTGCGTCGGGTAAATTGGTGACACCTGCCGAAGTTGCGTGGGCGTTGTGTGTTGGCGCTGATTTTATTGCCTCGGCGCGGGGGAATATGTTTGCATTAGGTTGTATTCAAGCGCTTCAGTGCAATAAGAATAGTTGTCCGACTGGAATAACCACTCATGATAAAAAATTGCAAAAGGGTCTTGTTCCCGAAGAAAAAGCCATTCGTGTTAAAAATTATATTAACAATATTAATTATGAGGTTGGCATGATAGCCCACTCGTGTGGGGTAGAGGAACCGCGCATGTTAATGCGGCATCATGCTAGGATTGTCATGGCAAATAGTAAATCGGTACCATTAAGTGAACTTTATCCAACTGTAAAACGGGATGCACAGTGAGTCTCGAGAGACGGGTGCGAATATCTGAACATGGATGGATAGCTGATGATGCAGGTCGTCAGGCCAGTGTAAATTTCGATTCTCGGCCTGAAGGTTGTGATGTCGTGGCAATTATAATTCATTCAATTAGCTTGCCGCTCGGTTCGTATGGAACTAATTTTATTAGCCAATTATTTACCAATGAATTGAATTGTCAGCTCAACCCGGCCTTTGAAGATTTGCAAGAACTTAGGGTTTCGGCGCATTTTTTAGTAAAACGTTGTGGTTCTATCATACAGTTTGTGTCCACTGAGCAACGAGCCTGGCATGCGGGTAAATCCTTCTGTTTGGGACGAGAGGGAGTTAATGATTTTTCCATTGGTATTGAGTTAGAAGGATGCGATTATGAATCCTTTACCCGTCAACAGTATAAAAACCTTGCAGAACTAATTCGCGCAGTACGTTGGCAATATCCAAAAATTAGAAAAAGTAATTGTTTTGGTCATACAGATATTGCTCCGGACAGAAAAACAGACCCAGGACCATTCTTTAGCTGGGCTCGTTTTTATGCATTAATGCAATAAGCAAGCAACATTAGGTAAAACTAAATGTTCGCTATGTGTCTTTAGTGAGAACGTAATCTACCCATTTAGCGGTTAGATGTTCCTGCAGGCGTGTTTGTGATTGCCTGGCTGCAAGATTATCTAGGTCTATCCACATTAACGGTTGATCTTGCATTGAACACGAAAACACGGCTCTAGTTCGTTCTCCGGATTGTGGATCTATTTGCCATTGTAAACATTGTCCACATACTCCCTTCATCATGCATTGCATTGGGCTGCCAACGGTTCCCGTAAATTCTACATCAGTTGAGAAATATTCTAACAAGTCTCGCTTGAGTGCAGTCTGCATGCCTTTTAAAAGCCCAGTAGAACCCATAACCATTACTTCACCAACCTCACTGAGAGGAATTTTCAAACGATGGTTCTCCGGCGCGATAACGTCGGTACCATAGTCCTTAATTAGGGAAATTATGTCGCTGGTCTGAATACTGCAATCTTGTGGCCGACTTGGGACGATTTTGTTACCGTTGGCCACCGCCCAAATAATACAGTCTGTTGCGGCTTCCAGTTCTTGCTTTGCATATACTTGAGACTCGCTTCCATAGGCTGCAATATACACAACTCGATTTCCTGCTGCTCGCAAGACAGGTCCGAGGCCAAGCATTACTGCGGCACCCCAGGTCCCAGAAATAATTAGAAAGGTTTTTCCGGTAGGTACATCCATGGCTTGACCAGTTGGACCCATTAATACAATTGGATCACCTTCTTTTAGACGCGACGCAAGTTTTGCGTTTGGGCCAAATCGCAGAAGCATTAAACGTACCATATCACCTGCTACGCCGGCGCCACTTATCGTTTGTAATGGAATCTGTAAACGAGTGTTTTCGACAACTTTACTCAGGGTTTCATATGTCTGTAGTCGAAAAAATTGACCCGCATCGAAGTTGCGGGCGGCTAACGGTGCACGAACCCAAAGCTCCAATACGACTGGATTATCATTATTGACTGAAACTACGGTACAACTGAGTTGATCCTGAATATGCTCGAGAAATTTACTAGGATTAAGGTTTTCGACGTTCTCAGACCTTTCAAGCAGCGAGTCGATTATGTCACCATAACTCTTTGCTGCCGAGGCAATCGCGTTTACTACGCTACCATTAAATACCGGATGAGTATCGCCGATAAAACTAACTTTAATCTTCTCGTCGTATGAGGTGAACGGACCAAATTCGGAAGCCTTAATATGCTCAACAACTTGCACCGGCTGCAAACGGGATTGATGCTCAACATGCGGAAGAAAATGATTCTCCTCCATCTGAAATGTACCGGGGTGCTCACTCTCATAAATGGTGTTGGGAAAAGTTCCTGCTGCAACTAGAACTGAGCGGGCAGGTGTTTCAATAGATTCATTAGTATGTAGCCAGCGACCGTCTTCAAGCTTCATTCGGTTGCTTACCAACGATTTGACGTGCTCATATTTATCAAGGACGAGTCTGGATGGACTAAGTCCGGCTGCATAGAATATTCCTTCCTCTAAGGCCTTACTAAGTTCTTCGTGATTACGTTGATAGGCTGGTGATTCATTGATTCCACGTCGATATACAATAGTAACCCCACCCCATTTTCGAAGTAGATTTACGTAATCTACCGAACGGGATTGTTCGACTGCTGAAAGCTCTTCGGCATGAAGCTCCTGAGCATGACTGAGATGTTCTTGCAATATTTCCCTGTTCTCAGCATCGAGTTGGGATACCACATGATCCACACCGTATTGTTCTGTCAGAACTTGATATCGATGTGCTATCTTTTTAATTTGTTTAATGTAATACACCTGCACTTCGGTCGCCGTATCAACAGCAGTTAAGCCACCACCGATTACTACTGCCGGAAGACGAATTTGCAAGTTCGCCAAACTATCATCTTTCGCAGCGCCGGTTAATTGGAGTGCCATAAGAAAATCGCTAGCCTGGCGCATTCCCTTTGCAAGGCTGTTTTGCATTGGGATAACTCTGGGCAATCCTGCGCCGGTCGCAATACAAACGTGATCAAAACCTAGTTCTTGTGCATTTTCGATTGTTATCGTGCCGCCTAGGCGAATTCCACCATGTACTTGAAATAATGGTCGCCGGCATAGGGTTAGGTAAATAAGTTTTAGAAAATTCTTATCCCATCGCACGGTTATTCCATATTCGGCAACGCCACCAAATCCGGTCAGAATTCTGTCGTCAAGATTTTCTTTTATATCTTCGAATCGTCGTACTGGCTTATTCAACAAGTCGCTGTCTATGGGTTCAATCTTTAGACCATCGACGCCTACTACTGCACATCCTTCCATCGTAAGGTGGTGAACCATTGTGAAGCCCGCTGGCCCCAGTCCAGCTACTAGAACATTCTTACCATTGTAGTTTTGTTGAATTCGTTGCGTGCGTCTTAAAGGGTTCCATCGGCAGAGTAAATCATAAATTTCAACACCCCAGTCTAGATCGAGAACGTCTGTTAATATGCGTGTTTCAGTTTGTGGTATGTCTACAGGGTCCTTTTTTTGATAAATACATGCCTTCATGCAGTCGTTGCAGATCCGATGTCCAGTTGCTGGAATCATGGGATTATCTATCATGGCTACAGCGAGAGAACCGATGGAGTAGCCCTCGCGCTTGAGTACATGCATCTCAGATATTTTTTCTTCTAGGGGGCAACCCGTTAGGGTAACGCCCAGTGGGTTTTTCTTTAGGCCTAGCTCCGGTTGCTTCTTTTTCTCCGGAAATCCTTTGGAGCAAAAGTCCCCTTCATGATCATGACAAAATACGCAGTAATTAATTTCGTCTTGAACCTGACGCTGATCCATTCGGTGATCAGTCAGTGAAAAGTCTGCGCGTTGACGAAAAGTGTCGATAACGCTCTGGGCGACATCTGTTGGACCATTTTTTATCGACTCAATCGAAACTAGATGTGCGTGATCGATACTACCTGCTTGTTGAAACGATACCCAGTTTTCAAATAGGTGCGGTTCTTGCAGCGCTAACACCGACCATTGTAAAAGTTCTTCTAAGTCCGACTCGGATTCACTCTTGTCCAGTAATCGACAACTGTACCGAGCAATAGCCAATTCAATATCGTCAAAACTTTCCGTTCCATGCGTAAGTTTCCCCATTACCCGCTGGTTTAATTCTTCGAATTGAGCACTGATTGGCTTTCGGTATCGGCGAGTCTTTTTTTGAATGAATTCCTTTTTAAAACGTGCGATGAACTGTTCGCGCTGAATTTCATTAGACAAACTTTGCAGTTGATCTGTGACCTGAAATAGGTTGCCGACAAATTGATCAAAATGGTGGGCTACATTTATTAATAACTTGCTTTCGTCGGTTTTTGATATTTCACGTTTAGTGGTTACATACGATTGAAAGCTAGAAGACAGTAACTTGTCCCTTGACTCAAGGAAGTTATTAAACTGATTCTCGAGGGATAATAAACCCTGATGGGTGTGGAGTTCAGCGTAGTCGAAAGGGGTAATGCTCACGTTTTTTATGTCAAATAAGGTTGAAGAAAATGAAGTAATACGTAGAAAAGACTTACTATTAGATAATAAGAACTTATGCGAACATTTACCATGGTTAAGCTAAAAATTAAAATTCTATTTGCGCTTTAATTTTTCTAATTGATCCTTTAAAGACTATAATCTATGAGATGAATATCGATACTAAAGTAATAGAACCTGATTTATCGCCTGTTGGACTAAAAGGACTGTTTGAGTCTTTTGTGGATATAGTTGGCGAGTCACACGTTTTGACGGAAAAAGAACAACTCTACCCATATGAGTGCGATGGGCTAAGTGCCTATAAAGCACTGCCCCTTGCGGTTGTATTACCTGCTACAGCTGAGGAGGTTTGTGAGGTTATGAGGCTGTGCCATAAACAAAATATTCCGGTTGTTGCCCGTGGCGCGGGGACCGGACTTTCTGGTGGTGCGTTACCTTACGAACAAGGGATTTTATTAAGTCTTGCTCGACTGAACCAGATAATCAATATTGATCCGCCAAATCGAGTTGCAGTCGTTCAGCCAGGGGTTCGGAATTTAGCTATTACGGAGGCGGTTGCTGATCTCGGGCTGTATTATGCTCCAGATCCCTCTTCTCAAATTGCCTGTTCTATCGGTGGCAATGTGGCCGAAAATTCTGGGGGCGTACATTGTTTAAAATATGGACTAACGGTACACAACGTGATCCATCTGAAAGTCGTCACGATTGAAGGAGAGTTGATAGAAATTGGTGGCGGTGGTCTGGATACTCCAGGCTATGATTTGCTCGCATTAATGCACGGTTCTGAAGGACTTTTGGGGATAATTGTCGAGGTGACCGTGAAACTTTTGCCTAAACCTGATGTGGCGGTTGCTATATTGGCAAGTTTTGATGATGTTGAAACAGCTGGAAATGCCGTGGCGGATGTTATCTCTAGGGGTATCTTGCCAGCGGGGTTGGAGATGATGGACAACCCATCTATTCGAGCGACGGAGGATTTTGTAAAAGCCGGGTATCCGATTGACGCCGCAGCCATTTTGATTTGTGAGCTGGATGGTACAGAACAAGAAGTTAAGTCGCAGATTATTCTAGCCAAAGATATCCTTAGTCAAGCAGGTGCCACAGAGTTGCGGATATCCGAGAGCGAGCAGGAGCGTGCCAAGTTCTGGTCGGGTCGCAAAAATGCGTTTCCAGCCGTGGGTAGAATATCACCAGACTATTACTGTATTGATGGAACTATACCGAAACGAGAACTCGGTAATATTCTGGTTGAAATTGATCGACTGTCCACTGAGTATGGTCTGTCAGTGGCCAATGTATTTCATGCCGGTGATGGAAACTTGCACCCATTGATATTGTATGACGCAAATGTGGACGGTGAATTTGCACGAACCGAGGAATTAGGCGGTAAAATATTAGAGGCCTGTGTAATTGCTGGTGGCACTATAACGGGTGAGCATGGCGTTGGAATTGAGAAAATCAATCAAATGTGTGTTCAGTTTAGTAGTCTTGAGTTAGAACAATTCCATCGCATTAAAGCCGCCTTTGACCCTCGAGGTTTATTGAATCCTGGGAAGGCGATACCTACTTTGACCCGTTGTGCTGAATTTGGTGGAATGCATGTGCATGACGGCAATCTCCCATTTGCTGATATAGAGCGCTTTTAATGTTTATTAAGCAGTTACAAGAAACCGTCAAAGATGCTTTTGCAAAGAAGATTGAACTTGATATTCAGTCCGGTAACAGTAAGCGTTTTTTAGGACGCACACCCAAGGGGGCAGCGCTTTCCATAGCTCAGTACAGTGGCATCGTGGAGTATGACCCTGCTGAACTGGTGATTACCGTAAAAGCTGGAACCGCCTTACGTGATATTAATTCAGCATTGGCAAAAAATAACCAATACCTGCCGTTTGATGCGCCAAATTTTTCCAATGAGTCAACTATTGGTGGTGTCGTTGCCGCAGGATTATCTGGACCTATTCGTCCTTGGACCGGGTCTGTGCGAGATTATGTTTTAGGTATTGAGTGTATAGATGGGCGAGGAGATCATCTAAGGTTTGGGGGGCGGGTGATGAAGAACGTCGCTGGCTATGATGTCTCTCGACTTACAGTCGGTTCTATGGGTACTTTGGGCATTATTCTTCAGATGTCCTTTAAAGTGTTACCCAAGCCCGAAACCAGTGCCACCGTATATTTCGATTGCTCTCAGGTAAAGTCGATTGAAAAAATCACACAGATGGGGCTCACTTCATTACCTCTATCGGCTAGTCTTTGGGTTGCCAATAAATTATTCGTTCGACTTTCAGGTTCTCAAGCGGCGGTGGCAAAGGGACTGGAAATTATTGGGGGGAATCGATGCCTAGATAATGATCTTTGGCAAAAACTTCGCGACCACACTCATTCGTTTTTTCATGGCGAATCGCCGCTTTGGCGGGTGTCCGTGCCTGCAAACAGCGCCGTTGCTGAAATAGGTGACGAATGTTTGGTGGAGTGGGGTGGTTCGCTTCGATGGTATAAATCAAGCCAGCAGAATGAGAAATTTCATGAATATGCTCAGAAGTGTGGTGGTAATGCGATACTTTTTCGGAATGGTGACCGCTCAAGTGATGTCAATGGGAAATTACATCCAGTTTTGGGCAGGATACATAAGCAATTGAAAAAATCATTCGACCCTGGAAATATTTTGAATCCCGGCCGCATGTATAAGGACCTATAATAATTATGCAAACGTCTATTACAAAAGAATTTTTGAATACTCGTGCAGGTCAGGAAGCCGATAGTATTTTACGAAAATGTGTGCATTGTGGTTTTTGCACGGCAACTTGTCCAACATATCAATTATTAAATGATGAACTAGATGGACCTCGCGGACGAATTTACCAAATAAAGCAAATGCTAGAAGGTCATGAGGTGACGGACAAAACCCGCACTCATCTTGATCGTTGTTTAACGTGTAGAAATTGTGAAACAACGTGTCCATCAGGTGTGGAGTACGGTAAGTTGCTGGACATAGGGCGCGTTGAGGTAGAAAAGAGGACGACGCGACCATTTAAAGAGAGACTTATAAGGTTGCTGTTAGATCGATTGCTAACCAATCGAATATTATCGAGTGCTTTATTTACGGTAGCACGTGTTCTGAGACCGATATTGCCAAAGCAACTTGCCAGGAAAATTATTAAGCGCCAGTCACATTTACCGGTTCCCGATACGAATAGCAAACGAACGATGCTTGTGCTTGATGGATGTGTCCAACCAAATTTAACACCACGAACCAATCAAGCCGCGCGAATTATTTTAGGACGAGCGGGTATCAAGCTTGTCTCTGTGGCTAAAGCAAATTGCTGCGGAGCTTTAAGTCATCATTTGTCATTTAAACAACGTGCGGAACAGATCGTGCGGAATAACATCGACGCATGGTGGCCACATATCGAGTCGGGAGCCGAGGCTATTGTTGTTACTGCTTCTGGATGTGGTGTTATGCTCAAAGATTACGGGCATGTTTTGTTGGATGACCCTGATTACGCTGCAAAAGCTAAAACAATAAGTGCTATGACTATGGATTTATCTGAGGTGATTACCAAAGAGCTTACTAAAGTAGAAAATATTGGAAAAGGTCGGAGAATTTCCTTCCATGCGCCGTGTACTTACCAGCATGGTTTAGGCTTATCTGGCACAGCAGAGAATCTGCTAGAAAAGGCGGGTTATGAGTTGTGTCCGGTAGCTAATCCCCATTTATGTTGCGGCTCGGCAGGCAGTTATAGTCTGTTACAGCCTGAAATCTCGGGCAGCTTGTTGAAGAATAAACTAGTGGACTTGACTATTGATTCGCCCGAACTAATTGCGACAGCTAATGTTGGATGTCAAACACATTTGTTAACCAGATCGAAGATACCAGTGGTTCATTGGATCGAGCTTCTGGTTTAAACTCGAGTTATTTAAATTTGGGATTTTAATAATGAGTGAAGGATTTTATTCGCATCATGTATTTGTATGCACGAACCTTAGAACCAATGGTAAGGCCTGTTGTCAGGACCACAATGCGCAAGAGGTCAGAGATTATGCAAAGTCCCGCATCAAGGCTCTTGGGTTAAATGGAAAAGGTAAAGTTCGTATAAACCAAGCGGGCTGTCTAGATCGCTGTGATGAAGGTCCGGTGCTCGTAATTTATCCAGAAGAAACCTGGTATACGTTCGTTGATAAGCAAGATGTTGATGAAATTATTGAACGACATTTGATTGGCGGGGAACAAGTGAATCGCCTACTTTTGACGAATTAACGCCTTCCTATGATATTTAGTTGATATATAGGGAATTATTTATCGATTTATTGATGTTACCTGCAATATCGGGCGTGTAATTTCTGTTTTATTTGCATATACTACCGGCCGAAATTAGAGGGAATGATAAAAGTAGACTTAATTTTCTCTTTCACTAAAATTTTCACTCTGGTCTGGTTGAATATAGTGCATATATTTAGTACTATTCGCCGCCTTTTGGGCTATGCCCATATATCTGAACGAAAACAGATCCTGATACAAAGATATGAAAACATTTTCTGCAAACCCGGATACGATTCGCCGGGAGTGGTTTGTTGTAGATGCAACGGACAAAATTTTAGGACGTTTGGCAACTGAGGTTGCACGTCGATTACGCGGCAAGCATAAGCCTGAATACACCCCACATGCTGATACCGGTGATTACATTGTAATTGTAAATGCTGATAAAATTCGGGTTACGGGTAGAAAAGCAGCTGACAAAATGTACTATCACCATACCGGCTATCCGGGTGGTTTAAAAGAAATTAGTTTTGAGAAACTGCTGGCTAAAGATTCTACCCGAGTAATTGAATCCGCGGTAAAAGGCATGTTACCAAAAAATAGTCTCGGTAGATCAATGTACAGTAAGCTTAAGATCTTTCGTGGCAACGAACATGTGCATCAAGCACAGCAACCCCAAACCCTGGACATCTAGGATACTATAATGGCAGCAAACCAGGATATCTATTACGGCACAGGTCGTCGAAAGTCGTCTACAGCACGTGTTTTTGCAAAGGCAGGTGCTGGCGCTATTACGGTTAACAAACGTCCTTTGGATGAGTACTTCGGGCGCGAAACAGCTCGAATGGTTGTAAGGCAGCCTTTAGAACTCACCGATATGCTGGCTACGCTCGATATTAACGTGACAGTATCTGGTGGTGGCAATAGCGGCCAAGCCGGCGCAATTCGTCATGGGATTACTCGAGCTCTGATGGAATACGATGAAACCTTTAGGGGTTCACTTCGTGCAGCAGGATACGTTACTCGTGATCCACGTGCCGTAGAACGTAAGAAAGTTGGACAAAAGAAAGCACGAAAGAGCCCACAGTTCTCCAAACGATAAGCTCCTTTTGCTCTGTGTTCCCGATTATTGTCGGGAACACGCTTCACACTATCATTAGTTCTAAAGTTCGAATCTGATTTACTGGGGGATCGTCTAGTGGTAGGACTGCGGACTCTGACTCCGCCAGCGGGGGTTCGAATCCCTCTCCCCCAGCCATGTTTTTATCAGGCTCCCCTGTGCTAGTTGCGTAATACGGCGTGATTACGATCTGATCAAATTACTCGATTTAGCGATACTATTAGCTTTATTTACTATTGATTTAGATTGGTAAGTAACGGATAGTAATTTCCAAAGAAAAAACTTCAATTATTGCGATAAATTTGAATTTGTCATAGGTTTATGGATACTTTCACTTTTTAAAGCGATTTCCTCTTTTATCGTTTAGGAGCCAGATTTTGTCTAATGTAGGATCGCTAACACGGAATTTTGATGAATATCAATTGGTGCCCACTCGATTGCAAGAACAGTTGGCTGACGGCACTACAAGATGCAATCTGTGTCCGTGGAGGTGTCGATTGCGTCATGGACAGAGAGGTTTTTGTCAATCTCACGTAAATCGTAACGGTACTCTTTACAATTTAAGTTATGGAATTATTTCATCCATTGATATTGGCCCTATCGAGAATAAACCGGTAAAACACTATAGACCTGGCACCCAAGTGATGTCGATTGGAAGTTACGGATGCAGTTTTCGATGTACTGGATGCCATAATCTTGAAATATCTTGGGGCGAAGAAGAGTTGGATAAACTTGCTCGTGCTAAATCAACGCGACCTTTTATTTCAGCGAAAAAAATAGTAGATGCAGCGATTCGTCATGGGTGTCAAGGCATTGCGTTTACGTATTCTGAACCAGTTATTTGGATGGAATATGTGTTGGACGTATGTCAGCAAGCCCATGACAGGGGACTATATACTGTTTATGTAAGTAATAGTTTTGTGACAAAGGAAGCACTCGAGTGTTTACAAGGGTATGTTGATGTATTGTGCTCCGATATAAAAAGTATGGATGATTCTTTTTATAAGAAAATTTGTGGAAAAGCCACAGTAGCAGATGTGCTTGATTCGCTGATGTATGCTGAGTCACTTGGATTTCATATTGAGTCGCGTACAAATATTATTCCTACAATGAACGATAACGAAGCCAATATATTGGCAACAGCGCGGTGGATTCGTGAAAACTTGGGTGCTGATAGTCCGTGGCATTTGACTCGTTTTTTCCCTGCCTACCAACTTTCTCACTTGCCTCCGACTCCAGTTGATACGCTTACTAGAGCGTATGATTTGGCGGTTAACAGCGGACTCAAAAGAGCGTATGTGTACGTTGATCAAGGATGTGACTGTGCGACAGAAAATTTACCGGTTACAGATTATTTGTTGGATACTCCGGAGGCTATACTTAATGTTAAGCAATGCCCTGCTAATTGTTGTGGTGATGAAGGAGTTCTATTAAAAAAATATGAGGAAGGGCGCGCCTAAGGTTTTGGGTTAATTAAAGTTTTAATTAAAAAAGCCATGAAGAAACCAACTATCTTTGTTTTTGTCACGATA
>Ga0213861_10002217_pt1 | contig 16858 bp, 12 predicted proteins | sample PICome_4_FD_160110 | JGI IMG/M metagenome (GOLD analysis project Ga0213861, IMG submission 160110) | Coastal seawater microbial communities near Pivers Island, North Carolina, United States - PICO131 | ecosystem: Environmental > Aquatic > Marine > Coastal | place: USA: North Carolina... | reverse complement strand
GCATACGCACAGGAGGGTTGATCACTGATCGGGGTTTTTGATCGGGCTGGGCACGCTTATCGCGTAATAGGAGATTGCTGGTTGAGGCTTAAAGAGCTGGCGGCTGTCGCAGGTTTAATCGGGGGTGGTTGTGCGGCAAGATGATCTAGGAGTTTAGGGGTCAGGACCAAGTGCCAGGTCTAACTGAACACTACTGTTATTCGTTCTGGCACTTGGTCCTGACCCCTGAAATTTCACTGTACTTTCCTTGTAGTCCCCAACCTTTGTTTAGAAGTTGTATGCAGAATTTTTGTTTGGGTGCCGTCATGTTGGGCCACAACGCTTGGCGCACACGTGAATCGCACTCTCAGAAAGCACAATACTTCAAGGCCGCAGCACAGGCTATAAACTAAAGTTATGGTATTGACAAGTTAACTGGCTAAGTCGAAAAACCCAAGTAAATCGCGTTCTATATGACCTTTCCCCATCATTAGTGCCATCTCTTCGATGAGAATTTTCGACTTTATGCTGCTTGCTGTGCGAACACAACAGGTGGCAAATAGTTAAGTGAGCTATGCGGGCGAACATGGTTTTAGTGCTCTCGCCATTGATTGATTTCCACTCTCGCCTCGTCCAACAATCTGAACCAGTTCTCTCTCAAGCATTCCTTGCGGAAATTGTTGTTGAGGCTTTCGACGAACGCGTTCTGAGTCGGTTTTCCCAGTTGCATAAAGCCAAGCGTGATACCAGTCTCCTTCGACCAAAAGAACATGGCTTTGCTGGTGATTTCGTTACCGCTGTCGCACACCACCTTCTTTGGTGGTTGCCAGCAGGACAAAGGACAATGGCATCAAGATCAGCATGGAAGGCAGGGCGCGTGACGAGACAATATGTTTGTCGAGAGACTCAGGCGGTCTGCTAAATACGAAGAGGTATACCTGCATGCCTATGACTCAGTAGCAGATGCCAGGCAAGGGTTGGATCGTTAGTTTACGTTCTACAATAGTCGGCGGCCTCATTCCAGCCTCGACGAACGGACACCTGACGAAGTATATTGAATCGCAGCCAGCGCAGCTGGCAGATCAACTGAGGGGGCGTGAATCCACTTATAGACTGGGGATAGTTGTCCGGAAAGGCGGGGCCAGCTCTTACTGCCTATCTTCTATCAGGTCACATCCGGGTGCTAATGTAATGAACCATAAATTAAGCTCGCCATTCAGCGTGATTGTGAAAACTGACTAATGATCAGGTTTAACAACCGTTCCGTCATTATATTGGTTGTATGTATTGATGATTTGGCGATGCTCAAGTAGCGCGTTGGCATTTCCACCACGTCGCGTAGTACCCAGAAGTGTTCATCTAGATCTCCAAAAGTAGGAGACGGTTGCATCATCGGAAACCAGGCATCAGTAGTAGAAATAAGCTGTAGGACCAGATCCATGTCGTCAGTGACATAACGGGGCTTTGGTGGGTCGAGATCGTGGTGAGCATAGCGCTTAGCTGTATCTGAATGAACTGGATTAATACTCTCCGGCAAAATTAGGGGATAACCCAACACATCAACTTCACTGAAGCTGTTCGACTGCGCGAGTGGGTGTCCTTTTCTGAGAATACAGGCAAAGTGAAGTTCAGCCAGAGAGATGATGTCCAACTCGCTCCACCGATTTAGATAGCTGGATCCGATGATGAGGTGGATGTCACCGGCGAGCATACGGGGGCAAAGCGTCTGCGGACTACCCGTCACCACTTTGACACCGACCAGAGGAAATTCTTTGACCAGCTGTCGAATCGCACGATGTGCGTGGATCAAAGTGGATGAAGGTGTGACGCCAAGGCAAATTCGCCCCGTTACCTCGTCCCCGGTTGCTTGGATACCACTGATTAGGTCGTCCACATTACCGAGAATCTGTTCTGCCTGAGCGACGAATCGCTCTCCCTGCTCAGAGAGCTCAATACCCCGTGGGCGTCGGTGAAACAGTTTTACGCCAAGGGTTTCCTCGACCTCGGCAATACTCCGGGATAAGGCTGACTGGGTGATGCCGAGATTTTCGCTTGCTGATGTAATCGCTTCGGCTTTGGCCACTTCAACGATGTAGCGCATACGTTTGAGATCTATTGGACTAGACATTGGGTAATCTGCGATTCAAAAAATGAATGTCAATAATTCAAAACTGCATTTGTTTTCATGTCAATCGCCATCTAAGCTAAATTTAAACAATTAGGGTAAAGAGAGCTATGACACACGACATCGTAATTCGTGGTGGAAATATCATTGATGGCACAGGATCAGAAGCCTTTGTGGGTGATGTTGCCATTGATGATGGATTGATCACTGCGGTAGGTACTGTCGAGGGCCAAGGTAAAGAGGAGATTGATGCTGCTGGTCTAGCCGTCACACCGGGTTTTGTTGATATACACACACACCTTGATGCCCAAATCGGTTGGGATCCAGAAATGACTCCGATCAGCTGGCATGGTGTCACCACCGCGTTGATAGGAAACTGCGGCCTGACATTCGCACCCTGTAAGCCTGATGATGTTGAACTTCTCGCTGGCATGATGGAAACCGTCGAGGACATTCCCAAGCAAGCCATTCTCTCGGGACTTCCCTGGAACTGGGAACATTACGGCCAGTACCTTGATATGTTGGAAGAGCTAAAGCCCTCACTGAATGTTGCAGGACTTGTGGGGCATTGTGCCGTTCGCTATTACGTCATGGGTGAACGGTCTTTTGAAGAGCAGGCAACCGACGCTGAAAAACAGCAGATGGCGGACATCGTTGAACAAGCAATGAAAGATGGCGCGGTCGGATTTTCGTCTAATCGTTACGAGCCACATAAAGCACCCGATGGTCGCTCAATTCCGGGTACTTTTGCTGACTGTGCTGAACTGGTAGAGATTGCAAAGGTTGTTGGACCGCGGGATGGGTTGATTCAACTTGTCGGCGCAGATTATGAGATTATGAAAGCGGTAGCAGGCACAGAAAGCAGTAGGATCTTGTTTAGCCACGGTTGTTCAGGAGAAGAAGGCTCTGGTAAGAAGGCAGCATCGGTACTGGACGAACTGAATCTGGAAGGCCGTAATATTACCGGCATCAGTCACACCCGTGGATCTGGATACATGTTTGGCCTTCAGTCAGGTATACCCATCCAAGGTTCGGCATGGGATGAGTTGCGAGCAAAGGATTTGGAAGGCAGGCTCGAAGCCATCGGCGATGAGGCGTTTTGTATGACTTTGGTCGCGGAAGCACGCCAACCGAATTCTTGCCCCATCCCTTTGCAAAAAGTCCACTTCCTGGGTCTCGAAGACGTACCAGACCACAACTCAGCACAGAACCTGATCGAGTTATCAAAAGCTGCTGGCGAACATTGGTCTGAAACTTTCCTACGCCTCTCACGAGATAGTCAGGGTCGCGGTCTTTTCAACTGGCGCATGTTTGGCGGCAACCTGAAAGAGCAAGGGGATCTTTTTGCCAGCGAACATCTAATCCCAGGCCTTGGCGATGTCGGCGCCCACGTTTCTCAGATAATGGATGCGGGCTGGGCAAGCTTTATGCTTTCTCATTATGTGCGAGAAGCAGGTGTGTTTACGCTCCCGCAGGCGATCAAACGAATGGCAGCCGATCCGGCAGCTGTGGTTGGCCTTAACGATCGAGGCATATTAAAAGTCGGGATGAAAGCAGACATTAATGTGTTTAACCCAGCCGAAGTGACCGAGTTGCAACCTGTATTGGTGAATGACCTCCCCGGTGGTGCTCCGCGTTACATTCAAAAGGCGCGTGGCTTTAAGGCGACGCTTGTTAACGGGCAAATCAATGTTCGAGATGGAGAAACGACGGGTGTTCGCGCAGGCCAGGTCCTTCGTCACCAGCGCGAGTTAGATGGCGCAACTGCATGATAACAAGCGGTACTGGATCATGTGATCACGAGCAAAAGTGCCGCAAAAGGTTGCATGCAGGTGATGCCTTCGCAAATGAGTTTGAAGTTCATTTGTTTTAATATTATCTGACTGAGGGCGCGCATTGTCTGAGCTGACGAGTTATACAAGAGCACAATCTCGCGGAGCGCCGCTCAGTGTGTTGACTAAGTTTGCGTATGCCTGGGGCGAATTGCCAGGCAGCCATATGAACTTTGCGATTGGCGTTTTTATGTTGCTCTACTACAACCAGATCCTTGGTGTGAGCGCGACAGCCGTCTCTATTGCAGCTGGGATAGCATTGTTCGTGGATGCTATGTCAGATCCTTTGATGGGTGCGTACTCCGATCAGTTTAAATCGCGGTTAGGTCGCAGACACCCTTTCATGTATATCGCTGCGATTCCACTGGGCGTCTTCATCTGCTTGCTTTTCTCGCCGCCACCGGGCGCAAGTGAAACGTTTCTTATCGCATGGATGGTGTTTTTCTTACTCCTTACTCGGCTTACTTTCACGGTGTTTAGTGTGCCATGGAGTGCGCTGATGCCAGAGCTTGCAGTAAAATATGAAGACCGGACGTCTCTGGCAGCCTATCGCACTCTGGTTGGTTTTGTCGTTGGCGGGGTGTTCGGAATGCTCATTTTTCGCTTTGTCTTTCCATCGAGCGAGGCTTTCCCACAGGGCCAGTTGAACCCCGGTCAGTATCCGGTGTTTGCGATAGTGATTGGAAGTCTTATCAGTCTTTGGTGCCTCGTGACCACGCATTTTACCCGTAAAGAAATCCCCTATCTTTTGCAACCTGTTAACAAAACGAGACCAAACCTCAGGTCGATGGTTAGTGAATTGATATCTGCGTTGAAAAGTAAAAACTACCAACTACTTTTGGCAGCGGTGCTGGTTTATTTTGGCATCGTGTCAACCCTCGCGGTTTTTGACATGTTGGTTAACACGTATTTTTGGCGCCTATTGGGAGAACAACTTAGCTCTCTGGCACTGTTTGCCATTGCGGGTCCCGTGCTCGGTTTCGTTGTAGCCCCGCGCTTGCAGGGCTACTTTCAAAAACACCAAATTCTTTGCACTGTGATGGTGACGCAAATGGCGTTTAGCATGGTGACCGTAGCGGCGCGACTAAGCCACTTTTTTCCCGCTAACGACAGCGTGTTTTTCATACCACTACTAGCAACCCTGACTGCTACGCAAGCGTTTATGCAGGTCATAGGAATGATCGCATTGTTATCCATGATGGCTGATCTAGCGGATGAACAGGAGTTACACACCGGCAAAAGGCAGGAAGGCGTGTTTGCGTCTGGACTTGCACTTGCCACGAAAGCTGTTGGAAGCGTTGGCGTGATAATTGGTGGATTATTAGTTGATCACTTCATTGGTCTTAAGCCGGGACAAGCAGGCTCCGCTGCGGCGGAAATACCAGAGGATGTCATCTTTCGCTTAGCGATCACTGACGCTGTCATCGTTAATGTCTTTGTGCTGATACCAGCGTTCCTGATTAGCCGATATAGCCTAACGTCTGAACAAGTGGCGTCGATTCAGGAAAACCTAGACGAACTTAGAATCAAGGATAGTGGCTAAGTTTAGTTACTTAGCGGCTTCCTAAACCAAAGGAGACTCCAATGGCTCACGACCTCGTGATCAAAAATGGCACCCTCATCGATGGATCTGGATCGGCACCGATTCGAGCAGACATTATCGTCAATGATGGACGAATTAGCCGCATCGGCGATTGCGGTTCAGATGACGCAGCACAGGTGATCGACGCCACCGACCGTATCGTCACGCCAGGTTTCATCGACGCACATACACACCTCGATGCCCAAGTTGGTTGGGATCCAGAATTAACCTCCAGTATTTATCACGGCATTACGACCGTGCTTGTCGGTAACTGCGGTGTGTCTTTCGCTCCAGTATCACCCGGCAACGAACCGAAACTCGCCGAAATTATGGAAGGGGTCGAAGATATTTCAGCCAAGGCCATCATGAGTGGGTTGCCGTGGTCGTGGACGGGATACGGGGGCTATCTGGACGCTGTACAGAAACTTGAACCTGCACTGAACGTCGTCGGTCTAGTCGGACATGCAGCGGTCCGCTATGACGTCATGGGTGATAGATCGATCGACCACGATGCGGTGCCGACGGATGATGAGATCCGCGAGATTGCCGACCGCGTTCGTGAATCCGTGGAAGCGGGGGCCGTTGGCTTCTCGACGTCACGGTTGCACGGTCATGCTGTACCCGATGGGCGCCAGATGCCAGGTACGTTTGCGGGGATGAAGGAGCTGCGAGCGATTCAGCAGGCGGTCGTCGAAGGTGGCGGTCAAGGTGCCATCTTCCAGTTTGTGCCGGAGATTAATTCCTTGGGCCGTACCATTGTTGAAGTTTCAAAAGGTGCGCAGCCGGATGTACTGCTCGACCCAACCAAGACACTAGAGTTTCTGATCATGAAGGACGCAGCTGAGGCTGGTTGTCACGTGATGTACTCCGGTGGCGCATTACCCTTCGGTGACGGTTGTGTCGGGATAATTGAGGATTTCCTCGGGCCTGCAAACGCCGATGAACGGAGGATAACCACGCTTGTCCATACCCGGCCGAGTGGAAGTCTGCTTGGCCTCGCACAGGTTTCACCCTTCAAGGGCCCGGCATGGGCCGCGCTCTTGTTGCTTCCGACGCTGGCCGAACGACTCGATGCACTTCGCGAGCCGACCTCTAGGGCAGCGCTGCTTGACGAAGCTCGAGAGCACGGTTTCCGTCTTCCACCTGAGCAGATCCACCCGATGGGACTGGCGGAGAAGCCGGACTACGACCTCGACTCGCGAGCAAGTCTGGCAGACCTTGCACGGGAGGCGGGCGTCGATCCCGCTGAGCTAATGGTGGACCGGCTGATTGCCAGCGAGGGACGAGAACTGTTCAATGGCTGGAACTTCGGTGCGAACCTCAAAGCACAATGGCGACTGCTGCAATCGGCCAACTGTCTGCCGGGACTTGGCGACGCAGGCGCCCACGTCGGCGAGATAGTTGACGCTGATTCGACGACTTTTCTTCTCGCCTCGCTCGCACGCGATCGCGGAATAATGACGATTCCCGAGGCGGTGTACAAGCTAACCGGTATGCCGGCATCAGTACTTGGATTAAAGGAACGTGGACAAGTGAAGGAAGGGTGGCATGCTGATCTTAATATCATCGATCTAGAAGCCCTCGGCTCGACGCAGCCGGTGTACGTGAATGACCTACCTTACGATGGTGGTCGCTTCGTGGTTGGAAGTACTGGCTACGATGCAACCATCGTAGGCGGTCAGGTGATCATTCAGAACGGCAAGCTAACGGGCCAACGACCCGGGCGTGTCATTCGAGACTTTGTCCGCAACTAAAGTAATGGGAAAGTAATGGAGTCAGAGCAAAGCGTCAGAGCAAATTTTCTATTTTTTTAATTCGGTAACCCCCCATTACTAATCGAAGTTAAAAGTAGTGGTTAGGCCGCCATGGCCAATCTCTGTTTCGGCGTTATGCCACCGACAGCCATGTTTGGAAGATAAGGAAAATAAACCACATTTTCTGAAGAACGGTCAAGTGTGGTAATTGCTGATGTTCAGTCAAATTTACGCCCCCTGACGTGGTAATCCTTTAGATGGTCAATGTCTGTCATGATGCTGATCTGCTGGCATACGCACAGTTCGGCGTCAGGCATTATCAGCATGAGCAAGGTGCCGGGTTTGACCATGGCCAGCTATGCACGCTATACACCGCATCTGATGCTGGCATACACGTTCGGTTATGGCGGTGTACTGCTGATGGAATACTGGTAGCTGAAAGGGCTAAGCAGTTATGGCAGGCCCAGTTTTTTCTCGTAAGTCCGCAGCGAATCCCTTGAATGGTCGAGGAATCGCTGGGTTACCCGTCGCATGGGTGCATCAGCTGCCGTCATGAACGCATACTCATGGGTAAAATTGGGAGCAAAGCGGCGCAGCACAACACCCCTGTCAGCATACTGAACGCCAAGTATTTCATTGATGATGGCGATGCCGGTACCATCCCGGGCAAAGGCGCAGGCGGAGCTTACTGTGTGGGTTTCGACCCTGACATTCATGGTCACACCAGCATCCTGAAAAGCTGCGTCAAGCTGCTGCCGGGAGGCGCGTCCCTTGCCCAGCAATATCAGGGGCTGATGGTCCAGATCCTTGACATGGATGGTCCGCTTGCTGGCCAGTGAATGATCCGGTGGCAGGGCGCAGAGCGTACCGGCTTTGATGAGGGGCTCGCACGCCAGGCCCGGATGTTCTGCTGGCAGCTTGATAAAGCCGCAGTCGACGGCTCGCAGGGCTACCATGTCTCTTGCTGTTTCGACGCTCTGGGAGTCCAGGCTAACATGGACGTTGGGGTGCAGGGCGATGAACTCTGAAATCACCCGTGACAGAAGACCTTCAGCCAGGCTGGGGGGTGAAACAATAGTAAGCTCACCAAAGTCAGCGTTTCGCAGGTTGCGCGCCAGTTCAGATACCCGGTCGATACTCTTCAGTGCCAATTCCACTTCCTTATGGAACAACAGTGCCTCGTGGGTGGGGACCAGCCGTCCCTTGTTTCGATGGAACAGGGCCAAGCCCAGCTTATGTTCCAGTAGTCCCAATAACCGGCTTACGCCGGGCTGCGTCATGTTCAGCTGCCGGGCAGCGGCGGTGGCTGAGCCGGTATCGACGATGGCGCGGAAACACTCCAGGCTTTTCAGGTTGAGCTCCAGCAGGACATTGTCCATAGCCCGCTTACTCCTTGGCAATGTTGACCTGCAAGCCAATAACAAATTGGTATGACATGATCAAAAAATTGCATTGTATATCATGAGTATGAATTCTTGTATAGAGTCGCTTTGTTTTAGATTCGACTGCGACCCGGGCACGTACTCCTTTTGTCAGGGTCATGACAACACGCTTTTATGCGGTACTAACCAAGATTCAAGAGGTGCTCAGGATGAAAAAGCCCATCGGCATATCACCACATGTGTTCCCGTTGCTGACCATGACTTTTGCCAGTTTACTTGCGCCACCACTGTTGGCGGAAACTGCGGGCGCAGCGCCGCTGGAAGAAGTTGTTGTTGTCGGTTCACGCATCAAACGTCAGGACGAAGTGTCGAGCAGTCCCGTGCAGACGCTCAGCGAAGATGACCTGCGCTTTGATGCCTCCCTGTCCATTGGTGAGACCTTGCAGAGTCTGCCGTCTGTGGGTTCCAGCCTGAATTCCAACGGCTCCGCGGGTACCAGTCATGGCAGCAGTAGCATCAACCTGCGTAACCTGGGTGACAACCGCAGCCTGATCCTGGTGAATGGTCACCGGTGGGTCAACGGTGCTGGTACGCGCGGTTTCCGTGACTTTGTCGATCTGAATACGGTTCCACAGGCCATGATTGAGCGGGTTGAAGTGTTGCAGGATGGTGCCACCGCGATCTATGGCGCAGATGCCATTGCCGGCGTGGTCAACCTGCATACCTATAAGAATTTCGAGGGCGTACGGCTCAAGGGCATGCTGGGTTCCAGCAGCGAAGGTGACCGGGACACCCGGGGAATTGACGGCCTGGCAGGCTTTAACTTTGGTGAGACCAACGTCACCATGGCCATCTCCTACGTAGACCAGGATCCGATCCTGACCCAGGATCGAAGTCTGACAGCTGTTCCCCTTAACGGTTTGACGGTAGGCACGCCCGAAGGCTTGTTCCGTGAAAACAACGTTAAACCGTTGCTGGGATTTACCGTACCGACAGCCGGCATCACACGTAACCCAGGTGCTGACGGCAACGTCCTGGGTAACTGGCGTGCGGTCAATACCTCAACCGATCGGTTCAATCGTTATGCTGACAACTATGTAGTGGCACCACTGGAGCGCACTTCGGTGTTCGTGCAGAGTACCACCGCCTTGTCCGACACTCTGGAGTTGACGGTTGAGGCGCTCTGGAACAAGCGAATCTCCGACCAGCAATTTTCTGCTGCCTTGTCCGTTGTCCGTGGTGGCAGTCGCGGCTTTATCATTGCCAATGACCCGCGAGTCAACCCCTTTGGCGTGGAGTTCAGTGGTTCCGACTTCCGTCACGACAGTTTCCTGGTTGAGAACGGCCTGCGCGACAATGTCCAGGAAGTTGAAACAACACGATTCGGCGTTGGCCTGACAGGCGAGCTGAGCAATGGCTGGAGTTGGGATACCTTTATCTCCATGGCCAAAAATGAGGCGACCTTCGAGTCCCGCAACCAGGTAGATCTTGACCGTCTGGCCCTTGGCCTGCGTGCTTGCGATACCACGGGTATTACGGCTGACGTGTCTGATCTGGCTGCCGGTTGTGTACCGGTTAACCTGTTTAATACCCTGACCAGTGACATGGTCAGCTACATCAACTTTACCGGTCGTGACAGTAATGAGGCCGAGCAGTTTGACTTTACCTTGAACCTGACAGGCAGTCTGTGGGAAATGCCTGCCGGTGATCTGGCCTTTGCAACGGGTGTTGAGCATCGCCGCGAGAGCGGTCTTGATACACCCGACACGAATATCAATCGCGCACCCAGGGTCAACACCTATCGAGCCACCAGTTCCGCACCACGTGACGGTACTGATGCCGAGTATGACCTGAGTGAGTTCTATGTTGAATTCAATCTACCGCTGCTGGCAGACCATGCCATGGCCAGGAGCCTGAGCCTCGATCTCGCCAGCCGCTACTCCGACTACAGTACCTTCGGTAGCACCACCAACAGCAAGGTCGGCTTCAGCTACGTGCCTTTCGACGGTTTACTGGTCCGTGGTACCTGGGCTGAGGGTTTCCGTGCGCCGTCATTACTTGAGCTTTACGAGGGCACCCGGCAGACCAATATTCCTGTCACAGATCCTTGCAGTGGCGGTGCCGCCGGTCTGCCTGGCTGTGCCGGTGTGCCAGCAACCTACGTGCAGATTGCCGGCAACGCGCCCGCCACCGTTGGTGGCAATCCAGGCCTGAGTCCGGAAACCTCCACCAATACATCCTTTGGCCTGGTCTTTACACCGGAAGCCATCGAAGACTTCAGCCTGACGGCTGACTGGTACAATATTGAAGTGGAAGACACCATCAGCAGCTATGGTGCGCAGAACCTGCTTGACCTCTGCGCCAGTGCCAATCAGCGCTGTAATTTCATTACCCGGGATGCTTCAGGGGAGATCACCAATCTGATTGATGGTCCGATTAACCTTAACCGCACGGAAGTCTCCGGTTACGACCTGGTGGGTCGCTATGGTATGGAAACAGCGATGGGTGGCTTCAACCTGACCCTGTCCGGCTCGCGTCTGTTGCAAATGTTGGATGAGTCTACCCTGGCCAATGGCACTGTTCTGGTCACTGACAAGACAGGCGCAGCGGCCAGCCGTGAGTCCTATCCGAAGTGGCGCGGTATGCTTCGCGCCGCCTGGCAGCGTGATGCATGGTCAGCCAACTACTCGGCCCGTTACATCGGCAGTACCGTGGAAACAGCGGGTGGCGCGCCCAGAGGTATTCCGTCCGTGACCTACCACAATATCAACGGGAGCTATGATTTTAGTGAACAACTGGCGTTACGCCTGGGTGTGGATAATGTTGCAGACAAGCAACCGCCGTCATCGCTGACCAACACTAACATTAACTTCGACCAAAACACTTATTCCGCAGTAGGTCGTTTCTGGTACATGCAGTTCACTTATAATACTGACATCTAACTGAGCCCCTGGCAGGGGCTGGCCATCGCGCCGGCCCCTGTTTCTTTTACTTACCCCGTGTTCTGGATAACATGCCATGACAGCTGTAAAACCCGCCGGGCATATTAATCCCATCATCGTCCTGCTGGGTATTCTCCTGCTCGCCATGGTTATGACTCACCTGGTGGACTCGGGAAGCTATGAGCGTAACGGCAAGCTGGTCATCCCCGGTACCTATGAGACCATAGAAAAAGATCGCAGCCTCAGCGCGTCAACCCAGGTGTCAACAACGGCGGCCAGGCCGTTGAACCTTGTGGATACGTTAATGACTATTCCCGCCGGCCTGGAGCGCATGTCGGGGCTTATTTTCATGGTCATGCTGATTGGCGGCATGTTCGGTATCCTGACCCGCTCCGGTGCCATCGATGCGGGCCTTGAGCGACTGCTGCACTCCATGCAGGGCAATGTCTACCTGTTGGTGCCATTGCTGATGACCGTGTTTGCCGCAGGCAGTACCTTTCTGGGTCTTGCCTCAGAGTACCTGCTGGTCATCCCGTTGATGGTGGCCATGATGCAGCGACTGGGGCTTTCGGCCATTCTCGGTCTCGCCATTGTGACCATCGCTGTAAAGGCGGGTTATCTGGCGTCAGTGACTAACCCGATTCCGCTGACCATAGCGCAGCCTTTAGTGGGGCTGCCTATTTTCAGTGGTGCTGGCTTGCGTTTCGCCTTCTTCCTGGTATTCCTCACCGTGGGTATCGGCTTTACTCTGTTGATGATTCGCCGGGAGGGCTTCAAGGCCCGGCTCGTCAGTGATTTTGATGGGCGGGCGCTGTCAATGCGTCACCGGCTGGTTATCGGCTTGCTGGTTATTGGTGTTGCGGGACTGGTGTATGGTTCCAATCAATGGCAATGGCATTATCGCGAGCTGTCAGCCTATTACATCGGCCTGAGCTGCCTGCTGGCGGCCGCTGCTGGGCTCGGTGCCAGTGCGGCCGCCGATGCATTTGTCGACGGCATGAAGAAGGTGTTGATGGCCAGCATGCTGATCGGTGTTGCTTCCGCCGTTGCCATTACCCTTGAACAGGGTCAGATCCTTGATACGATCGTCCATGGCCTGACCGCCCTGATCGGTGAGCACGGGGCCTATGTGTCGGTCATTGGCATGTTCATTTCCCAGTTGCTGCTGGATTTTCTGATTCCGTCAACCTCAGGCCAGGCAGCTGTCAGCATGCCTATTCTGGGGCCGCTGGGGCAGCTCACAGGCGTACCACCCCAGTCGACGGTATTGGCGTTCCTGTTCGGTAACGGTATCACGAACATGCTCACGCCTACCTCGGGCACGCTGCTTGCTTACCTGGCAACGGCGCAGGTCGGCTGGGTAGAATGGGCCAGGTTTATCTTTCGTCTGTGGCTGGTGTATATCGGTATTGCTGCACTGCTGTTGTGCTTTGCAGTCAGTCTGGGGAGCTGATCCATGGTTGCGAACAGCCCTGGAAATTCCGACTGCATCATTGATTCCAATGTGCTGGTTACCATGCGTGACGGTGTGACACTGGCAACGGATATTTATCGGCCGCGCAGTATGTCTGGCCCCCTGCCTGTTTTGCTGGAACGCACCCCCTACGACAAGTGTGGCATCAGTCGTACCGACATTTCCCTGGCGAGGTCAGAACCGCTGACCCGGATTGAACTGGCGACCTTTTTTGCCTGTCAGGGTTATGTGGTGGTGGTTCAGGATTGCCGTGGCCGCTATGGTTCGGACGGTGTCTTTACCAAGTATATTAATGAAGCCGAGGATGGCTTTGACACCATGGCATGGTTGATTGATCAGCCCTGGTGCGATGGTCGTATCGGCACCATGGGATTTTCCTACGGCGCTCATGCCCAGTGTGCCCAGGCCTGCCTTAACCCACCTGGCCTGGCTTGCATGTTCATGGATTCCGGCGGCTTTGCCAGTGCCTTTCATGGTGGCATTCGGCGCGGTGGCGCATTTGAGCTGAAGCAGGCGACCTGGGCCTATCGGCATGCCTTGCGCAGCCCTGCAACCGCCCAGGACCCGGAGCGTCTGGCGGGTCTGCAGGCAAGGGATATTGTCGAATGGTTTCAGGATATGCCCTGGTACCCCGGGCATTCGCCCCTGAGCGCAGCACCGGAATACGAAGACTACCTGTTTCAGCTCTGGCGGGAAGGCTGCTTTACTGACTACTGGCGGCGGGCGGGCCTGTATGCAGAGGGTTTCTATGATACCTTTGCCGACGTTCCAACGGCCATTGTCGGCAGCTGGTATGACCCCTATGTACTGACGTCTATTACGAACTTCAATGCCTTGAGCCGCACTAAGCAGTCGCCGATCCACTTGCTGATGGGGCCATGGACGCATGGCGGTCGGTCGAGAACTTATGCAGGTGATGTGGATTTTGGTGACCGCTCGACCCTTGATAAGAATATTGCTGCCGACTATAACCAACTGCGACTGGACTGGTTCAATCGTTGGTTGAAGGGTGATACCAATCAACCAGACTTGCCCCCTGAAGATCCTGTCAGATACTTCCAGATGGGGGGTGGCGACGGGCATAAAAATACAGCGGGCAGGTTGAATCATGGTGGCATCTGGCGCAGTGCCAGCAGCTTTCCACCCGCCGACACGGTTGTGCACTGCTGGTACCTGCAGCCGGCGGGGCAGTTGGGTGCCGAAGTGCCGGCATCGACGGGTGACATGGTCTACGACTATGACCCCAATGACCCGGTGCCGACTATTGGTGGCGCGCTGACGTCCGGTGAGCCGATCATGGACGGCGGTGCCTATGATCAACGAGACAGGCCGGGACTGTTCCGCTATACAGGCAAAAATACTGGCCAGTCACTGGCCAACCGCCCGGATGTGCTGAGCTTTGTATCGCCGGTACTTTCGGAAGACCTGATTGTGACAGGTGCCGTTGCCGTGCAACTGTGGGTCGGTTCTGACTGTCCGGACACGGATTTCACCGTCAAGCTGATCGATGTCTATCCGCCCAGTGACGATTTTCCCGATGGCTTTGCCATGAATATTACCGATGGTATTTTCCGCATGCGTTACCGGCAGGGGTGGGACCAGGAGGCATTCATGCAGGCGGGAGAGATTTATCCAGTTACCATAGAACCCTTTGCGACCAGCAACCTGTTCCGCGCCGGTCATCAGCTGCGACTGGATATTTCCAGCAGCAACTACCCTCATTTTGATCGCAACCCTAATACCGGTGAGCCGGAAGGCAACAGTCAGTACACCAGGGTTGCTCGAAACCGCATCTATCTGGGAGGTGAGCATGCTTCACGGTTATTATTACCAGTATCCCCTGCTCTGAGCCACGAGGTGCGGCCAACTTGAACCTTCGTCGACGCCAACTGTTAAGCATGCTTGCGGCTCTGCCCTGGCTTGGCTACGGGCCTTCTACACTGGCGGCTGCAGCTGATCACAATGGCAGGCTGCGAATCACACTGACGGGGCAGGCGCTGATGAAGCATCCGCTATGCGCCGACCCTTATCCTGAGCTGACGGCGATCTGTCGTGAACTGCAAGCAGGCGCGGTTACCTTCACTGACCTGGAGGTCGCGATCCAGACGTCAGCATCGGGGTTACCCACGCGGGACACTGAATTTCAGCATGCTGCGCCCGAGACAATACTGGATTGCCTGCGACGGATGGGGTTCGACCTGCTGGCTTTGAGCAATAACCACGCCTGGGACCTGGGTACTGCCGGTATCCTTGCCACCCGTGACGCGGTACTCAAGGCCGGGTTTGCTGCTGCCGGGACGGGTTCGGATCTGTCAGCTGCAACCCAAGCAGGCCGATGTACAGTGAATGGCGGTGAAACGGTGGCGCTGGTTTCCATGGCAACGGGCAAGATCAGGGACGGTGGCGCGGCCACAGCAGATCGTGCGGGCGTCAACGAGCTGAAACTCAACGCCGCCGGCGAGCCGGATGAACTCGATGCCAGGCGTAACCTCGACGCCATTTCTGCTGCTGCAGACAATGGCGACCGGGTCATCGCTTACCACCACAACCATGACTGGGGCGATGATATGGCGATAACGCGGCCCTGGTCCAGAGTCTGGGCTAGACGCTGCATCGATGCCGGTGCCAGCCTGTATATCAGCCATGGCGCACCCTTGTTGCATGGCATCGAGGTCTATCAGGGCAAGCCTCTGTTCTTTGGTCTCGGCAGTCTGGTCTTTCACTCACGCACGGCACCGGGGCATTATCCACCGGCGGTCTGGCAATCTGCCATCGCGCATGTGGAATTCGCAGGGGACGCACTGGCCAGCGTCAGGCTGGTGCCTGTTGAACTTAACGAGCTGGGTGATGACCCCCAGCGACATCTGGAAACCCGTGGCAGACCCCGGCTTGCCGCCGGTCAGGCAGGCCAGGAGATTCTGCAACGGCTGGCGGATTTATCGAAGCGCTTCGGAACGGAAGTGATGGTGAGGCAGGGTTACGCTGAGCTGCTGATCTGAACAAACTCCCTTGATAGAGAAAACGCTGCTCCCATTTAACCTCCATTATGAAGCAGGAGCAAGGCGCAGATGAACGAAAGCAGTGGGGCAGAGGGGGCGCAGGGCATGCCAGTGCGAACGGTGATTGAACAATTGACCGCTCAACCGGCAACCGACGGTGACGGCGTGCGCCTGCTGCGTGTCTTCGGGGGCCAGGCCCCTGAGCGCTTCGATCCCTTTCTGATGCTGGACGAGTTTGGTTCTGATGACCCGGACGCCTATATCGGTGGCTTCCCGTCGCACCCTCACCGGGGATTTGAAACTGTGACCTATATGCTGGAAGGCAAGCTGGAGCATCGCGACCACATGGGTAATGTGGGCCTGATCAATGATGGCGATGTGCAGTGGATGACCGCGGGCAAGGGTGTGATTCACTCCGAGATGCCCATGCAGGTTGAGGGGGTGATGCGTGGTTTTCAGCTATGGGTAAACCTGCCCGCCGATAAAAAGATGCAGCCGGCACGCTATGGTGAGATCAAGGCCGCGGAGATTCCCGTCTACCCATTGCCGAGCGACAACGGCACGATTACGGTCAAAGCGATTGCGGGTACGACACAGATCAACGGTGAAGCCATCGAAGGCTATACACAGGTGCCGAAGATAAGGAAAATAAACCACATTTTCTGAAGAACGGTCAAGTGTGGTAATTGCTGATGTTCAGTCAAATTTACGCCCCCTGACGTGGTAATCCTTTAGCTATCAGGTAAGACTCCCCGGCCAGGCCGCTGACGTTGCCAGCTACTGGTTCGG
>Ga0213861_10002210_pt1 | contig 16907 bp, 13 predicted proteins | sample PICome_4_FD_160110 | JGI IMG/M metagenome (GOLD analysis project Ga0213861, IMG submission 160110) | Coastal seawater microbial communities near Pivers Island, North Carolina, United States - PICO131 | ecosystem: Environmental > Aquatic > Marine > Coastal | place: USA: North Carolina... | reverse complement strand
CACCAATAATACCATCAAATAATTTTTTTGGATGCCTATATCTATTATCAGGTGTTGTTTTTAAAACATAATTTTTTAAAATTCCTTCCACTTTAATAAAATCCATTACACCAACTTTACTATCCAACCAACCTTCTTTGAAAGCTTTTGTTTTTAAGGTTAATGAATTAGAGATTGAAAAGGGTTTAGAATAAAGTATTGATAATGAATCTGGCTCTGTACCATCAAGAGTATACCTTATCATTGGGTTTCCTAGAGGTTTAAAAAACTCTATTAATAAGGAATCAGAGAACATAGTTTGTTCTGAAATGGGTTTTGGAGCAGAAAGGGGAACCCCTTTAGAAAAATCACTAACTCCAAAATTTAATTCAGCAGTAGAAAGGCTTAGTAACTTCTTTTGATTTTCATCACTAATATTGGTGTTCCAAAGATAAACAGTTTGTAGTGTTCTCTCAGAGAGAAGCTCTTGAAGACCATCAAAACTAACTTTGTTTTCGTTTAAATTTAAACTTTCAAGCGAACTGCTTATTGAAGAAAGTCCCTTATCTGTGATTTTAGTATTATTAATTTTTAAATACTTTAAATTTTTAAGAGAATTAAGTTTTGATACTAAATTATCATTCAAATTAGAGTTGCTGAGATCTAGCTTAATCAATTGGTCCTTTATTCTCAATAAGGCATTTAGGTGCTTTGATTTTAAATTTTTTCCTAAAAACTTAGCTTCTACATAATTATTAGTGATACTATTTCTTTCAAGCCTAAAATTTAAATCCAGTAGACTCTCTAAATCTTTTTTTCTTGGCGGATCTACTATTGGCAAATCAGCTGGGATAAACGACATAACAACTTCCCTTTGATCTACGTCAAAACTTTCCAAAGAAGAATATTCTTCAAAATTAGCTCCCTTATCAATCCAAATTTTTAATAATTCGATCTCGTTTTCTGTAAGCTGAGAGTTCCCTTCTGGTGGCATATGCATCTTATCATCAATTGGTAGATTTGGGTAATTATATAAATGACTTGAGCTTGCATCAAAAGAAACTAGTATTGTGCCTGATTCACCACCTTTCAAAATCGCCTCTTTAGAATTCATTATTAAATCTCCCTTAGATTTATTTTGGTTATGACATTTGACACACTTGTTATCTAAAATTGGCATTACTACTGTCTTGTATAAAGCAATACTATCTATGTTTGTCAGGTTTGTTGTTTGACTAAAGTCAGGCAATTTCAAATACTCACTTCCATGTGTAATTTGTCCCCCAAAATGACCAGTGATTGACAATAAAATAATAGTAACTACAAATGAAGGAGTGAAATAATTTAAATATTTTGAAGTTTTATGAATCCACAATAATCCCCCAATAAAAAGAGTTGTGGATATTCCAAGCCACATGTGTCTGTCAATTAAATCTCCAGAAAAATCGTCACCTAAATAAAGAAAATAACCTAAGACAGCGCTTAAAACTGAAAAAGCAAATGAAAACAATAATCCAAATCTAATAGGGATTGTGTACTTTGTTTTGAAAAATTTCTCAAGAAGAAAAAGACAAAATGTTAAGTATAAAGCCCCGATTGGCAGGTGCAAAACAACAGGGTGAAATTTGCCTAAATAATTTAAAATTTCCATTATCCTATTTCATGTTTAGCATCAATTAATAAATTCTTGTTTTTTTCATCGTGTAGAGAATAATTAAATCCTTTTCTTAGACTATACCCAGCGTATTCTCCATTTTTATTTAGAGCTATAAACCCTACTTGAAGGTAATCCCACTCAGGTCCAGACTTATGTAGTTTTGATATTCTTTTTACAATTGTTTTACATGCTTCTAAAGGTGAAGCACCTTGTCTCATTAACTCAACAACCATGGCGCTTCCAGAGGTTTTTATTATGGCTTCTCCTAATCCAGTAGCCGCAGCAGCTCCAACTTCATTGTCTAAAAATAAACCTGCTCCAATAATAGGAGAATCTCCAACTCTACCATGCATTTTCCAAGCTGCTCCGCTTGTTGTGCATGCGCCATAAAGGTCTCCACTATCATCAATTAAAAGCATGCTAATAGTGTCGTGATTTTCAATATTAATAACTGGTTTATAATTTGAGTTTTCTTTCCATTTTATCCAGTCTTTTCTAGAATCATCGGTCAATAAATCTTCTTGTTTAAACCCTTTCGAAATTGCAAAATCTAAAGCTCCCTTACCTGAAAGCATAACATGTGGTGTATCTTCCATTACATGTCTTGCAACTGAAATGGGGTGTTTAATATTTTGCAAAAAACTTACAGAACCACAATTACTATTTTTGTCCATTATACAAGCGTCTAAAGTGACTATTCCGTCTCTGTCGGGATATCCACCGTAGCCTACCGATCTTATTTGAGGATCAGCTTCCGAAACCATAACGCCTTGCTCAACTGCTGACAATCCTCCTTTTCCATTTTTTAAAATTTCCCAAGCTTTTTGATTTGCCTCCAAACCGTGATTCCATGTTGATATAATTCTAGGATAGGTTTTTATAATATTAGCATTATTTAATTCATCACAACCTAAAAGACTAGAAACTCCTAAAGTTCCTAATGCAGATTTTTTTATGAAATTTCTTCTATTACTCATTTTTAAAAATTTAATCAATCATTCCAGCCTCTCTGTTTTCTATGCCAATAACATTCGTTAAATCATCTCCGATTTCTTTTCTTTTACTATCAGCTAAGGCAATTATTTTTTTTGCAATTACTGGGAACTCATTAATAATGTTTATAGTTTCAGAGGGGTCTGTTTTTAAATTATAAAGCTCATTTTCTAAAAGATTCACGTACTCATACTTAATTGGTGACCCATCATCTCTGCCTGTCCTCCCATTTAAAGTCCTGTACCTGTGTGGAAAATACATTTTATAATCTCCATATCTAACTCCGTGAAGACTGTTTTTATGATAATAAAAAAACAATGCTTCGTGAGGGTCTGAATCTGTTTTCCCAGTTAAATTTTCCCATATATTTTTACCATCAATTTTGTTTTCTGATAAGCTTGCATTAGTAATTTTTGCAAAAGTAGGGAGCCAATCTATACCCATCAAAGGAGTTTTAACAACTGAATTAGGTTTGATTTCGTTTGGATACCAAACTATACAAGGTACTCTCTGTCCACCTTCCCATGTTGTCCCTTTTCCTTCTCTGTATATTCCAGTTGAACCAGCGTGCCCTCCATATGAAAGCCACGGTCCATTATCGGATGTAAAAACGACTACAGTGTTTTTATCTAAATTATTTTTCTTTAGCGTTTCCATTATAAGACCTAAAGAATGATCTATTTCTTCAATTACGTCAGTATATAATCCGTGATTAGATCTTCCCTTGAACTTTGAAGAAGCAAACAAAGGTACATGAGGCTGAGGATGTGCTAAGTATAAAAAGAATGGATTGTCTTTATTTTTTTCAATAAACGAAATACTTTTTCTAGTCAACTCCATTGTTAACTCAGATTGATCGGTTAAAATTTCAATAGGCTTGTCATAATCGTAAAGCATTAAATCAGGATAACTATCTGGATATTCTGCATGGAAAGGCCACATATCATTTGAATATAAAATTCCAAAAAAATCATCGAATCCATGATTTGTAGGTAAAAACTTTTTATTATCACCCAAATGCCATTTGCCATAAATAGCAGTATTATAACCCTTATCTTTAAACATTTCTGACATTAAATATTCACTAGGGTTAATTCCCTTTTTTGAATTAGGGCCAAGAGCTCCGCTAAATCCTATTCTATTGGGATAACTTCCAGTAAGTATTGACGCTCTTGAGGCTGAACATACTGCTTGAGTTGAATAATAAGAGTTCAACAATGCTCCTTGACTTGCCACCAAGTCAAGGTTAGGGGTATTGATCATTTTTGAGCCATAAGAACTCAGATCGGCAAACCCTAAGTCATCGGCAAGAATAAAAATTACATTTGGAGTTTCAACCATGTCTTTATTTTGACAAGAAGAAAACAATATTAATACAAAGAAAATTTTTAGAATATTATTTTTAATTAATTTCATTGTTTTAATAATTTTTAAAAAATGAATTTTTAAATTAGTCATTTCTAATTTAATAATTAGTGATTTTAATCACAAACTTTATATAAGTAATCATAATGAAGACTAGTAAAAGATCGTTATTTACAAACCCTACTTATAATAAAATCTCTTCAATTCCTGTTACAAGTCAAATTATATTTTGGCTAACCTATTTTGCTTTTAACACCATAAGATGGGGGAGTTTTTATGATGACTATAGTTATTCCATTAAATCTAACTTGATAGAGTTTCCATTTCATATTGGGTTATCTTATCTTTTTATTTTTTATCTGCTTCCAAAATTTTTTAACGGTAAGGTTATTGATTTTTTTACTCTTCTTGTAATTAGTTTGGGTCTTACCCTTGTACTGAAATTTCAAATTGCTTATTATTTCACAAGTGGAGATGTAATGCCCGAATATGCAGGTTTAACTACAAAAATTGATCTTTCTTATGCGATTACTGTAATCTTGGGTGAAATTTATGTTGTTGCTTTTGTAACAGCCATAAAATTAGCCATCGACTGGACTAAACAGCGACAATACTTAGCTGCTACATCTGAAATGCTATTGGAAAACGAATTAAAATATTTAAGATCCCAAATTCAACCTCACTTCTTTTTCAATACATTAAATAATCTTTACTCGTTAACTATTGATAAGTCTGATAAAGCTCCTGATTTAATTTTGAAACTTTCTGATTTAATGAAATATTTTTTATACGAAACTGGCAAAGAATTTCAAACACTAAAAAACGAAATCTCTCACATCAAAGATTATATTGATATTGAAAAATTAAGATACGACGAGGCTCTTAAAGTAAATTTCAAAATTGATGGAAAAACAAAAAAAGTACTTATCAAACCGCTCATATTAATCCCTCTTGTTGAAAATGCTTTTAAACATGGAGCAAGAAACTCAACTAAAAATGGATACATTGATATTACTCTGAAAACGACAAAAACTCTTTTAGACTTTCGTGTTGAAAATTCGTTTGAAAAACAAACAAAAAAAATAAAAGCACAAATTGGTGGAATAGGTCTTACTAACCTTAAAAAAAGACTCGAATTAAATTATGGGCCCGATTTTTACAGTCTAGATATAATTAAAGAAAAAAATAAATATATTGCACACCTTAAAGTTAAACTATGATCAATTGTATAATATTAGATGATGAACCACTAGCAATTAAAGTAATTGAAAATTTTATTAAAAAAATTGATTTTTTAGATTGTATAGGAACTTTTCCAAACGCTAACGAGGCTTTAAGCACTATCAAAAAAGAAAAAGTTGACTTAATGTTTTTGGACATTAACATGCCATTTATTGACGGTATAAGTTTTTTAAAAAGCTTAGAAACTCCCCCTAAAACAATTATTACAAGTGCACATTCAGATTATGCACTTGATGGATACGATTTAAATGTAGTAGATTATTTAATGAAGCCTATTCCATTTGAAAGATTTGAAAAAGCTGTAGAAAAAGCTTACAAAGTGATTACAAGAGTTAGAAATGAAAAAAGCCTTGATCTTGATTTTGTTTTCGTAAGAGTGAACAAATTAAATGTTAAAATAAATTTTGATGATATTTTAGTCATAGAAAGTTTAAAAGATTATATCAAAATAGTCACTAAAAACAAAAACTTTATTGTTCACACTACTCTAACTTCATTTACAGAATCTTTACCTAGAAATAAGTTTATTAGAATACACCGATCTACTACTGCGGCTATTCAAAAAATTGATGTAATTGACGGCAGCAATGCCTACATAAACAAAAAGCCTTATAAAATTGGTGGAAGCTATAAAGATGACTTTAAGAACTTGGTAGTTAACTTTAATTAATCTTTCATTAATTCTAATGCTTTTGAAACTTTTGTAACTGGGAACTTACAAGTGTTATCTACACACACATATATATAGGTTTCGTCCTTAAAATATCTGTCTTTTAGCAAATAGAGCTCGGACTCGCTTTTAGATGCCGCTACTAAAGCGTTCGGCAAATATTCTTCCATTACCTCCTCTGCTTTTCCTATAGCATTATTACCAGAGATTGCAATTTCATAAAACTTTTGAGAATAATTATGTGAGTTGTTAAGCCATAACAAATGATCTGTTACTCTATCTTTTATAGTTTCGCTCACGTTGTTTATCATTGTTTTAGAATGTAATAAATATTCCTTATTTCCATTAAAATGACCAAGTCTAAATAAATTAAAATTCATTACAGAATTTGCAGATGGAGTTACTCCATCTTGAAGGTTAATTAATGTGTCTGCAAATAAACTTTCTTGATTGGTTGAAAATCTGTAAAACCCAGACTCTTCTTTAAATTTTTCGTTAGAAAAAACTGTTAATTCATCTGCGAATTTTAAATATTTTTCATCAAAGGTAATTTCGTAAAGACCTATAAGGGCATCAATATAATAGCTGTAGTCTTCAAAAAATAAAACCTCAGCAGGACTGCTACTAGTATGTCTTATTATATTATTATCAATCATAGTTTTTGATAATGAAGAATTTATTAAAAGAGCTTTATTTAGAAAAACCGGATCTTTTGTTGTTTTATAACTGTCAACTAAACCTCTAATAGTTAATGCATTCCATGAAAAAATTATTTTAGAATCAATTATCGGGTGAACTCTTTTTTCTCTCTCTTTTTTCAATAAAGAATTTATATCGTTTAATTTATTATTAAATTCTTTTAATGTAATACCTTCTTTTTTAGAAAAATCTTTATCAGAAATCGTTTGATAAAAAATATAACTGTCATTTTCCCAATAGCCTGTTTCATTTATATTATAATATTCTGAAACCCACTCAAAATCTTCATTCAAAATTTTCTTTAATTCTTCTACTTGCCATATATAAAAATCGCCTTCACTTTTTGTTCCGTCTTCATAATTTGTGTCAGCAGAAATACTTGAATAAATAAGATTATCCTTTCCTGTCATCTTAGTCTCTAGAAATCTGTAAATATTATAAAGTTCCGACTTGAAACGTTCTTCTTTAAATAATTTAAAAGCATTTGAATATACACTCAAGAGCTGGGCATTATCGTATAGCATTTTTTCAAAATGAGGAATATGCCAGGCGTTATCAACCGTGTATCTATGAAAACCGCCATCGATTCTATCATTTATTCCTCCTCTTGAGATTTGCAATAAAGAGTTGTAAACAAAGTCTTTCATTTCTTGATTACTGTACTCATTTGAAAATCTCATAAAGAAATTTAACATTGAGGGTAGAGGAAATTTCTGGCCACTGCCAATCCCTCCATTTATTTTGTCTGAATATTTAAAGGCTTTTTCAGCTAGCTCAATTTGTAGCTCACTTGAATATGTTTCGTCTCTTGGAGATGCTTTTACTAAAGCTTCTTTTTTCACACCCTCTCTTACGCTATTAGCATATTCTAAGACGTCTGGTTTTCTAGTCTTATAAAACCCACTAACTTGATTCAAAACCTGAATCCATTGTGTCTTTGGGACATAAGTTCCTCCCCATATTGGTGTGCCATCTGGAAGAGCTATAATATTCATTGGCCATCCTCCACTTCCTGTCATTAAAACCAATGCTTTCATGTAGATTTCGTCTAAATCTGGTCTTTCTTCTCTGTCAACTTTAATATTAATGAAATTTGAATTCATAACAATTGCAACATCATCGTCTGTAAAACTCTCTTCTTCCATTACATGACACCAATGACAAGACGAATATCCTACACTAATTAAAAGTAATTTATCTGAGTTTTTAGCTAGAGACAAAGCTTCTTCGTTCCATGGAAACCAGTTAACGGGATTTGTAGCGTGTTGCTTTAAGTATAAACTTTTTTCGTTTGCTAAATTATTTTCCATGTCTTGAGATAATATAAAATTTGAGCTTATAATATAAATTAGAAAATAAAGTTTAATGTTACTCATTTTAATATAGGATCAAATTTTTTTTCTAAATTAAATATTTATTACACATGTTTTTATGTTTTATTCAATTATTAAAACTTTGAAAAATCTATTTATTGTATTGTTGTTATTTTTCTCTATTTACTCCTGCAATACAAATAAAGCTGAAATAAGACCAAATATTTTATTTATTATGGCTGATGACCACACCTCTCAGGCATGGGGAATTTATAATGGAATATTAGATAATTACGTTAAAAATGATGCTATAAAATATTTAGCAAATAATGGCACTGTGCTAAATAACATGTTTTGTACAAATTCTATTTGTGTTCCAAGCAGAGCCTCGATTCTAACTGGGCAATACAGTCACCTAAATGGAGTTTACACGCTTAGCGATCATTTAAGCCCGGATAGTCTTAATGTTGCTAAAATTTTAAATAATAACGGATATCAAACTGCTTTAATTGGCAAATGGCATTTAAAAAAAGAACCTTCTGGATTTGACTACTATAAAGTTCTGCCTGGACAAGGCAAGTACAATAATCCTGTCTTTAAAACTAAAGAAAATTGGGAGGATGGATACAAAGGTGGGGTTGAAGAACCCGGATTTTCATCCGATGTCATAGGAAATTCAACAATCAAATGGCTTATGGAAAGAAAATCAACTAAACCTTTTTTCCTTATGACACATTTTAAAGCCACTCATGAGCCTTTTGATTATCCTGAAAGACACAATGAGTTTTTGAAAAACATTGATATTCCAGAGCCAGAATCTCTACATGATTATTTACCATCCAGTTCTGGCAGGAGTTTTGACGGTCAACAGTTAGAAATTTTAACCAATCGATGGTTAAATTATTCTAAAAACAAAGATCACAACTCTGATACTAAATACCCCGGAATGCCTTTTTCAATTGAGAATATGTCAAAAGAAGAAATAAGATCTTTTTCATATCAAAAATTTGTAAAAGATTTTTTGAGATGTGCTGCCTCAATTGACGACAATCTTCAAAAAATTATTGACCATTTAAAGGAGTCTAATCAAATCAACAATACAATTATAATTTATACATCAGATCAAGGTTATTTTTTAGGAGAACATGGCTTTTTTGACAAAAGAATGATGTACGAAGAATCCTCAAGAATGCCTTTTGTTATTAGTTATCCTAATAAAATTTTAAAATCTCAAAGAATTGATGATTTAATTTTAAATCTGGACATTCCATCATTATTTCTTGATTATGCTGGAATTAAATCTCCTAAATCATTTCAAGGCAAAAGCTTTAAAAAAGCTTTGGAATCAAAAAATAATTTACCTATTAGAGAATTTACATATTATAGATATTGGGAACACAGCCCTGTAAGGCCAGCTCACTTAGGAATTAGAAGTGAAAAAAATAAATTGATTTATTTCTATGGTGAAGGGCTAAACAAAAACAACACAAGTAAAGTAAAATCTGAAAAAGCTTGGGAGTATTATGATCTAATTAAAGACCCATATGAATTAAAAAACGAATTTTATAATTCAAAATATAAAAATGAAATTCTAAAATTACACCAGGAACTTATTAAACAAAAAAAACTTGCAGGAGACAATGAAACCTTAATTCCCAATATAAATGAAATTTAAAATTTTATTATTGATTTTATTTGTTTCCAAAGCTCAATTCCAAACTGTGGAATTAGAAAAAATTGACAGTTTGATTAATTCCAGTATAACTTTAAAAAACTTTCCAGGAGCTCAGCTTTTCGTAAAATATAAAGATTCTATTATAATAAATAAGTCATATGGATTTCACACCTATGATTCAATTATAAAAGTTGATAATAAACATCTTTATGATTTAGCGTCATTAACAAAAGTATTGGCCTCCACTTTTTCACTCATGAAATTATATGATGAAAATAAATTAGAACTAAATGACAAAATTTCGGATTATTTTCCTGAATTAAAAAGGTCAAATAAAAAACACACTACAATATTTGAAAGCTTGAGCCACACTAGTGGATGGGTGCCTTACATCAGTCACCAAAATTTTATCAAAAAAAGAAACGGGGACTTAAAAAGGTCAATTGTGCGCAATAAAATGCATAAACGATTCTCTGTTCAAATGAATAATAATTTGTTTTTAAAAAATTCCTATTCTAAAAAGCTATTCAAAAGAATAAGAAAATCTAAATTAAATACAGTGAATGCCTATGACTACTCTGGGCTTTTCTTTTTTTATGTGCCAAAATTGATTCATAAAGTTACCGGGCTTAATTTCGACAATTACTTTTATAATACATTTATATATAAAAAAGAGATTACACTTTTATTTAACCCAACAAATGTGTTTAGTAAAAAAATAATTGTACCCTCTGAGTATGACTCTATTTTTAGAAAAGAGTTAGTTCATGGGTTTGTACATGATGAAGCAGCTAGTTTTATGGGTGGTATCTCTGGAAATGCTGGGCTTTTTGGAAATGCACAAAGCGTAGGAAGTCTTTTGAATTTTTTAGGACCTAACAGCACATTGTTTAAACAAGCTACTATTTATAAATTCACTTCTTATGCTTTTAAAAATAGTAAAATTAGAAGAGGCTTGGGATTTGACAAGCCTTATTCGAATGATGAATATGGAGAATATCCAAATAAAAATTTATCTAAAGATAGTTTTGGACATACAGGTTTTACTGGGACAATGTTTTGGGTTGATCCAGAAAAAAAATTGACAATTGTTTTTTTAACAAATAGAGTGTACCCAAGTCGAAAAAACCAATCTTTTTATGAAAATAATGTAAGAAGTAAATTAATTGATTTATTACTAAAAAATTAAAATGAAATCAATATTTAAAATTATAATTATATTTTTTGGGATATCCAGTTATTCACAAGAATTAATTTTCGAAAATCTATTTGACAGCTCATTAGGCTCTGAAATAGCATGCTACAGAATACCCTCTATAATAACATCAATAAATGGAACTTTAATTGCTGCAATTGATGAGCGCAATAATTCATGTGGAGATTTAAAATGGAACAGAGACATCAATATAGTTCTAAGGAAAAGTTATGATGATGGAAACACATGGACTGAAATTGAAAAAATAATTGATTATCCCGATGGGGAATCTGCATCAGATCCTTCAATGATTCTAGATAAACAAACAGGACATATTTTTATGTTTTATAATTATATGAATCTTGATAAGGCTAAAGATGTTTATCGACTAATGCTAATTAAAAGCTCTGACAATGGAAAAAGTTGGTCAGACCCTAAAGATATTACTAGTCAAATAACCAAAGAAAATTGGGAAAAAGACTTTATGTTTATTACATCCGGAAGAGGCACTCAAACTAAAGACGGAACTCTACTTCATTGTTTAGTAAACCTTAACAAGGGAACACATGTCTTTGGCAGTAACGATCACGGAGAAAACTGGTTTTTAATTGATTCTCCGTTAAATCCAGCAGACGAATCAAAAATTGTTGAACTATCAAATGGAGATTGGCTTGTGAATTCGAGAGTAAATTCAAATAAATTTAGATATTCTCATCTATCAAAAGACAAGGGTAAAAGTTGGTTTTCTTTTGAAAACAAAGATTTATTGGATCCGGCCTGTAATGCTAGTCTAATAAATTATAACACCGGTTCTAAAAATTTATTATTATTTTCAAATGCTTTTAATTCACAACAAAGAGAAAATCTTTCGATAAGCATTAGTTACGACCAAGGCATTAGCTGGAAAAATAATAAAACAATCTACAAAGGTAAATCTGCATATTCGTCAATGACAATACTTAAAAATGGAGATATTGGTTTGTTTTTTGAAAAAGATGATTACTCAAAAAATGTGTTTGTTAGGGTTCCAAAAAAATGGATGTTAGATATTAAATAAAACTTTATTTAAATACTTCTAAATCTTCTTATGCCAGTCCAAGTAACTCTTTTAGTTCTCCCTAAATAAGATTTAGTTCCAGTTCTATGATTAAATTCATTTCTTAGTGAATTTAACTGAGCGTTTCCGTTATCCTGATTTTTCATTATATACTATTGTTAAAAAATTCCGGCAAAAATATATTAATATTTGAATTTATATGCTTTTTTTTTAATAAATTTTAAGAGAATATTAAACTTTAAATTTTGCTATTAAAAACTCTCTTAAATAAAACGCTATTCATTCTTTTATTGTTAACTGGTGTTTTTACAAACGCACAATCAGATTTTGAAATTTCTTCTCCTGAATCACAAGGCTTTTCATCTGAAAAATTAACACTTTTGAACCAGGCAATGCACAGCTATGTAGACGATAACGAGCTTTCTGCAATTCAAACTGCAATTGTAAAAAACGGAAAATTAATTCATTTTGATAGCTATGGAAGTTCTGATATTTCAGAAAACGATCCGCTTGAAGAAGATGATATTTTTCGAATAGCTTCTATGACAAAGCCCATCGTTTCAATTGGCCTTATGATGCTATATGAAGAAGGGAAGTTTAACTTAAATGATCCTGTTTACAAATATATTCCTGAGTTTAAAAACTTAACAATTATAAAAAGAAAAAAAGTAAAACCTGTTAAAAATCACGTTAAAATAATTGATTTATTAAGGCATTCTGCAGGTCTTAATTTCAAGGGTCCTGAAGACTATAGAAAAGTGATTAGCATGAACTTAGAAGAGTACACAAAAGAGTCAGTAAAAGAACCTTTAAGGTTTGAACCAGGAACTACTTGGTGGTATAGCTCTTCAACAGACATTTGTGGATATTTAATAGAAATTTTATCCGGTCAAAAATTAGATGTCTATTTAAAAGATAAAATATTTGATCCTTTGAAAATGAATGACACTTCGTTTGAACTTCCAAAAAACAAACTTGATAGATTGACTACTTTATATGTTGTTGGAGAAAAAAAAGAGCTTGTTTCTTTTGATAATAAATCTAATTCTCCATTCAAAAACAAGGTGACTTTATTAAATGGGTCTGGAGGATTACTTTCTACAACTAAAGATTATCTGAAGTTTTCAGTAATGCTTCTAAATAACGGTTCTATAGGAGGTGAACAAATACTTAAAAAAAGCACTCTGGATTTAATGAAACAAGATCACTCTTTAGGTCTTAAGTATAAAAAATTAGTATTTGGGAAAAAGAAAGGATTTGGGTTAGGATTTGAAGTTGTCAAAGAAGAAGACACTAAGTTTGGATCAAAAGGCACTTTTGGTTGGGGAGGAATGTTTGGCACTTATTTTAGAGCTGATCCTAAACAAAATATGGTTTACATCTATATGACGCAATCATTTGAAACTTACAGATTGAAATTAGCTGATAAGTTTAGAGCTATGGTTTACGAATCAATTTTAGAATAACTTATTTTTTCTCTTTTAAAATTCGATTTTGTTCCTCGAGCAATGAGTTCATGTCCATAAGCAATTGAATGTTTTTTGGAGTTGAAACTGTTTTATCACTAGGGTCTTCAGCTTTTTTGTTAAGTCTATTAATAAATTTAACAACCATAAAAATTGTAAACCCTACAATTAGAAAGTCTAAAAAAGTTTCAACAAACTGCCCATAACTAATCGCTACTTCTTGAACAGAAATATCCCCGAAGGCATTTGTTTGAGATTCTCTTAAAATTAATTTCTTGTTATCTAAATTAATTCCGTCTGAAAGTAATGAAAGTGGCGGTAATAAAATTTGTTTTACTAAAACATCAATTACTTGATTAAATGATGCTCCAATAATAATTCCTATTGCCATATCCATCATATTACCTTTGACCGCAAACTCTTTAAACTCTTGTAATAATTTCATAATTTATTGAATAAGTTTTAAAGATAATAAATATGTTTATTTACAATTTGTAAAATTAACCAGAGGGTTTTGTTAATCTAGCAAATCTAATCGATGCTATTAAACCTATTATCGAAAATATAACTAACATAAAGTAGACGTATTGATGTCCAATGATTCCTGGATTTTCGTCTAATAGATATCCCATTATTGGTCCTGCAAAAATATCTGGGCTATACCCTACAACTGAAATGATCCCAACCGCAGTTCCTGTTAAAGCAAAGGCGACATTTGCTTCTTTTAAAACTGCAAAATATAATGCTCGTATTGAATACGTTCCAACAGCTAAAATTACTAGAGACAAGAAAAATATAAAATTCATGTCAGGTTTAATAATACCAAAAGAGAAAATTAAAGCGCCAATTAACATAGTAACAAAACCAAAAATTATCCAAAACATATTTTTAGTTCTATCTGCAAGTAAACCGATAGCAACACATACTATTGGCCGTAAATATAATTGTAAAGCACCTACTTCCGCTGCTTCAATTTGATCGTAAAGCATAACTTCTGAAGCATACAAAGAGTAAATATCCGTCACTTTATATCCAACATAAGCACACATTATTATTAACATTAATAACCAGATTGATTCATTCTTTAAAACACCCTTAATATTAGTTAGAGTATTTAAGGGCAATTCAAAGTTTGTGTTTTTATCCTCCATGTTTCTAAGGAAAATTAAAACTAACAGCCCGATAAAAGCAACCATAAAAGAAGAAAGTAATATTACATACCTAAAAGCTTCTTGCCGTTCTAAAACTGAAGCTGATTTTATATCACTAGTTAATACTATTGTAAATACAAACACTCCAATACTGCCCATTGATGCAGCTACAATTCCCCTGCCTCCATCTAAAAACCCAAACGCCTTTCCTTGATTATTATCTCCTCCCCATAAACGAGTAGCCTTTATCATTGCTCCCCAAAATAAAAATACACTTGTGAATCCCCAATAACCATACAAAATTTGTAAAGTCTGATATGAGGGATAAGAGGCCAAAACAAGACCTCCTAGAGCAGTTAAAAACAAAGCTGATGACATTAGTTTTCTGGGTGAATATCTGTCTGTTATTACACCTCCATATATGTATGATAATAATGCAACAACACCATAAACTGAAAATAAACTTCCTAATTGAAAATTATTCAACTGAAAAACGTCTAAAAATGTAGGTCTAAAAACTCTTGATAAGACATATGGCAAAAAGTAAATAAATTCTCCTGAAAGGATCAGAAGAGTAAGAATCAAAAACTTTTTGTTATTTATTTCTCTATTCACTAAAGCCTAAAGTACAATTAAAAACGATTAACCTAGTAAAGGAATATCAACTTATGATCTTAAAAATTGTCAAATAGCTGCCAAAATTTGATAAGTTTCGAACAAAAAGTATCTTAGATAAGTCAAAAATGTTCAACTTTTATCAGATTACGATGGGGATGTAGCTCAGTTGGCTAGAGCGCTTGACTGGCAGTCAAGAGGTCGTGGGTTCGAGTCCCATCTTCTCCACTACATTCTATCGGTTAATAGAAATCTTGTTTAATCTACTTGATTGTTATGAGAACCATCACAAAACCCATCAGAGTTTTGAGTGTTTCCGCAACCACATTTTGGTTTATCAGACATAATTATGTTTTGTTCAAATATAATATTAAGACACTTTAGAATGAAACTATATTAAAATTCAAGTTTAAATGTTAGTTTAACTTACGTGGATTGCAAGTTGCTAAATTAAAAGAAAAAGATATGCCTAATCTGGATTACAGTTTGTAAAGTTTGGCTTTTTAGATTCTGGCCAATCAGTTATGCCGCCAAAGAAACCACTACAATTAGTTACTTTAGAAACGTCCCATCCACTTAAATCCATTCCTTCAATATATTTGTTTTCAGAACTAGTACTAAAAAAACCAGACATATTTGTTGCTTTGCTTACATCCCAATTATTAATATTAGGATTTATAGTTTCTAATTGCATTGCTAGCCTAAAATCTTCTACACTACTTACATCCCAATAACTTAAATCTGATTTAATAGGCTTATCAGAATCAAAAAGTCCATTCATACTAGTCCAATTACTAACATCCCAATTTTCCATTCCTTTAATTTCAGTTCTTAAAAAAAGACCTGTTGCAGAAGCTTCATTTGTGATTTCTACTTTAGTTGTAACTAGTGTACTTAAGTCTGAGTAAGTGTTTAAAGTGTATTGTAAATAAGCTAAATCAACAGCAGTATAATATAATCTATCAAATTGAATACCTCCCCCATTTCCTTCACTTCCAACTTCAGCAACACCTAGTCCATTAAGATTCCCCGTTCTTCCAACAGCAACCCAATCTCTAACTTTTATTGTCACTCCATTGTCTGCAACATAAAAGGGTAATTCTTTTTCATCATCAGGAGAACAAGACACAATTATTAGGGCTAAAAATAGTAAAGCATATTTATTCACTTTTTGAAAATAAAAAAAATACATTCTAAAAACAAATCTTAGTTTAACCTACTTACGAGGATTAGAAGTTGCTGAATTAAAAGAAGAAGATATGCCTATGGTTTAGGGTTATTACATAATGTTTATCTAACTAAATCACATAATTCTATAAAATTACAAATCACTGATATAGCTATACTACAAAATGAAGTTAATATTACTGTGAATATCCAATACTTATATGAGTAACCCCATTCCCATTTTTTATTTATAATTCCTTTGTAAAGCATTACAATTATTTTTTGAGGATAATGAAATAAAATCATAAATAAATAACCATTATGAATTATCTCTAACAATATATTATCCCAATATTGATTAGGTAAAAATATTGAGGTAACATAATAACCAAATACAAGAACAAATATGGTGGGAGTGATTAATAAGTTGTAGATATTATATTTTGAATTATGGTTTAGAAAATTTTTCATTTTTTTTATTTAGGTTTTATTATTAGCAATTACTAAAAGTTGCAACCGGAGCATTAATGAAATATAAATTTTTGGGTAGTTCTTTTTCATCATATTGAAAGTTTAATATTTCCCAACAACCTTCTTCATCATAAACACAATTTTTAAAATTAAAAAATGCACTTTTAGGATATTTTAAAGAAGAATCGTAGC
>Ga0213861_10002209_pt1 | contig 16909 bp, 17 predicted proteins | sample PICome_4_FD_160110 | JGI IMG/M metagenome (GOLD analysis project Ga0213861, IMG submission 160110) | Coastal seawater microbial communities near Pivers Island, North Carolina, United States - PICO131 | ecosystem: Environmental > Aquatic > Marine > Coastal | place: USA: North Carolina... | reverse complement strand
TGCGAAGCGGGAGTATCATAAGTGGGATGTGCCTACGCTATTTATTTATTCTTAGAAAGGTAATACACTCTGAGCCTGTTAGATTAATGTGAATATAAATCATGAAAGACAGCTGAACCAAGTTGGCTGTGGAGATTCGTTTTTTAAGGCCACTACTACTGGAGTACCCGGAGAAATTATAATTCAGTACTCTAATGGTACCGATTTTGAGACGATCAACATGCAACCGGGCGACGTTGTGCTTGATTGCCAAGGTTGTCTTGTCTAACTAATTTCTAGCGCGTCTAGGCTAGTTGAGTCGGTACTTTACACCGACTCACTAGATACTGGACGCGCCGCTAATACCCGCACATCGGCACAGACGCCCTCGCTCGAGTGTGGGTGGCAGCCAAAAAAATATGAAAGTCCACCGTGAATGGCTGTTATTTGAGAAATACGGCAGTAAGAATAATTAGGGCGACTGGCCCAAACGATTATCCTACCGCTATTGGCAGATTGCATCTAGCTAAACGTTGATCGGAATCAGGCGAGTTAACCCTAAGCGGCCACACGGCTGAAAAGTTGAAGGCAATAAATACAGCTTTCTGGATATTGTTCGGCAAGCAATTGTTATGGGAAAATTACCGTTCAAAGAATGATAAAACCAGTCGGTCTACTACTTTAGAAACGCTAAGAATATAGCGTAAAGTTGTCGAGAGAAAAAAATGCCGATGGCAGCGATAAAGTCGGCTTAAGTAGTATAGATCTTACGCACACACCGCTTGAGGGACTAATCGGGTGCTACGTTGTACAGCTTTTTTGCAGGAATAACGCCACGCACACCACCACGGGGATTTTCTACATCGCCCTTATAACGAGGGATTACATGAATATGTAAATGATGGATTGATTGTCCTGCCCACTCTCCAACATTTATGCCAATGTTATATCCATCCGGTTTAAACTCCTTATCAACCATTTTCTTTGCTTCTGCAACAATGGACCAAAGGTCTTCCCGTTCGTCATCATTAATATCAAAGTAGCTGGCGAAATGTCGGTGAGGTATAACCAGAAAATGTCCATCACTTGCCGGATGTCGATCATAAGCGGCAAAACCGTATTTACCTTCTACCATTACTCTCCTGCCATCAGGTTTCTTACAAAATCGGCAATCGTCCTCGTTTGCCTGTATTGCTTGTATATCACTCATATTTTTAAACCAACAACATATAGCAGTCGCTAACTAAAATTTTCTATCAAAACCCATCATAGCCACGTTCTTCAAATCGCAATTCGGCAAGCTAGTGGCTTAATTAATCGGAACGGTAAGCCCTTCATCAACATCAGGCCCTGGATCGACCTTGCCACCTGCCTCGATCTCATCATCCGTAGCATCACGCACCAAAAGAATATTCAACTTGAATATCACTTCCCTACCACACAAGGGATTATTGGCGTCAAAGGTAATCATGCTGCCTTCAATTCGCGTTACCAAAAAGCTCTTGGTTTTACCCTGCAAATTTTCCATTAAAATGGCAGTGCCGATGGCCTGATATTCTTCCGGAACATTATCTAGAGAGTCAGAAATTACTAGCGACTCTTCCCGGTGTCCATACAGCTTGTTGCAATCAATAGGTACTTCAATAATATCGCCTTGAGCTTTACCCTCAAGCTCAGCCATAACGGCAGGTGCCAACACTTCATTAACACCGTGGACATAACCCAGTGGAAATTCTACTTCGGTTAGTACAGCACCGCTTTTCGAATCGATAACCTGATACTTAAGCTCAACATACTTATTGTCTTCGATCAGATTTGTTGTTTCATTCATAAGATATTACTCTGGATACCGGTAATGGCGCAGTCAGTCTCTAAAAAACAGAGGCGCCAAAAATTTTAACCTCACCTTCCTCATAACCCAACACTAAACGACCGAGCCATTCGCCCTCGCGTTTCTTGCTGGTTACTCGGTACAGCACAGTTACATGCTCGCCGCGACGAATAATGCCGAGATAGACATATTCAGACGAAAGGTTACGGGTAAGCTCGCTTTTCGCAAACTGTTTACCTAACTCTACTTCATTTAGACCAATCAATAGGTTAAAAGAAAATTTTCTAATAAATTTGCCGTACTGACCCTTATTGGAATACTTGACTAGGTCTTCCCACATCGGGTGAGCGATAGCGAGAATTTCTTCGTCAGAAGAATCAATAATATTAGGGGATTCCTGAGAATCCGCAGCGCCCTCAGTAGTCGTATTCATAATGTGTATTTAAACCAAAGCAAACTATTTAATGCAAAAAATACAAAGGCGTCCTGATAAATCAAAGGACGCCTTATAGACCCGCAGTTGCTGGGAAGACTACTCGTCTTCACCAACCAGATGGTAGCACGGTGCTTTTTCAAGCGTGTACTCACCCGTTTTAGGGTCGCGACGGGAAACTGTCAATACATGCCAGTTCTCATCATCGAGCTTCATTGCGTCACCACGGTAATAATAACCAGGCCAGCGGGTTTCCTTACGGAACAATGTATGCTGAAGCACACACTCGGAAGTACGATGACGATGCTTGAGTTCCCAGGCACGCAACAGTTCATGCAAATCTTCAGCTGCAAGCTTCTCAAGATCTTCTTCCATGATCTTCATCTTCTTCAGGCCGATATTAAGCAGATTTTCGTTAGTCATATAACTAACGGTTACTCCGCCGCCGTACTCGTCCATTAACTTCTGCAAACGATCAAGTCCTTGACGCGGGTTAATATAATTAGGATTTACCGAACCTGCAGTAATTTCATTGCGGAAAATACGATAGTGCTCCATAGGTTTGTAAATTTCTTCTTTCAGACGGTTAAGCTGTGTCTCAGAAACCACAATTCCTTCGCCCTTTCCATCATCGATATACTTACATGCCGCTTTCGCAGATAACCGACCTTCGGTGAATGATCCAGATGAAAACGCGTGTGGTGTGCCACCAACCGCATCACCCGCACCAAATAAACCTTCAATAGTCATCATTCGATTGTAGCCCCAGAAATATTCTGGCGGAGACAGATCTTCAGGACCTGAACACCAGGCGCCACAACCCGTAGCGTGAGAACCCATTACATACGGCTCTGACGTGGTTAGCTCAGGATTTTCATACTTTGGATCAACGTCGGTTGCGGCCCATAAAACTGCCTGCCCAACTGTCATACCCAAAAAGTTTTCCCAGCCAACTTCCTCTAGATGGGGATCCTGAAACGCTTCCATGGTAACCATGTGAATCGGACCGCGACCCGCATTGACTTCATTGATGAATGCATGGTTACGCAAACAGGTAGGAGTCGGGTGATGATCGATGTAGCTGCCAACGATTTCCTTTGTATTTTCGTACCATTTAGATTCGTATTCTTCACCCAAACCGTTTTGTGTGTAGGTTTTAAGATGCAGGAAGTACGCGCCAACCGGACCATAGCCGTCCTTAAAACGAGCCAATACGATGCGATTTTCCATCTGAGTCATTTTCGCACCGGCATTGATCAACAACGCATATGCGGACCCGGAAGACCAAGGTGCATACCATACACGGCCTGCGCCTTCGCCAACCGAACGTGGCTTAAAGATATTTGATGCGCCACCAGCCCCCACTACAACAGTCTTGGATTTGAATACGTGATAGTCGCCCGTTCGTACATTAAAACCAACTGCACCGGCAATGCGGTTTTCCTTGGCTTCGTCCATCAACAAGTGAGTTACACAAACACGGTTGTATACTTTGTCAGCAGATTTTTTCGCAGCCTCAGCAACGATAGGCTTATAGGATTCACCGTGAATCATAATCTGCCATTTACCTTCACGCAGAAAAGCACCCGTATCTGGGTCCTTCATAAGCGGTAGGCCCCATTCTTCAAACATGTGTACTGTTGAATCGACGTGACGAGCCATATCGAACAGAAGATCTTCACGAACCATGCCCATAAGATCGTTACGTGCGTAACGCACGTGATCTTCCGGGTTATTTTCACCCCAACGTGTTCCCATGTAGCAGTTGATCGCATACAAACCCTGCGCAACCGCGCCGGATCGGTCAATATTGGCTTTTTCAGCGATAACGATCTTTTTATTTTTACCCCAATAGCGCGCCTCAAAAGCTGCACCGGTTCCACCCAGACCCGCGCCTGCGACGAGGATATCGATATTGTCTTCTACGACAGTATTATATGCCATTAGTAGTACACCCCTTCTTTCATCTTCAGGCCATTGGATTCAAATGTATGCAAGTCGCCTTCGTCCATACGAATATACTTAGGTTCATTGAACAGTAGTTGGCTGTCGCGCATTTCCTTAGAAGGTTCCGGTTGCTCTGCAAGTTTCGGAATATCCCGGCCCCAAGGCTTAGTAGTAATCGGCGATAAGAAGTTCTTCTCGGTGCCGTTTCTAAATTTAATACGCCAGGCAATAGTGCCTTTCTCTTCTTCGCGCAGCACACGAACACTATGACCGAGTGGTGCGAAGTCAGCGTAACCGCGAACATCGATAGCCTGATGTGGACATGCTTTAACACAGGAGTAACATTCCCAACACATGTTAGGTTCAATGTTGTAAGCACGTCGGGTAGTTTTATCAATGTGCATGATATCGGAAGGGCAGATGTCTACACACATTCCGCAACCATCACAACGAGTCATATATACAAAAGTAGGCATTGTATTTCTCTAATTTAAAGTAGTTTTAAGTTACGGGCTTAGTAATGACGTGGAGCTTCACGAGAAATCCCCTTACCCATGTCTAAGGGCGCGTCCTTCAATAGCTCCATTGAGTGGCGATTACGATCGGCTGCGCTGGTTCGATCGGCCATTTCTGGTAAGTTCTCCCTAGAACCATCAGCCTTCGTAACACGTTTTTGATAGGCCGCGGCTGGCTTGAAAAACATATGTGCAAACTTGGACCATAAAACAGTACTAAACAGAAAGGTGCTGGAGGCAATGAATGCAATAAAGGCCAGAGTTTCCCAACCCGCAACGCCAGCAGATTGCAGCGCAGACCAAATTAGCGCAAAAGTTGTGGTTAGCATTAACGATACAACAAACATATCGGCGCGAACCAAACGATACCAAGGATTTCCTTCGGCAGACACATCAACGCGAATGAAAAACCAAAACCAATAGCCACCAAAACATACCATTAAAGCACCCAAGTGCCATAACATTGGCATGTAAGAAGCGGCGGCATCTGGCAGAGAGAAAATCATGTTTACGGTAGATACCAGAAAGAGGATGAAGCCGTACATGGTGAACAAATGGGATAAACGGCGACGTGTATTCTGGAATTCACCCGAGGTGAGTATTTCATTTGCAACTGTTTTTGCTGCAATAGACGCCTTCGCACCTGCGCCAACTTCGCGTACCGCTGCGGCCTTGGCCTTTTTTGAGTTTGCAAAAAAGTATTGCGCACTGCGTTTATGTACCATGTCTAAAATGGTGCCACCAATCACCATAAGAAACATTGCCACGACATAACCCTGCATAATATAGTTTGGGATTACGGCCGATAAATCGGCAAAAGGATTGCTTGAAATCATTGTGTCTGAAGACCTCGATAGAGAATAAGCTGCTAGAAAGTGAGCAATGTAATCAATAATCAAGCGAATAACTAATCATTATTGCAAACTCTAGTATAAATAATTTCTATAGAGCGTAAAAAGTGAACCTTTTTTCGACCAAAAAATCAAGCATTAGAGTTATATATCAATTAGTTAGGATTTTTATTGTAAATTATTGATTTGAAGAAAATGAATTAAATTACCATTCTCATTCCGGATTTCTTAGAACCCGGCTCAGAAAATCGCTTTTGGGGATACTCAGATAACAGAGCAGTTGTCAAAACCAGACGTCCCAAATTAGCCATCTGGTATGTAGGCTGTCTGACTATCTCAAGATTATTAAGCAGACAAGTTTTGCGAAACGAAGTTCCAGTTAATTATGCTCCAAATTGCGTCCATATAAGCTGGCCGTGCATTCCGGTAATCAACATAATAAGCGTGCTCCCAAACGTCTACAGTCAGCAATGGGGTAACATCTTCGGTTAACACACATCCGGCGTTAGACGTGTTGTGGATCGCAACAGACCCGTCGGCAGTTTTCACTAACCACGTCCAGCCTGAACCAAAGTTGCCTATAGCAGAGGCATTAAATTTCGTCTTGAATTCATCAAAACTACCAAAGGCAGCATTAATGGCATCGGCGAGATCGCCTTCAGGAGCATTGTTATCAACAGGAGCTCGCAAACCGTTCCAATAAAATGTGTGGTTCCAAATCTGCGCGGCATTATTGAAAACACCACCTTCAGAGTTTTTTATAATCGACTCAAGGTCCGCATCTGCATGATCAGTGCCGGCAATCAACTCATTTAACTTGTTCACATAAGCCTGATGGTGTTTACCATAATGATAATCTAGGGTTTCTGCAGAAATTACAGGGGCAAGATCTTCTTTGCCAAAGGGTAGTTCAGGAAGCTGGTGAGTCACATTTGTTCTCCATTGTTAGTAAAGCCCCTAAATAGGGTTCGGTTGTTTCAAACTCAAGAGCGAATCTCTTCAGTTTGTTAAATCATTATTAATTAACCTCGTTCAGCTAAATCTAAAAGCCAATAGCAAACGCAGCAGTGGAAAATCTTTGCGAAACGATTGAGATGTTGAGATAACAGTAACAATTCGATTGTCGATTCTGGTAACTACGAAAATTATGAAAGCACAGGCAGGGAGTCTACTTCTCCACCCACCGCACACAACTCAGACTAATGTTTGGTTCCAGAATTAAATACTGTTCAAGTAAATTGTGTGCAGATTAGTATTTTAGTCATTTTATTCCGACTAAAATGCTCATCGTATAGCGGATCATTATCGGCATAAACGTTAGCACAACAAAAATTCTGCTCATGAGACTTCACTGAACAGTAATGCCACTTTCATTTGATGGGGTCCGACCACAACCCCCGCCAATTAAATTATCTTTTGTTTTTCTTTTCGATATCTTTAAATTCTCGACACGTCATTATGACGCCAACCACAGTGAGACCGAAACAAAATAACCCGGTAAAAAATAATAACGAATCGTCCATACTTAATCCTTCCTGGCTATTAGTTTAAAGTAGATAGCGAACGTCAAAATTGACGGTATCCAAGTTGCCGTAAACAAGGCTTCCTGTTTAGTATCAACACCTTGAAACCATAAAAATGCAGTGGTTACAAAAGCTACCGCTACTGAAATTAAAATACAAATATCCGATGTTTTGATCATAACTAAACCTTATATCTTAGAAAATTAATCTTCGTTCCAGAAAGCCCACGAAGCGATTAACAAAAAAATGACCGCTAGGGACGCGTGCGCTCTTATACTGGTTTCCTGGGGTAATTCTATTAAAAATGGGACTACATCAACCATACCAAGCAGCAGCCATATCACAGCTATTGCTGATAGGAAAAGTGCTACTTTTCCAATTTTTCTTTTCATGAAAACCTATATCTTATAATAAATAATATAACCAACTCACGAATTTTCAGGTGGCTAATTTCGAAGAGCTGAGAGTATGCTTGAGGTATATTTGATGTCAACCCATCATTGATAATTGCTAATAAACATAGGCGTTGATGTATACTCTCAAATCAAAGCCTTTAGCCATCAAAAACCTAAATAAAACTGTTACAAGAATAGAGATATTTGGCTAGTGGAGGCTTTGGGCACAGGATTCAATCAAGATCTATAAACTTTTAGCGCTAGCTACATATGTCAACGCTAAAAACTTCCTTAAGCCCCTCAAGCTCCAACCTAACTGCGCATTAGCTCGCCATTTGGATCATACAACGGTGCGCCCTGAACTACTGCACAATAAAGGTCACCCAAAATTTCTACATGCACTTCTGTATCAGGTTGCGCATATTTGTTACTGATATAACCCATGGCCATAGATTTTCCAACATAATGGGCAAATCCACCGGATGAAATATATCCCACGGCCTCACCATCTTTCATTATGGCTTCATCAAGAGTTACATCAATAGGCGTATCAATAACCAAAGTCACCAATTTACGTGCCACACCCTCCTGTTTAAATCTCAATGTAGCATCTTTACCAATAAAGTCTTTATTCCAGTTTATAAACATATCCATACCCGACTCTACTGCATTGAAATCCGGTCGAAATTCCAAACCCCATGCGCCCCAAGCTTTTTCTAAACGCATGCTCATAAGCGCACGGCTTCCATACCACCGATAACCAAGATCCGCGCCCGCCTCTTCAATCGCTTCAGCCAAACGAATTAAATATTGGGGGCGACAATAAATTTCAAAGCCAAGTTCGCCAGAGAAACTCAGGCGATTAAGCACCACGGGTACGCCACCCACATAGGTCTGGCGTGTATCCCGAAACTTAAGCGCATCAGCAGAAACATCATCGCGAGTAATTCTAGAAAGCAATTCGCGGGATTTAGGACCGCATAGCGCAAGGCCATGCCAACCACTGGTTTGGTTGTCGTGGATTACATCCGCCGGCAATGTTCGTGCAAACCATCGACTGTGGGCATCCTGCATGGAACCTGAGCCAAACAGCATGAAGTGCTCCTCACCTAGACATGCAACGGTTAAATCGCCATACAGACGACCTTTATCCGTGAGCATAGGGGTTAACGTCATACGGCCGGGTTTTGGTATGTAACCCGCCATAGTTTTGTTCAACCACTCTCGTGCACCCGTACCCTTAATTACATGTTTAGCAAAGTTCGCCACCTCTATACCCGCGACACCTTCACGAACGGCTTTTACTTCACGCGCCACATAATCATGGGAACGGTTTCGTTCAAAGGTAGGGTCCTCCCACGCATCATCAGCATTATCTGCAAACCACAGAGCATGCTCTAAACCAAATGCCTGCCCCATAAGCGCGCCCTTATTAACCAGACGATCGTACACAGCCGTTGTTTGTTGGCGACGACCTTTCGGTAATGTTTCATTAGGGAAGGTCATAACGAAGCGTCGTTCGTAATTTTCACAGGATTTAACCGTACCCCAATCTGGCGAAGCCCAGCTACCAAAACGCGCAACATCCATTGCCCAGACATCAATGGACGGTTCACCATCGATCATCCACTCGGCCATGGTTAAACCAACCCCACCGCCCTGACAAAAGCCCGCCATTACACCAACAGCACACCAGTAGTTGCGCATACCGGGCATTGGTCCAATCATTGGATTACCATCGGGCCCAAAGGTAAATGGACCGTTTATGGTCTGACGAATACCCACTTCTCCCAATACTGGAATACGATCAAAAGCGAACTCCAGGCGATCTGCAATTTGATCGAGATTCGGTGGCAGTAATTCATGTCCAAAATCCTGCGGAGTCCCACCAACCTTCCACGGCGTGCCCTTCTGCTCATAAGTACCAAGCAGTAATCCTTCTCGTTCCTGACGAAAGTAAATATTCGCTTCGTAATCAATACCACATGGCAGCCTACCTTCATGCTGCGCTACTGAATCAATTCGTTCGGTGAGTAAATAGTGATGCTCCATCGGCTGCACCGGTATATTTAAACCGGCCATATGCCCAACTTCACGCGCCCAGAGACCACCACAGTTCACCACGTACTCAGCATTAATTATACCTTTGTCGGTCTGCACATCCCAACTACCATCGGCACGCTGGGTAGTTGCCGTAACTGGCGTATGCGTAAAATACTGTGCTCCATAATGACGGGCGGATTTAGCGAAAGCATAGGTAGCGCCAGATGGATCCAAATCACCATCCTGGTCATCCCATAGCGCCGCGTGATAATGCTTTGGATCGATCAGCGGGTGACGCTCGGCAACTTCTTGAGGAGAAATAAACTCCTGATTCAAACCCATGTAACGGGCCTTGGAACGCTCACGCTTCAAGTAGTCGTACCAGGTTTTATTGGAAGCCAGATAAAAACCACCGGTTAGGTTCAGGCCAACGGACTGACCAGACAGCTCTTCGATCTCCTTATACAGCCCAATCGTATAACTTTGCAGACGAGAAATATTCGGATCTGAGCTGATCGTGTGAATCTGTCCAGCAGCATGCCAACTAGAACCCGAAGTAAGTTCGTTTCGTTCGAGTAATACCGCATCCTTCCAACCAAATTTCGCCAGATGGAACAATATGGAGCAGCCCACTACACCACCGCCAATGACAACAACTTTGGCATGTTTAGGTAACGTGCCTTTATTAACGCTATCTTTAATAATCTCAGGCATGAGTTATTCCTCGTATTCGTTTAAATCAGTTAATGGCTATTCATGATGCGAGCTAATATCAGTACCAGGCCGCCGGTATTTGTTCTTTACGCTTAGCAACATAAGTATCGAGTGCTTCCTTAATGGCGGGATCAATGACCGGCTCTTCGTACGTGGCCAACATGTCATTCCATTTTACATAAGCACGCTGACGCATATCCAACCCGCCTTTATCTTCCCAGCTTTCCACATTCTCGCTATCACTCAACTCGGCGCTGTAAAATGCATTTTGATAGTGACGCATGGTGTGAGCGGAACCGAGGAAGTGACCACCTGGCTCAACTTCCTGATAAGCATCACGAGCAAACTGATCGTCACTCATATCCAAACCAGACATAATCTTTTGATAACTGCCAAGACGATCCGCATCCATAATTAGTTTTTCAAATCCGGTAGCCAAACCACCTTCAAGCCACCCCGCTGCATGCAGTGTAAAATTGGATCCCGCCAACACCGTAGAGTGCATGGAGTCGGCGCTTTCGTAAGCCGCCTGAGCATCCTCGATTTTGGAAGCGGTGAGGGAGCCGCCACAACGCAGTGGCAAACCAACACGACGAGCCAGTTGGCCAATTACATAATTAGACAACACTGGTTCGGGCATACCAAAAGTTGGTGCACCAGATTTAAGACTCATTGACGATAAAAAATTACCCATCACAAATGGCGCACCGGGTCTTACTAACTGACCAAACGCCACAGTAATCATCACTTCGGCCATCGCCTGGGCGACCGCCGCCGCTGTCGAAACCGGCCCCATAGCACCGGTTAGAATAAACGGCGTAATGACCATCGCCTGACCTCGTGACGAATAAACCTGTATAGCTTCTGTAACAACTCTATCAATCAATAGTGGCGAGTTTGTATTAACATTGGCCATGATCACTACGTTGTTATCCATGGTTTCTGTGCCATGTAAAATTTCTGCCATATCCACACTATCTTGGGCACGCGTTTTTTCCGTGATCGCACCCAGATGGGGCTTATCGTTTAAGATCATGTGTGCGTATACCATATCGAGATGTCGGGTAGATACCGGCACATCGGTAGGCTCTGCAATAACCAGACCGCTATGATGCAAATTAGGGTGCAGATACGTAAGCTTTAGCAACTTGTGAAAGTCTTCTAGGGTGGCGTAACGTCGCCCGCCTTCAAGGTCGCGCACAAATGGCGCGCCATATATCGGTGCAAACACCTGATTATTACCACCGATAGTTACCGAACGCTGCGGATTTCGGGCAAGCTGGGTAAACTGACTAGGCGCCTTGCTGCACTGCGACCTTACCCACTGGGCGTCGGCAAATACTTTATCGCCCTCCAGTTTAACACCGGCTTCTTTCCAAATACGAACAGCCTCCGGATCATCGCGAAAAGCAAAACCAATATTCTCAAGCATCCAATCGACTTGCTGCTCGATCTTTATCAGCTGCTCTTCATCCAGAGGATCAAAGAACGGCAACTGACGTTTAACATAAGGAACGGGTGGAATAGTAGCTTCCGGCTCAGAATTATAGCGGTTTCTGCGGGTTCTTCGCGCCATAGTATTAACACTGTAAATGTGAAAATATAATGATATCGATATAATTTACGTTTGTAACCCTTGTAAATTTTGATCCTATGCATAGACTGAAACTATGCGAAATACTCTTAAACTGATTTCATCACCACGCAATTTATTCATCTTCGAAGCCGCAGCTCGTCTGGGTTCGTTTACGTTAGCATCGGATGAACTTGGCATGCAACAACCGTCAGTGAGCGCTGCCATTAAACAACTCGAAGGATCTCTTGGCGTTCGCCTGTTCGATCGAGGCCACAGACGCATAAGCTTAACCAACGCAGGACTGCGTTTTTACGCCGACGTATCCCAAGCACTGCGTGGCATCGAAAGCTCTGCCGAAGCAGTTTCCAATATGGGCAGATCCGAACATGTAACACTTAATTCTTCCTCTGCGTTTTCCCACTACTGGATGATGCCCAAGCTACACAAACTTCGTGAACTCCATCCTAATATTGATCTACGATTACAAAGCAGCGAACACGAGCCCGATCTTGATATAGAAAATATAAGTATTGCCGTGCGGCTTGGAGATGGGGTATGGCCTGATTGCTATGCGGCTAAAATTGCCGATGAAATTATTTTTCCCGTTGCCAGCCCTATCTATATGCATTCAGCACGCAACCTACGCTCTGTGCCGAACCTTTTGCACGAACGACTCATTCATCTCGAAGAGCCCATTCGCCTGCGACCTACATGGAAGCAATGGTTCGAGCATCATAATATCAGTAACGTACAAATTTCCGAGGGCATGCGTTTGAATGACTACGCTCTGGTATTGCAGGCAGCAATAACCGGCGAAGGTTTTGCTTTTGGCTGGGAGCATATCGTTCGCGACCTGATTGATCGTAATTTGCTGGCTGCGCGGGAGCAATGGGCATGGAATACAGGTCGCGGTATCTATCTGGTTTGGTCACGATCGCGACCCTTATCAGATAATGCGGTGCGAGTACGTGATTGGATTCTCTCCTTTGTTTGAAGCAAAAATAAAAAAAACTAACAATCCATGTTTTGTTATGTATACACTAATTACCGATAAAGCCACTTTCCCATTTTCATCTGCACTTTTTATATCCGTAGCCGATTATGTCTATTAATAAGAGCAAATCTGCAAGTCTCCACGATGATATTTGGAATCATCGTGGCCCCGTCGTTTTTTCTCCCGTATTTAGCTGGCCTGCAAAGCCGCTCACTATTTTTCGTACCCTTACCACACGTTGGGTAACCCTAACCCGGACGATGTTATTTCTTGTTATTGCTCTGGGTGTGTATAACTTCCTATTACCAACATCCGCAGTAATGGCCGATTTATCCGTAGATTGGATTCTCATTACGTTGGCACGCAATACAGCGCTAATGATTATTGTTGCAGGGAGCCTGCATCTCTACCTATTTACCTTTTTTAAGCAGGGACTGAACCTTAAATTTGATCGACGCCAATCGATGGATAAACATAAACGCTTCAACTTTGGCAATCAGGTACACGACAATATTTTCTGGTGTTTAATAAGTGGCGTGCCAATTTGGACTGCTTACGAAGTGTTCTATTTCTGGGGCGTGGCTAACGGTAACATCACGGCATTGACCTTCTCAGACCACAGTTTCACATTTTTTATCTGGTTATTGATACTGCCTGTTTTTAATTCCGCACATTTTTACTTTGTTCACCGTCTACTTCACTGGCCACCATTATATGACCTAGCCCATCGGCTACACCATCGTAATATTCAGATTGGTCCATGGTCAGGAATGTCCATGCACCCCGTGGAGCATATTCTTTATATCTCGTCGGTTCTTATTCACTTCGTCATTCCCACCCACCCTGTTCTGCTGCTGATCCACCTATACCTCCGTTGCCTAACACCGGCATTTTCCCATGCGGGTTTTGAAAAACTCATAGTAAAAGGAAAATCAATTACTGAAGCTGCCGACTTTCATCATCAGCTCCATCACAAGTATTTCGACTGCAATTATGGCAACATAGAGGTACCCTTGGATCGCTGGTTAAATACACTGCACGACGGTACGGATAATGCCACCGCTGTTATATTACAAAAGCGGCGACGTATGCTTCAAGAAAGGAAACAAAACTTCGGATAAGTTAGGTCGTAACTAGCATAGACTATACTAAAATCTCAATGTGCACTCATGACAAACCGCAGTTCAACTTAGCCTTGCAAAATAAGCTCAATTTGGGCTACTACCGCCGCACATTTCTGCTCGTCAAGGGCATCACTATGAGGCGACGCAAACTGCCCGATATCGTTATCAAAATATTGACCCGATGCCTCTGCGAATCCCGCGTCTAACGACGCATGCGTTAGCACCTTAGCACCGATTTCTAAAGATGCTCCAGCTACACCAAATGCCTCCTTAACCATTTTACTGCCTAACATTGAACCCGGGTTTACAGCGATTATCGATGGACCGTCTTTGAGGGTTTGAGCCATATGACGAGTCCACATAGTAATGGCAAGCTTGCTTTGCGCATACGCATCAAAATCCAATAGGCCCGATGGCTTTACCATTTCTTCTAACTCCACCGGTGATTGCGCCGCCGAGGATAGATTTATCACACGAGAATCAATACCAAGTACCGGCATCAAACGTTGGGTAAGTAAATACGGCGCGATAGTATTCACAACAAAACGGATATCGAGCGCTTGTTCGGTAAGCGTTTGCTCAGCCGTATAGACACCCGCATTGTTAATCAAAACATCTAATTTAGGATGCTCCGCGCTAACAACAGCTGCGAGCTTTTCAACATCAGACATGGCAGACAAATCCGCAACATAACCACTAACACTGCCATCAGACTCCATTGCCGCAAGTAGTTTTTCTACCCCGGCCAACTTGTTCCGGTTGCGACCGTGCAGCAGCACGTTGTGTCCGAGGCTACGCAACATTTTCGCGGTTTCAAGGCCGATACCGTCGGTTGACCCGGTAATAAGAATCGTTCTTTGCATAATTACGTTCTAAATATTTCGATTTAAGAGAAACACTTCTGATCCAGCGCCGATTATAACATTCACTGAAAACACGCCCAACAAACGCTCCAATATAAACAGTTATTTCTCATACATCGCTGTTTCGCACAACATCGAAAGTAACCCACAGCTCTGTTCAACCCGATTGGCATCTGCACCCAGCAAGCTAGTATCCCGCATTATAAAATGGGCCGATTTGCCCATTTCAATAGAACCGATGACCCCCTAAAATCCCATCTTCTTTATGTTATTCGAGTTAAGCGCTTTTATAGAATCTTCAATAGTCGGTAATCCTTTTGATCCTTCCAGCCAAAAAACATTAGCAATCGCTACCAAAGGTTTCAATGGATTCGCCGTCCGGTCGCTGCTAAGGTATATGTTTTAGCTGGATAACATTGCTTGTTAAATGGGATAAATAAAGCCGTGTTATAACATCTCATGTAGACGTATACTAACTGGCAAATATCAGTAAGTTGTTGTTGCAAGAGGATAAAAGAGACATATGTGGCAGGATTCAACCAAGGAAGTCGAGGATTTGCGTCGAATCTCCGCTTTTAGTCGTAGCAATACGCCATGGCAAAAGAACTAACTTCTAATATTAGACCAGAGGCACTAGTAGTGAACAATGAACCAGATGAAGTCTCCGTTGAATTTCTAGAGGCATTTGCCGATGCCTGGAACCGGCACGATGTGGATGATCTTATGTCTTTTATGACTGACGATTGCATATTCGAAGCCTCAGGCGGGAAAGACAATTGTGGAACTCGATACGAAGGCGCCGAGGCGGTTCGAATCGGATATGCTAAAGCATGGAAGGATTTCCCAAATGCTCGGTGGAATAATGCTCGTCACTTCGTGAAGGGAAAACAAGGTGTTTCTGAATGGACATTTACGGGCACCAATTCTGAGGGGAAACAATCAGAGGTTAACGGCTGCGATATATTTACATTTCGGGATGGGAAGATACTCATCAAAAACTCATACCGAAAAAGCCGCCCTTTATTTTAATACTAGATTTCAGAGCAAACTCGCACTCTAACAATCGCGCGCTGTTAAACTCCAATGAACTAGCTTGCCCTCAGCCGCCTGCCTGGACACTAGAGAGCACAGTATTCCATGAACATAAACGATCTACAAATACCAATTCTTCAAGCGCCAACTGATACAAGTACTGATCTAGCGGCAGCCGTGTCAAATACTGGCGGAATGGGTTCGGTTCAAGGAACGTGGAAAAACCCGGATGATGCAGTAGTACTTTTCGATAAGGTATTAAGTAAAACGAAGAACCCGTTCTTCGTAAATTTTGTTCTTTCTTTCGCACCAAAGTCGTTAGATGCAGTTATTGAGGCGGGCGCTCCAGCTGTAACCTTTTCATGGGGCATTGATCCCAAACTGATCAAAATAGCGCACTAGAAGAGTGTGGCCGTTGGTATACAAATAGGATCAATTAAAGTTAAGCGGAGCGGACTTCATAATTTGTCAGGGACTGGAAGCGGGAGGGCATGTTCAATCAACTACAGCTTTCACAGACTTGCTTCCACGGGTGTTGGAATCTGTAGGAAATGTTCCAGTATTTGCAGCAGGAGAACTTACTGATGCTGATGCCGATGACATCGCATGGGCGTGCGGGCAAGGCGCCAAAGGCAGGCGACCGGGCGAGTTAGATATCGTTGCAAAAGACACGTCTGGGTTCGAAGTAAAAAGATATGATATTAACTACCCCAGAACATCTCATAACGGAGCGTTAGTAGACGGTATGTGTTTGTATGCAGGAATGGGATGCTCGAAGATCCATGACTTGCCGAATGCTGCAGAGCTTGTCTACCACTTGTGGCGAGACAGCCAACATTAAAAAGCTTCTAGCACGTCTAATAGCCAGACAGACTGCGTAACTACAATATCTTACATTGGCAATTAGTTTCGGAGGTAATGCCCAACACAGCATGAGAATAATCGGAAAGAATTGTTACACTCGTACCACTAACCTACCCGAGTACTAAAACAAGTGGTACGTCGATTCATCTAACTTCAAGAATCTAACGTGTCAATATTTTTCTCAGCGCAGCAGCAATAATTAGAGCGCAACATAATGCGGGATAA
>Ga0213861_10002202_pt1 | contig 16940 bp, 12 predicted proteins | sample PICome_4_FD_160110 | JGI IMG/M metagenome (GOLD analysis project Ga0213861, IMG submission 160110) | Coastal seawater microbial communities near Pivers Island, North Carolina, United States - PICO131 | ecosystem: Environmental > Aquatic > Marine > Coastal | place: USA: North Carolina... | reverse complement strand
ACGAGCGCTTGGAGATGATATAAAACGTGAAAAGCATAAGACCTTCTAAGGTGAACTACTTGCTTTTCACTTTAGCAAACATTACTAAACCAAATTTCTTAGTTAGATTCTTTTATGTTGCAGGGCCAACTCCGGTCGCAGCATCAAAACCTCTACAACTACTGTTCACTCAGCATTTTCAGTACAGTCAAAATCACGACGAGCAGCTGTAATACGATAATCCACCGACCGCAAAGAACTCTTTAGGTTTCAATCGATAGTACTTCTCTTCCACGTCCTTTGACTGCTCAGCATATGGCTGTGTCATGACTTCCTGCAGTTCTCGAATGACTGAGTAGTTTCCTGCAGCAGCTTGTTGATATGCAGGCACAACGAACCACTCTTGCCAACTGTATTTTGGATTGACGAGTTTCATCTGCTTGGCGATAGCCTCACGGGTGCGGGGCGTTGTAGCATTTAAATTCGCTGTGCCAGAACCGTTGATAAGTGTTTTCCATTTAGTAAGCCACTCAGACCAGTGCTTATCCATGTTGTCTGCATCTGTCGCATGGGTCATGTCCATTGAAGTCGCAGCACACTTCGAGTGCGTGTAGAAGCTTTTCTTGAGAGGGCCAATATCGTCAGGTATGTTCGAAAGCTCGCGGAAAAAGAGTGTGTAATCGATAGGTGTTTGTGTCATTAGCGTTTCGAGTTCGCCGAACAACACAGCATCAAAAGTTTCAAGCCCAAGTTTGTCGGCCCACATCTTCTCCATTTGCGTTTGCATAACATTTGAAAAGCCACCATAAATGTTCTGCAGCTGTTGCAGACAGTCTTGGTGGGACGATAGTAACGGCAGCAAGGCCGAGCAGAACGAGTAGAAATTGCGTTCCGCTGCCACGGGTTGGTTAAGAAACGAAAAATGTTGTCCCCCACCGGTCCATGGTTGATAGTGTGGGTTGAACTCATCGCAGAACCCGAATGGACCATAGTCGAGTGTGAAGCCACCAGCTGCACAGTTGTCACTATTAAAATTGCCTTGGCAGTAGCCGACACGGATCCAATTCGCCACAAGGGTCGTAAGTCGGTTACGAAACTCTTGCGCAAGCAGAACCACTTTTTCAGCAGTGTTCAATTTATGGTCGATAACGTCGGCATACTCGCGGTCAATCAGGTGCAACACAATCTTCTCAAGCTCTTCCATGGCCTTCGGGTGCTGGTTCTCCCGCGCACGACGACCAAACAACTCCAGTTGACCAACCCGAATGAACGACGGTGCGACACGGGTCGAAATAGCAACGGCATCCGACATAAGCGTGTCGGGATCCTGTGAGTTTGAGCCCTGGGAGTACCAAGGTCGTTTGACCTTCTCAGTTTTCGACACGTACAAACTCAAAGACCGTGACGTCGGCACGCCAAGCGCATGCATGTACTCCTGTGCAAGAAACTCCCGCACACTCGACCGCAAGACAGCACGACCATCCGCACCGCGACAGTAGGGTGTCTGACCACCACCCTTCAGCTGCATTTCCCAGCGTCGACCGTTAATGACCGCCTCAAGAACAGAAACAGCCCGACCGTCACCATATCCGTTGCCAGTTTGGAACGGACACTGCTGAGTATATTCGGTGCCATAAATAGAGAGTGCGTACCCACAGGCCCAACCATGCTTGCGCATCGGCTCCGGAACCCCCGAAGTGTCGCCGGAGAACAGGCGAACAAATTCGGCCGACTGGGCTAGGCTATCGGAGAAACCAAGTTCGTGAAAAAAGCTTTTACTATGTGCGACGTATTCGGGGTCTTTAATCGGTGTTGGGTTGACGGGCACATAGTGGCCGCTGAAAACCTGACGCGGCGTGTGGTCTTCACCGTTTTTCTTTGCGTCCGGATCACAGTTGAGAGCGTCCATGAGCGAGTAGTCTGCCAACTTAGCAAGATCATCGAGGCTTGCAATGGTTGGAGAAGTTTCATCGAACAGTCGATTAATCATAGAGTTACTCACGGTGCGAATTGATGGTAAGTGGGCATTTTAGGTTTCGATAAAAAAAAATTTGAAAATATGAGCCTTAATCTTACCGATAATCTAAGCAGTGTTGATAAGAGAACGATATCGCCGATCCGCTAAAACACAGCATTGATGGATACGATGGGGCTATTATATAGGCTGAAAACATCGCGTGTTGAAAAATGGAAGCAAAATTCAAATACACACCTTTTTACTGCGAAGAGAATATCTGGCACCTGGCCAGAAATAAGAGGTTTCAAGAATTCGATACAAGGGTTGTTCTGATCACAGGACCCGGCCGCCATCGCGAGCTTTGGTATCAACGTTGTAGTGAACATGTCACACTCCCAGTGTCCTGGGACTATCACGTCGTACTACTAGCATGGAATGAAAATTGGCAGGTCTGGGACTTCGATACCACATTGGAACTACCTGTAAAAGCGTCTACTTATTTTCACAAGACATTTCGTGGGCCAGATAACAACTTTGACAACACAAATGTTTTATTCAGATCGATCGACGCAAAAGAATATATCGCGAATTTTTGTTCTGACAGATCCCATATGAGGCTGCCATCAGGTGACTGGGCGGCTCCTCCGCCATCCTGGCCACCCATTGTGGCGAGCAGACTGTCGAATCTACTGGATTGGCTGAATATAGAATCAGACGGACCCGGGGAGCTACTAACATTAAACCAGCTAATAGCATTTTGCAGTTCTACTCCAGAAAGCTCATAGATTTCCACGTGTGCACTAACGCACGATTATTCCAAATATTTAGTACCATCCTATTGTGTCACCAGAATATGGGTCTACGGTATTGAGGTTGGGATATCTCTTCGAATAACCTTACCTACACGCTTACAAAACTTGCGGACAACTTTTAGTTCTTTAGCAAGCCGCGCTTTTTCTGATGGCTTTAAAGACTCTGGCGGAATGTAATTACCCAATGTTCTGGTCAGCTTATGATCCTCTATTTGTTGTCGTAGCAACAGATAGACGCAAAATTCATAGGCTGATAACAGCTCTTCTGCTTCATCAAGAAAATTGGACTCCGCCAATTTCCGAATCCTGACGCCGGTTGATTGCCCTCGAATGCCAGTATGTAATGCCAATAACCTCACTGCTGTAACAATCGGCAACATACCGCCCACCTTCAAATTTATTTTACCTTTGTTCGCATCGGGGTTAGGGCTCGTAACAATTCTGCCCAACCAGTTAATGGCCCCCGTGTCGTCCTTATGAATATCATACAGACGAGTCAAAAAACGTTGATTGCTAGCTTCACGAAAAACCACATTACGCAATGACCGGGTTAAATCGCCTTTGCCATAAAAGTTATCAAAATCAAGAAATATGTTGCAGTAATGCAGAGCGTCACCCCTCGCGGTTTTAATCCAGTGAACAACTTGCTCTTGAAAATCATCATAGGGTTTTCTCCAACGTGGATTGCTCGCCATTACCCACCCCGGGCAGTGGTAAAAACCTACTACAGCAAGCGCATCGCACATTGTCTGAGCTAAGTCTTCAAACCATTGGCCAACTAGCACCCTACTTTGATTACCAAGATTACCAAGAATAAAACCATTATCCTGATCCGGATAGAGCAAACTCTCCATCCTCGCACCCGATCCTATTATGATCGCGTCAAACTCTACCGGCGGCTCACCGTCACCATTCGCAAGTGCTTCGTTAATACATAAATCTATAACACATCGGTGTAACTGCTGATTAGTGGAACTAATTCGGGTTTGAATATCGAGAGCGTGTGCACCATTGCTGAGCTGCTGATTTGCTTCTTCAGCCTGCGCCTGTTTGGTGTGTCGAAGATGTTCTAGTTCTTGTTGAATTTGGAGCTGTCTCAGCCCATAACCAGTCTTTGGATCGCTATGCCATCCGGCGCGACGTTCCTGCCGTATCAGATCATCTCGGGAGTCCAATACGGACATAGCCTGACCCAGTGTAGTAATACCCTGCTTTTCAAGAAGTGGCAGAAGTTTAGCGAACATATCCACTACCGCCTGACAATCTCCGAGTGCCGAATGGCGATTCATTACATCAACACCCAGCCAACTCGCTACAGTCTCCATACTGTGATCCGGCAGTCCAGGTTCCAACGCCGCCACCAACAAAGCAAGATCAAGACAATTTGGCTCGTTCCAGCACACTCCAATGCGTGCTGCCTCGAAACGTAAAATAGCCAGATCAAAACCGATATGATGACCAACCACCGCTCGACCCACTAATGCCTGTTGCAGTTGTGCCACGCAGTCTAAAAATGTTACCGCGCCGGCAACTTCTGCATCACTAATCCCATGTATATGGGTAGCCCGGGAGGGGATGGGAACACCGGGATTTACAAGCAGGTCAAGTGCTGGCTTGGCACTACGCTGCGGCCCAAACATGTTGTAGGCGCCAATCTGAACAATTCGATCAAGCGCAACATTCAAGCCCGTAGTCTCAAGATCGAGACATAACATGGGCAAGCTACGCAAAGGAGTATCAGCAGATACGAGTTCGAACATGATGTGCCATTAAAATATTAGATAATGCAAAATAGTCTACCAGACTAGTCTGCTTGCAATATCAAGTCTTGACTCATTTATTAATCTCGATGAGATGAGATAATAATTAAAAAGCATTAGCTTAGAGACTTTTATGATAAAGGCTTACCAAGCTGGCAAAATACATTTGTCTTTTCAACAATTAATCAAAGCCAAGGCTTTTAAACAAACTTTTGGTCAGGTCCTTCTTGAGTTTGTCTTTGATCTCTTCCTTGGGCTGCTTTTTTACTTCTGACGGATCTTCAGTAGTGTTCTCTGATTCCAGGCCGAGTTTCTTGTTAAGTGCTTTGGTTAATTCTTTCTTGGCCTGATCCTTCAGCAAGCGAGTAACGTCTAATGCGAACCCGGGAGATTCAAGGGGGCCACGGATTCGCAGTGGAATATTGGTGCCTTTGAGATTATCGAGTGACTCCCCACCCTGCCCTTCAAAAGTCTCAACAACATTGATATTCAATCTATAGTCAATGGCAGAGTTTGGAAGATCCACTTGGCCCGAGCCATCGACCCTGAATGCAGGCGCTTTCATGTCGAGATCGTTATTAACAAACACACCTCGGCTGACATCAAAACTTCCTGTCAACTCAGTAAACCGTGTCTGTGCTTCAGGCTTTTCAATTTCAGTCATCTCTCGACCTTTATATTTTGCCAGATCATCCTGTAATTTCAGCAGGGTTGCCTGAAGATCGAATCCTCGTAGTGCACCGTCTTTTAATCGAAACTGCATATCACCATTCAACGAGGCAATCATTTTATCGAGATCAACGCCACTACCCGCAAGGTCAACATTCAGGCTACCGATACCATCAACTTTATCGGTCACTTCTAGAGCTTCCAATAATTCGCCTACGTTGAGGTTCTGGGTCTGGTTGTTCAGGCTAATTGCCGGTACATCACCTGACACATTATAGGACAACCCTATCCGCACTGCCCCACCCGCAACATTCGCCTTCAACGGCTCTAGTTTTAAGACATTGCCATCTGAATTAACGGTGACATCAACATTGGTCAGCACCAGACCGGTCGTGATCACCTCACCTATGCGTGCTTTTCCATCTACTATCAAGCCCCGCAGCGACGCCACAGGCAGGAGTAATTGTTCAACTGTTCCCGTGGCAGAGTCTTTGCTACTTTCATCGCTATTCAACAACTGATCCAGATTGAGGGAATTGATATCAAGATCAAATCCATACATTGGCTTATTAAATCCTACAGATGCGATTCCTGTAATGGTCATGTCACCAGCCTTAACATTAAGCGAACTTACGTCAACATTTCCACCAGAAAGTTTAAGATCCAGAGTAGCTGTCACAGCCTCTCCAAGCCCCGGCGGTAATTCAACCTCAAGCTGATTCCGATCGAGCACAGCCGTAAAATTAGAAACAGCCGCCACAAGTGATGCGGAGACTTCCATGTTCTCGATTTCTCCATTGAGATTCCCACCACTGGCCGCGATCTCAAGCTTGAGATCCTGCTGTTGCATAGTTGCCGACTTAATCGTCATTTCACCGCTTTCAAGATTAAACAATAATCGAGTTGCAACAAGTTTCGATTCAACCTGGTTAATGCTTGCGTCTAATGATAAGCCGTCAAACACAGCAGTACTATTCTCGAAACTAAAATCTGCTGAGGTCTCTAGAGAACCTATTACCCATTCAGGCATAGGGGATGAAATAGACAAACGATCCAAAAGAGCCGCAACATCCCCCGACTTAATTTCAAAACGACCACTGGCTAAAGGTTGGCTGAGTATTTTTGCGGCGCTTACCGAAAGCTTCGCTTTATTTTCCCCCTGAAGCAGCGCCAAATCGGGGATTTCCAGGCTTTGTGTGGAGGGGTCATAATTAAGTGACGGTATGCTCGCTGATACAGATTCATCGCCCTGAGTAAGTTGCGCTTTCAACTGGCTCACGGCAACGAGTCCGGAGTCTATAGCTAACAAAACTTTGCCAATACTCACGTCCGCATTTATGCTATCGGAACTAACCACAAGCGCTATGTCGTCAAGCCCCAGTGACTTCATGCTATCGCCCAACGTCAACGTTGTATCAAGAGATAGAGACCCGGGTTCCGGCAGCATACTTCCAGATCCGTTTACATTAAATTCGATATCGAGAGGTTCTCCGGGAACTAACCGTCCGGTCACAAAATTGATGCCCTCAAGTTTAATGTTTTCACCAACGCGTTGGTCCTGCCAGGAAACTTCACCTCCATCTACCGAGATACCTTCAATCACCAATCCAGCAATAGCCATGGCACCTTCAGCTGATGAATTTCTGTCTTTACTTGTTTGATCGGATAGTGCCGCAACTAAATCATCCCAGTTGGTGCGCCCATCAGCCTGAGTCATTAGCTGAACCCGAGGGTTTTCCAGCAGTACTGTGTCAATCTCTATCTGCCGAGATAGCAGAGGCATAATTTTCATCGAAAAGCGGGCATTACCAATGTCGATCATTGGGCCTTCTTCAAATCCAACAGCATTAGACAGAGACAAGTTCCCGGTTTCGACTCCGAGCCAAGGGTAAAAAGTCAGTTTCAGATCACCATCCATACGCAGGTCACGCCCGGTGTTCTGTTTCACCATTTCTGAGATTTTCGATTTATAGTCATTGGGGTCAACGAGGTTGGTAATCGCAAAAATCCCGCCTACCACAATCACCACCAGAACCAGTGACACCCATACTAAAGTCTTGAATATTTTCATTTCTATATCAGTTTTAGCTACCCTGATTATCAGGGACAATTGCATATTAAGCGGTGAAGTAAATCAGTGTACTGGTTACAACGTGATAATCAAAGCTTAACCCCATAACCCGCACTAGAAACTGCGTCACCAGGAGTCAACACCTTTAGTAGTAAGATACATTGACAAGAGGATATGTTGTTTGCTTTTAAGTTTAAATATTACATTGGAAAAGGATATAAATCTCGTCTTGTCCAGCTTGCAAGGATCGGTCTGCAGATGCCTTTTCTCAAGGTTATAAGTCGGTTTATTGACTTAATCACACGTGACATTAGCTCAAGCAAAGTATCCTATAAACAGATAAACTTTACACACAAAAAACGAATGAGATCGACAATGCCAGCCAACGCCTCACAAATTATCCTACACAACTATCCACAATCTCCCGTAGCTGAAAAAATTCGAGTGGCATTGGGCATTAAAGAACTTACTTGGTATAACGTAGAAATACCGCGATTACCACCCAAGCCGTTCCTCACAGCTCTCACCGGTGGTTATCGACGAACACCCGTTATGCAAATTGGCGCGGATATATACTGCGATAGTCATTGCATAATCCGTGAATTGGAAAAACGCTATCCCTCACCTACCTTTATGCCATCAGCAGATACCGGGTTAATGTGGTGTCTTAGTCGATGGACAGATGGCGAGCTATTTAGCTTGGGAGTTAAGATTGTACTAGGTGCTGCAGGGGATAATCTTCCGGAGGATTTTGCCAAAGATCGCGGTCTGCTCTATCTTGGTGCGGATTGGGCAGAACGTCTAAAACAAGCCAACGCTCAATTGCCACATCTTGTTTCACAGTTGCGCGCGCCACTCTCCTGGCTAAACGATAGTCTCGGCGATGGCCGTAGATTTTTACTCGGCGCTGAGCCGGCTGCAATTGATGCTCAGTTCTATCATGTTGTCTGGTTTATACGGGGCCGATGGGATAAAGGACCCTCATTTTTATCCGAATTTACACATCTAGAGCGCTGGGAGAAAAGTATAAGCGCTATCGGTCATGGCTCATGCACGGCCTTAGCACCAGAAGATGCTTTGGCGTTAGCATTAAATTCCGAGAGCACTACCGTTAGACAAGTTGCGAGCAATGATCCCCAAGGCTTAAAAGTGGGCACGACTGTGTCTATTGGCCCAGATGTAGAAAGCGGTGAGCAACGTGTAGAGGGCACTGTACGAAGCGCCGATGTGAATACTATATCAATAGAGCGTACTACTAACGAGTCAGGAACCGTTTGCGTACATTTCCCACGAACAGGATATAGAGTGGAGGTTTAATTCACATGCTGCACCGACGCTAATTCAGCCGGCACTAATCAATACACAAGCTTAGCAGCTGTTTTACTGCAAGCGCGGTGGTAGCTGGGTTATCTCAACTACCAACTCTTAAGCTACAGAACGTTGAGCGTTCAAGTCTTTTATCGACTCCATTAGTTCAGCAGAAAATCCAAGAAGAACTTTTAACCTAGCGATGCAATGCTCTCGATAATAAATTAGACGCTTTATTTCCCAGACCACTGTTGACAGATGGCAACCGCTTTTTTAAACCGTTCCATTGCAAGTCTTGCATCTCGATCTGGTGCACATGAACCAAAATGTGAAACTGATTCCGGTTGATAGTCAAAAACGTCGCATGCTAAATGTGCGACACCTAGACCTGTGAGTTCGGGCATGCGTGCGGGTCGGATTTCCCGAGCCGTAATATTGGCAAGCCACTGGACAAAGTAAGGGTTCTGGCTCATACCACCATCGATGAATAATGCATCGTTTAACGGTATGCAAGCATGCATGGCTTCAATCACTTCGGCCGAACGGAATGCCACACCCTCCAGTATCGATTGCACAAGCTGTTGATGGGTATGTTCCAGAGAAAGGCCCAACCAAGTGCCACGAGCACTAGGTTCCCAGTGAGGGCAACCGAGACCAGCCAATGCAGGTACAAAAACCAAACCGGAATTTATTGATGGTGGCGAATTAAATTCATTGATCTCAGCGAACTCATTGAAAAGCCCGAGCGACTTTGCCCAATTCAAAGCAGCACTTGCGGTAAAGACACCGCCATCCAGAGCGAAAACAGAATCATGACCTGATAACTGCCAGGCAACCGTTGGTAGTAAACCGAGTTCGGGTTTGTTAATAATTTCTGATCCGGTAACCATCAATGCAAATGCACCTGTGCCGAAGGTTATCTTAGTATCGCCCCTCTCTCGACAGCCAAAACCATATAATGCTGCTTGTTGATCAACCACGCTCGCGGTTACCGGGATATGTCCGTATGCCGTTTCCATGGTTCCAAAGTCACCGGTTGTTGGCACAATTTTGGGCAAACACTCAACAGGCACGCCAAACCCGCGGCAAAGGGTTTCGTCCCAATCAAGTTGCGAAAGATTCAAAAGAGACGTTCGGCTTGCAGTGCTGATATCTGTTACGTATCGACCTGTTAGCCGGTCCAGAAAAAAAGCATCGGTGGTGCCTAGTCTAAGTGTGCCGCCAGCCAAAGCGGCTTTCGCCGCCGGTACGTGCTCAATTATCCAACCGAGCTTACTCGCTGAAAAATAAGGATCAAGAGGTAATCCCGCACGTGATAGTGTTTCTATCTCTAGTCCATTTGATTTGAGTATTTCAATTTGACTGATCGTGCGATTATCTTGCCAGACAATTACTGGGGATAAGGCTTGTTTAGTTACTGCATCCCAGGCTAAGCAACTTTCACCCTGATTATCGATACCAATCCCATCAACCTTACCTAATGCTTCGGCACACGCTTGGATATTTCGAATCAATTCTTCTGGATCGTGCTCCACCCAGCCATCATGGGGATAGAACTGACGGTGCTCCACAGAATGCCGAAGCTCTAGTTGGCCATCTGTATTTAAAACGAACGCTCTAGTACTTGTAGTTCCCTGATCTATGCCGGCTATTAACACGTTATAAATCTCGTCTGATGGTAAATTTCACATTCGCTCCTGATTCTTTTTTTAAAACTTCTGTCAATGGCTTCTGAATACGACGCACCGGATGCCCTTTTATGCGTGCACTCCAGATACAGTTATCGTTGATCGAAGCTTGCAGGACACCGCTGGATGGCTGCTTCAAACCGATTTGCATCTTATCCATTCCACCAACACGTTTTGACAAAGACAAACGCTGAGGCAGGATAAACTGAATAGCAGGGTCTAAAATCGTTAATTTAACGTCTTCCACGGATGCCTTCTTGCCTTGCTCTACAAGATCTTCTGTGATCCATTTAGCCGTAGCAACCCCTTCACGCCAACACCATCCCGCCGTTTCTGCAGGCCGCAATAGGTTTCCTGCACTATAATAGGATGGATCCGAACACCGACCGAACTGGTCAATAACAGGGCCACCAGAACCGGGATCTACGTCTAAGTGACTGTGCTGCAATAACGCGGCTTCTGGGCGAAACCTTCCAGATATAATTACACCGTCTGTTTCCAGCCTTTTCAAATCGCCATGAGCATCAATGAACTCGATGGCCTCAACCCGACCTCTCCCAACAATCTTTAGGGATTTAGCACTAACAAATAATGGAACACCTCTGACAACCAGATAAGTTTGCAAAATACGGTGTGTCACAATGCGATTCTGTTCTTCAATCATTGCAACTGGACGCATGCCAAGATGACGACAGGTATCAATAGACGAGAATGAAACAAGTTCTGATCCAAGTATGACTGGGTTTTTAAAAGGTTGTATACCCTGAAGGTAAACCAATGATTGAAGCGCTCCCGTTGACATTATGCCCAATGGTCGATCGCCACTAATTAAACGTTGCGCGCGACTACTTTCTCGAACACCTGTACATAAAACCACCCTATCAACCTTTAGTTCTTCCCTGCCCGTAGGTGTCGAAAGACTCAACCGGCCATTAGGATGAAGCGATGTGACGGTTGTTTCCAACCGGATTTCAACACCGAGATCAAGTGCCGTTTTAACATTTTTTCTGGCGTAATCGGGGCCCTTCAGCAATCGACCAAATTCACGCACGCCAAAAGGATAGTGCCCACAGTGACGTGGAATGCCACCCGCATGCGCTTCGCGCTCCAGAACGACAACGTCATTTACCCCGAGTCGCTTCAATTCGGCCGCAAGTGCCAATCCAGCGGGCCCACCACCAACAACGGCGACTGAGCAGGAGCGTGTTGAAGTTTCGCTCAATTTATTCATGCTTAATAGATAAGGGTAAATCAAACCGTCCGTTGGTTATTTTTGCTAGCTCGGCCGTGCAATAAAAACCCTGACAGCGTCCCATGCAAACCCGCGTTCTTCGTTTCAATCCCTCGAGCGATGACGGGGGAATAGGCCCGTCCATAACCCGTTTAATCTCCCGACGGGTAACCCATTCACAATGGCAAACAATGCCACCATTATCGACTTCTTCCCAGTCCCTCGAATGATAATGAGAAAGACGATCCGCCTTAGGTATAGCGGGATCGACGATCGGCTTTCCCGAATACACTTTGGTATCTATCAATTCACTAACGTGACGTGCAATGCCTAGTGCAGAACTTAGCCCTGTTGAACGAATACCACCGACGGTGACATAGTTAAGCTCGCTCCAGTTGTTAACTTGATAATCCTGGAACTCGCTTGCTGGTCGTAAGCCCGCATAAGTCGCAGTGATCTCACTATCCGCGAGCCCGGGAATCATCTCGCTCCCCTTGGCCACCAAATTCTGCAAAGACTCTCGATCTGTTGAGGCATCAACTCGACTAGCCTGATCTTCAGCCGTTGGGCCTACGAGTAAATTGCCAAATATTGTGCGGCATATCACCACCCCTTTTGTTTTTTCCGTTGGAACAGGCAAAATAATCGAAGACGTAAGTGCCGATGACGATTTATCGAAAACTACAAATTGACCTTTACGGGGAGTAATGGTGAATGACTTTTTGTTGATTAATCGTTCATCAACAACATCACCATAAAGCCCTGCGCAATTTATCACGTGAGTCGCATTGATCGGCGTCTTACTGGTTTTCAGTGTCCACTCGCCCGAATCAAAAAGGCCTCCCAATACTTCCGTCCCCCTGCAAAGCTGTGCCCCATTCGCCATGGCCTGCAAAAGATAGGCGTGCGCAGATGACCAAGGATCAATAATATATTCACCCGGCACCTCAAAACCGCTAACAACACTCTTCGATAGATGAGGTTCACGCCTCAGAATATCTTCTTTAGAGAGCATGGCGCTATCGAGAACACCATTCTCATGTGCCTTCTTGACTAATTCAGGTAGCCTTTCCGCCTGCTCATCATTCCAGGCTAATACCATCGCCCCGGACTTGAGGATGGGAAGTGTGAGACTATTTGCAATCTCAAGATACTCGGCATATCCGCGCGCTACACAAATCTGCTCAAGTGATCCTATCGGAGCATCAAAACCTGTATGCAGAATTGCGCTATTTCCCTTGGATGCACCGTCCAGAACGTCCAGCGCTTTTTCAAAAACAATGACCTTTGCACCATCCAGTGTAAGCCGTCGCGCTATTGCACAACCAACGACTCCAGCACCAACAATAGCAATATCAAAGCGTTCAGATAACAAGAGAACGTAACTCCTTTTTGCTGTCCTGAATGTTAACAATGGTCACCACGAGGTTGCCGCGATCAGTGCACACTGGTTGGATCAAAACTTCCGACAGGTACCACATACCTACTAATGAATTGCAATGTTATAAGTAAACACTTTGCGAGAGAGCAGTAATAGGGTCAACGACAAAAGAGAATTCTACAACGCGGGAATGACATCAATATATGTACACATCGAGTGTGTCCAGTTGCGAGATAAGTTTCGCGTTCGTACAAACTTTGGCGGGGGAGTATCCCGCCGCCAAAGCACTAAACGTTAAGAGTAACGGTATGGAACTCCTGCTTTTTCCATTGTGTCTCGGTATTTTTTGAAGATTTCAATAACTCGCGCTGAGCGTTCGTTTCGTGATGCCAATTCATCCCAAAATCCAGAGGCATCGCCAACAACTGTTTCCCATTCTGCTGCAGGAATAGCCGTCATCTCCATTTTATCTCCGTTTACACGTAGGTCGGCTTCCCCACCCCAGTACCAAACTTGGCGGTAGTAATGCGATTGATCCATAGACATTCTGAAAAGCTCTTGCAAGTGTGGCGGCACTTTTGCCCAACTCTCACTATTAGCAAAATAAGAACCACACCATGCCCCAGTTACGTTATTCGAAAGAGCGTAACTGCAGATATCAGCCCAGCCTACTTCGTAGGCCTCGGTAAATCCGCACCATGCTACACCGTCCAGTTCCCCCGTTTGCAGAGCAACTTCGACATCTTCCCAAGGCACTGTTACAGGAATCATTCCGTATTTTGCTAGGAAACGCCCTGCTGTCGGCACACCAAAGACTCGCAATCCGCGCATATCTGCCAGAGATCGAATAGCCTTTTTAGTCGTGAAAATATGTAATGGATCCCATGCACCGGCACCCAGCCATTCAACACCTTCAATATCGTCGTAAGCCTCTTTCCAAATTTTATCAAGACCATATCGCTGGAACAACACAGGAAGGTCAAGGCTGTAACGTGATGAGAATGGAAAATAACCCCCAAAATCCGAAATATCCGCCGGTGAAGACATCGTCGCGTCATCAGATTGGACGGCATCCAATGTGCCATTTTGTAGTGCGCGAAATAGCTCACCCGTTGGTACGAGCTGATCCGCATAAAACAACTCGATTTCCATCTCGCCATTAGCGGCTTTGTTAAAAGCCTCAATTTGTGGCTTGATAACGTGTGCACCAAGTGGCGCACCTGAGTATGTTTGCAGTCGCCATTTAATTGGAGCTTGCGCTTTGACTATGGCCGGGGCACTAATCGTGGCCGCCGCCGCGGCTGCACCAGCACCCGTCTTTGTCAGAAACTTGCGTCTTGTTGTCATATCAACTTCTCCTTACTGTCGTGGTTGTGGTTAAATTAAAAAAACGCTCACGTGAAACATTAAGTCTAGAGCAAAATATTGATTTAGCGCCCGTATACATAGTTTGGGAGCCACATTGAAATCTGTGGAAAAACCATTATCAACGTTAGTGCTACAAGCATAACCAAAACAAACGGAATAATGGATGTGTAAATATCTTTAATACCAATTTCCGGCGGCGCCATAGCTCGCATCAGGAACAGGTTGTAGCCAAATGGCGGTGTCATGTAGGCAATCTGAGTGGTTATCGTGTACAAAACACCGTACCAGATAAGATCAAAGCCTAATACGGCAACGAGCGGGACGTAAAGCGGAGCTACTATGACAAGCATGGCGGTATCGTCAAGAAATGTTCCCATCAGCAAGAAAGACAACTGCATAAGAATGAGAATGACCCACGGGTTCAACCCCAGCTGATCGGTAAACAGATGGTCGATCGCTTTTACGGCACCGAGGCCATCAAACACTGCGCCAAAGCCCAATGCTGCCAGTACAATCCACATAAACATGCAAGATATAGCTAGTGTTTGACGAACAGATACCTCGAAAACTTTCTTCGTCATTCGCCCTTTCAGCACAGCTGCGGTAAATGCTGTCATCGCACCGACTGCAGAGCTTTCTACCAGACTCGTCCAACCCTTGACGAAAGGGATCATCATTGCAAAGAAGATAGTCAATGGTAGCAAGCCCGAAAGCAACAAGCGCATTTTTTCAGCACGCGGCACATCACGTTCACGCTTGTCTAACGCTGGTCCGAGCTCGGGTTGTATTTTACATCGAACATATATGTAAATTATAAACATGGAAGCCATCATCAGCCCGGGGATCACCCCCGCTAGCCAAAGTTGACCGACTGGCTGACGTGCAATCATGGCATAAAGCACCAATACCACTGAGGGCGGAACTAAAATGCCCAGTGATGAACCCGCTTGGATAACACCTGTTACCATTCGTTTATCATAGCCACGCCGCAGCAACTCAGGCAAAGCGATGGTGGCACCAATCGCCATGCCTGCAACTGAAAGACCGTTCATCGCAGACACCAATACCATTAAGGCAATAGTTCCAATCGCCAAACCTCCGTTTATCGGTCCCATCCAGACATGAATCATCCTATAAAGATCTTCTGCGATCCTGCTTTCAGATAATATATAACCCATAAAGATGAAAAATGGTAACGTCATCATCGGGTACCAATTCATCACTTTAATAGCCGCCGAAAACGGAATGTCCGTCGCTCCGTTACCCCATAACAAAAGTGCCGCTATTGCTGCTACTCCGCCAATGGCACCAAAGACTCGCTGCCCAGTCATGAGCATCAGCATCATGGACGCAAACATTAAAATCGCGATTAATTCATACGACATTAGATTTCTATTCCTTTCACAGTTGCGATGTCTTTTATTAGTTCGGATATTGCTTGTAATAGCATTAGAAGGATACCGAGGCACATGACGACCTTAACAGGCCACATATAAGGACGCCAAAGAGACGGGGCACGCTCACCATATTCCAAAGAATATGCGGTTGAATCCAATCCGCCATAAAGCATGACGGATAAATAAAAAATTAAGAGTAGCACGGTAAAACAATCCACCCAGGCTTTCTTGCGAATAGACCAATTCCCATAAAACAAATCCATCCGCACATTGGAACCCAGTTGGATTGAATAAGCTCCCCCGACCATGTAGTACGCGACTAATGCGAACTGAGCCATCTCTAATGTCCAATAAGACGGTATTATAAACACTGCTTTAGAGATCATCGACCAGAGCAAAATACCGAGCATAACGAAAAGGCTATACATCATGACGCGCCCAATCAGATAGTTAAATCGATCAACGGTTCGAGTATAGAGTGTCGCAAATCTCAACATATTTTTTCCGGTTTAAAGTACTTCGACGCCTGCTGCATCTAATACACGTTGTAGCTCTAGTTCAGGTGCCTGATCAAGAATAAGCCTGTCTATCTTATTTAAATCACACACTTGAAACGTCGAGCGGTTATTCAGTTTAGTAGAGTCTGCAACAATCGTCACATGCTCTGCATTGTTTACCATCGCACGAGCAACCTCTGCTTCCTCCTCTGAGAAATCATAGGCACCTTGAAAATCCAACGCTCGAATTGTTAAGATAACGTGGTCGACACTGTACTGTGCAATTTCCCTTATTGTCGCTGATCCAACTGTTTGTGCGTTGTCATGCTTATAAGTGCCCCCCAACAAGAAGGCATGTGAATTATTATCGTTTACTGAGATAATTCCAGCAATACGGGTTGAATTGGTTATTACCGTCAAACCCTCTATGCGTGAAAACTCTTTTGCGCAGATCAGTGAGGTAGAACCCGTGTCAATCATAATAGACTGACCAGGTGAAATAGTCTTGACGAGCTTTTCAGCAACCAACTGCTTCGCCAAAGTATTTTGCTTAATACGATCCTCGAATGGCCCTTCCTCTGATGGGCGAATCTTCACGACGCCACCATGAACCTTGCGCACGCGACCAGCAACCGCGAGAGAACTTAAGTCTCTGCGCACTGTTTCTACGGACGTATCGAACCTGTGAGCAAGCTCATTAACCGATGCTTTTCCCCTTTGTGATATAAGATCAATAATCGCGGCCTTCCTGGCTGTCGGTTGTAACGACGTTTTTCTTCTTGGCACGTTCTGTTTAACTATATTTTGACGTAAAGAAGCTTA
>Ga0213861_10002201_pt1 | contig 16950 bp, 17 predicted proteins | sample PICome_4_FD_160110 | JGI IMG/M metagenome (GOLD analysis project Ga0213861, IMG submission 160110) | Coastal seawater microbial communities near Pivers Island, North Carolina, United States - PICO131 | ecosystem: Environmental > Aquatic > Marine > Coastal | place: USA: North Carolina... | reverse complement strand
GGCGGTCATTCGATAAAATGAAGAGTGTATTTTGTTCGGAGGCCGTCCTGGCTCCAGAGCTGGAGCTGGAGCTGGAGAAAGAATACCTTCCTTCATCTAGGTTTGGCAAAGGTGCAGATTCATCTATTTCAGCTTTGGGTTGATCGCAAAAAGGTTTCAGCTCTATCAGCTCAAGGCCTGGCGCTTCTGCTGCATGCCTAAATTCATTCTCGAGTTGTTGCGAATCCGAAATCCAATTGCGAGCGCGTTCTACACGCACCCTATCATATGTGGCATTTTCAGAATGGAGGTTTTCATACTCAGCTACCAGAGCGAGGGCAGCCTCATACGAGCGATCCATAATAAACTTCTCAACGAGCGAGGTGAATTTTTGAGGGCTAAGCGTCGAAATCGTTGGGTGCTCGCTCTTCATTTAGGCTCCTTTGGGGAGGATTCTCGAATATCCATCCTTAGTAATAGCTTGAACGCGCTATCAATCAAAGTGAGTTTTGGCCCAAAAAGTTGACTTGTATTTGTATCTGTCAGGTCCTAGCAGCCGACGACTTTGACGGCACTTGCACAGCGCGTGCGCCATCGCGACCAGCTTTTTGGCAACGGTTGTTTTTACTTCAATCTATCAATGTTCTTCGCTAGTCAGGCAAGGCGCTTCTGTTATCAGCACCCTTTATCCAGCTTAAACGTTCTGCCCGACGAAAGCCTCGATATCTGCCGCCGGCCGCGCGCCGGCGAGTCTGGCGACTTCGCGGCCGCCTGCATATAGGATCAACAAAGGGATGCCGCGGATACCAAGTTTCTGCGAGATGTCTGGATAATCCTGCGTGTCGATCTTGGCGAAACGGACCTTCGTCTTGAGCTTTTCTGCGGCCTTTGCAAATTCGGGGGCCATTGTGCGGCAGGGGCCGCACCAGGGGGCCCAGTATGCGATGATGATCGGCAGTTCATCGCGGCTGGTCGCCTTGTTGTGCATCCCCACGTCCAGTTCTGTGACACGACCGCTCACCAGCGGCTCACCGCATGTGGCGCATTTTGGTCCAGAGTTCAGCCGGGATATTGGCACCCGGTTTGTCTGGCCGCAGGCCAGGCAAGTCAGTTTGGCAGCCTCTGTCATCGCGCACCTCCAGTCATGTCGCTGTCTTGGACGATGACATAATAGCGCTGGCGCAGCGTTCCATATTGATCCTGATCAGTTTGCCGCAGGCTTGTCCGAACAATTGGCCAATCAATCAGTCCAAGAGCCTGTCATAGGTCCAGTCGGTGTCAGCGTCTGCGTCTGCCACAAGAAGGATTGCAAGGTCGCCGGACCGGATATCCATCCGCACATCGCTTGCGAAGCCCAGATCGCCCCCGGAATGGCCCCATATCTCGTCCTCGATCTCGATCCCCATGCCGTAGTTCGCGCCAAGCGGGTCGGTCCCGAACTCTCGCATCAGGTTGGCGGGCAAGAGGCTGCGGTCGACAAGCAACGCCTTGTAAAAGAGCGCCAGATCAGGTGCCGTCGATATCACGCCGCCGTCGCCGAATCCTTCGGCCTCGTAATACTCGCGGATGTGATCGCCATCCTCGTGTCCGCTGGGAAAGTCCGCCGGAAGGCGACGGGATCCGAACACGAATGAGCGGGTCATCCCGGCGGGCCCAAGGACAAGGCTTTGCATCAGGTCGGCGTAGCTTTGCCCTGTTGCCGTCTCAAGGATGATGCCCAACAGGACGTAGTTCGTGTTGGAATAGTCAAACCCTTTGGCAGGCAAAAAGAGGGCCTCTTCGCCATAAGCATAGGTCAGGGCCGTTTGGGGGTTCTGGATGTCGTCCGGGTCATCAAGCGCGTCGTAAAGGTAGTCATCGGATAGGTAGTCGGGAAGGCCGCTTGTCATGGTCAGAAGATGCCGGAGGGTGACCCCGCTGAGGCCACCCAACCCGGACGCGATCTCTGGGCTGACCCGGTTCGCGGCCATTTCATCGAGGGACAATTGGCCCCTGGCCACAAGGCGCAGCACAGCCACGGCTGTCATCGTCTTGCCAACCGATGCGATAGCGAAGGGGGTTTGTGCGGTTGCAGCCCCGGTGGTCGAGATTTCGACTTTGCCATCACTTTCAAAATATCGGACTGACGCGACCGTGTCGGCATGGGCCGCAGATGTCATCACGAGAAGCAGACAACCAAAAACACTTTTTAACATCAACATCTCCTGTGGGACCCTATGGAACGCGGCTTGGGGCCGGGACTGAAGCCCAGCACCAGCAAACTACTTTGATTGTGCCGGTGAATTGGTCGCGGCTCAAGCATAACGGGCGCCAGGACGTCATAAAATGTGGGTGGCGCCAAGGGGATTGCAAAGCAGCGGTTGGGGCAGTTTGGTAATAATCCTTGATCCAATTGCAAATCATTGGCAGATTTGAAAAATTGGCGTTTTCGTAATTGGAAAGCCGCCCACATTTTTACTTCAGAGAGTCAGCATGTCATTTCATTTCAAGACCATCGCTCTGGCCGCTCTAGCTGCCACCACTCTGGCGGCCTGCGAGCCGACCATGACGACGACCAGCTCTGGCCTGACGGCTAACAAAAATGTGCTGATCATCAACAACACGGGACGCACGATCTGGCGGTTCTACGGATCCCCGGTAAACGTGAACAGCTGGGAAGAAGACATCCTTGGGTCCAGCGTTCTTCCATCCGGATCGTCGGTGAACATCAACTTTGCTGATGGTCGGTCTGCCTGCAATTACGACATGAAGGCCGAATTCCAGGATGGGTCTTCCCTGATCCGCAACAATGTCAACGTCTGCGCCGTTTCGGCGGTGTCGTTCCCCTAGGAGTGATCAAAGAAGGCGGCAGGCAAAGGCGGTCCTGACAGCCCGCCTGTCGCCTTTGCATGACCCGAGGCCGGGCCGGTACACTGGTCCGGTACGTGCCGCTTGACGGGTTCTGGCAATGCGCTATTGGCGGTTTCATGGAAAAGTTGCTTGGCCCCCGAATGATCCCGCTTTGGCTGTTGATCTTGTTGCAGGTCAGCATTTCCGCCTCGAGCCTTGTGGTCGAGATTGTCGCCGGGCGTATGATCGCCCCATATGTCGGGATGAGCCTTTATACTTGGACGTCGATCATCGCGGTCGTTCTGGCCGGGTTTTCTGTTGGACATTGGTGGGGCGGGCGGATCGCCGCGTTTGAGACCGGGCGGGCCTTGCGTATCACCGGCTGGACGATGATCGCCGCTGCCTGCACGACCGCCGGCGCCACGCTTTTGTTGCGGGCGGTGGCGGGGCCGGTGCTTGCCAACGTTGTCAATCCCATTGCCGCCATCACCGCCCTTAGCACACTGGCCTTCTTCCTGCCGTCACTGTTTGCCGGGGTGCCTGCGCCAGTCCTGACGGTCGCCGCGATGCGGTCCAGCACCGCGTCCGAGAGGGCTCTGGGCGCCATGTTCGCAGCAGGTGCGGTGGGGGCGATTGCCGGAACCTTGCTGGCCGGGTTCTTTCTGGTGCCCTGGCTGGGGTCGATGGCGACCCTTCTGGTTATTGCGGCAAGCTATGTGGTCGCAGCTGCCCTGTGCTTCTGGCTTGGCCGTGCATCGCGGAACGAGGCGGTGCTCTCGGCCTCGGGCATTGCCGTTGTCGGGCTTGTCAGCATTGTCACCTTTGGCCTGCCCCCGGTGTGCGACCGGGAAAGCAGCTACTACTGCATCCGAACCGTGTCCGTTTCGGATGACCCCCTTGCGCCCGTGAACCTGATGGTTGTCGATCATCTGGCCCATGGCGTCAGTGGCCGGGATGACCCCCGTCTGATGTTTACGGAACACTCAGCCATGCTGGATGGCTTGCCCCGAATGCGGATGGGGCGGACGGATTTCACCTCCTACCATATCGGCGGAGGGTCCTATTCGGTGCCCCGCGCCTGGGCGGATTGGGGCATCGGAGGGATCACGATCTCGGAGATTGATCCGCAGGTCACGGCCGTGGCTGCCGAACGGTTCTGGTTTGAGCCCGCCTCGGCCACCATTGTGCACGCCGATGCCCGGTTGGCCCTGCGCAACAGCAGCGAACGGTTTGACGTCATTGTTGGTGACGCCTTTACCGATATCGCCGTGCCCGAGCATATGGTGACGCTCGAGTTCTTTGAGCTGGTGTCGAGCCGGCTTGACGATGGCGGGGTCTTTGCGATGAACCTGCTCGACAATGTCGACAGGCTTGATGCGCTTGCCGCCGTTGTATTTACCCTCAAGCAAGTCTTTCCCAGCGTCGAGGTCTGGACTGCCGCCAGCCGTCCCCGACCGGGCGAGCGTCGCGTGTTTGTCCTTTTGGCCAGCGCAGAGGACAGCCCGGTTTCGGTGATCGAGGCCCGAGCACCGGAGATGACCCGCTTTCAGGTGCTGGATCCAGGCTTTGTCGATGCCATTGTGCAGGAAAAGGCGCCACGCATCCTCACGGATGATCGGGCGCCTTTGACGTACATCATGGGTCTGGACCGCGTGCTGGACTAGGTCTTGCCCGAGGTTAGGCACCCGTCAGACTGGCGTGTAGGTTGGGCGACCAGAAAGTCGCCCAAACCGGGGTCAGACGTTTATCGCCAGACGGGTCGCATAGGCCACCACGCCCAGGGACAGCACGCTTGCCAACCAAAGAAGCGCGAACCAGCCGATTTTTCGCAGCGGTGAGTTTTGCATCAGTGATACCCTTCCTCGGGGTCGATCTTGCCGCGAAACACCCAATAGGCGTAGCCGGTATAGATCAGGATCAGCGGCACCAGAACGACCGTGCCGACAAGGGCGAACAACAGGCTTTCGTCCGGTGCGGCGGCTGCCACGATGGTCAGGTTCGGTGGCACGATGTTGGGGTAAAAGCTGACCCCGATGCCGATAAAGCTGAGCACAAAAAGGCTCAGCGCCGCGAGGAAGGGTTGCCCGTCCTTGCCCGCGTTCAGACCCGAGAACAGGGCCCAGGCCGTGGCCGCAACGGCACCGGGCATCAGCACGCTGAAGATGCTGCCGGGAAGATTGAACCAGCGGCGAAAATACTCGGGGTCCTGAAACGGGGTCAGGATACTGACGATCCCGATAAAGCCCAGGGTCCCGGCCCCCAGCCACCAAGCATAGTTCTGCATCTGGCGTTGCAGGCTGCCTTCGGTCTTTAGGATGATCCAGGTCGCCCCCAGCAAGGCGTAGCCGATGACGACCGCAAACCCGGTGAGGATGGAAAACACGCTTAACCAGTCCCACCAGCCCCCGGCATAGGCCCGGTCTGCCACCTCGATCCCCTGCACAAGCGCGCCAAGGGCGATGCCTTGCATGAAGGCCGCCACTAGCGATCCGCCAGCAAAGGCGACATCCCAAACCGGCTTCCAACGTTCGGTCCGCCAGCGGTATTCAAAGGCGACGCCCCGAAAGATCAGCGCCAGCAGCATCAATATGATCGGCATGTAGAGGGCCGGCATGATGACGGCATAGGCCAGCGGAAACACGGCAAAGAGGCCGCCGCCGCCCAGCACGAGCCAGGTTTCGTTCCCGTCCCAGATGGGGGCGACCGAATTCATCATCGTGGCCCGGTCCCGTTCGCCTTTGGCAAAGGGGAACAGGATGCCGACACCCAGGTCAAAGCCGTCAAGAATGACATAGGTCAGGACGGCAAAGGCGATGATCCCGGCCCAGATAAAGGATAGTTCGAACATCTTGAGGCTCCTATTCGCCGGGGATTGCTTTGGGGTCGGCCTGCATCATCGGGGTGATCCCTGCGGTGCGGATCGGCCCGTCCTTGAGGCCAAGGTGCGGGGTTGCGGGCGGCTTGTTCATCATCCGCAAGAGGTAAAATGTCCCTGCGCCAAAGATGAAACGGTAGACCACGACAAAGGCCATGAGTGATGCGGCAACGGCCGGGGCGGCGACAGGGGCAAGGCTGTCCCCGGTGCGCAGCAGGCCGTAGACGGTAAAGGGCTGCCGCCCGACCTCGGTCGTGATCCAACCGGCCAGCACGGCGACAAAGCCCATTGGCCCCATCGCAATGGCTGCACGTTGCAACCAGCGGTCGTCATACAACTGACCCTTCAGGCGGCGCCAGATGCTCCACCCGCCAAGGCCCAGCATGGCAAAGCCAAGACCGACCATCACCCGAAAGCTCCAGAACAGGATCGCCACTGGCGGTTCGTCTTCATCGGGCACGGTGTCCAGCCCATCCAGCGGCGCGTTCCATTCGTGTTTCAGGATAAGGCTGGACAGGTTGGGGATTTCGACCGCGTAGTCGATCCGCTTTTCTTCCGGATTGGGGATGCCGAACAGGATCAGAGGGGCGCCGTGGGGGTGGCTGTCGTAGTGTCCTTCCATCGCCATGATCTTGACAGGCTGATGCTCGAGCGTGTTGATCCCATGCGCGTCGCCGGCAAGGATTTGCAGGGGCGCGACCACGATCAGCATCCACATCGCCATCGAGAACATGCGGCGCGCCGGGGCATCCTCGCGGTTCCGCAAAAGGTGCAGGCCACCCACAGCACCGACGACAAGGGCGGTTGTTAGATAAGCCGCCAACACCATGTGCACGAGCCGGTAGGGGAAGGAGGGGTTGAAAATGATCTGCCACCAGTCCTGCGGGACGAATTGGCCAAGGTCGTTAACCCCGTATCCAGCAGGCGTCTGCATCCAGGAGTTCACGGCAAGGATCCAGGTGGCGGACATCAAGGTGCCAAAGGCCACCATCGCGGTGGCGAACATATGCAGCCGGTCGCCCACCCGTTCACGCCCGAACAGCATGATCCCGAGAAAGCCTGCCTCAAGAAAGAAGGCCGAAAGGACCTCGTAGGCCATGAGCGGGCCAAGAACCGGGCCGGTCTTGTCTGCAAAAACCGACCAGTTGGTGCCGAACTGATAGGACATCACGATGCCTGAGACGACGCCCATTCCAAAGGCCACGGCAAAGATCTTTTTCCAATAGTTGAACAGGGTCAGGTAGGTCTGGTCCCGCGTCCGGAGCCAGAGCCCGTTCAGAACGGCAAGGTAGCTTGCCAAACCGATCGAGAAGGCCGGAAAGATAATGTGGAAGGACACGGTGAATGCGAATTGCATCCGGGCCAGTGTCTCTGCGGTCAGGCTGTCGAACATCGTATTGCCTCGAATGTTTATGGGCGCCCCGGTCGGAACAAAGGGCGCCGCCAAATGTGACTAGTTACCCTGCGGTCCGAAGTCGGCCGTGTTCACCACGCCGTCGCCGTTCCGGTCGACGATGGCGATCCAGTCGCCTGTCTGGGCCAGGAATTCTTCTTTTGAGACGACACCATCTGCATCGGTGTCGTTGAACGCCAGGGTCAGCCCTTCTTGCAGGCGCTGTCCTCCCCGACCATGGCCACCGCCGTTGTTCTCCATGTCTGCGGCGCGGGTCTCGTCGAAATAGCCATACTCAACGGTATCGAGTGTCCCGTTCTGGTCATTGTCGAACATGTCGAACACCATCTCGCGCCGCTCAACAGCCTCGGCCAGAGTGACGAAGCCATCCTCGTCCAGATCCCAATTGGTGATGAAGTGTTCACCCGGAGCGCCTTGGGCAAAGGCCGCAAGCGGGGCGAGGACGGCGAATGCTGCAACGAAGGTCAGCTTGGTCATGGCGTATATCCTATATTTAAAATACCGGTTTGTGGCGATCAGGTAGCGCGGGTGGTTTACAAAAGCAATACTTTGAATATAACTTTGCGCTGCGACAACAGGATGCACCATGAAACTGACCAGCTATACCAACTATGCGCTGCGCTCTTTGCAGCTTGCCGCGCTCAAGTCGCCCGATCTGGTGCGCGTGGATGACGTGGCGCAGATCCACAAACTGTCCCGCCCGCACATCACCAAGATCGTGCACGAGCTTGGCCGGGCAGGGTATCTGGAGACTGTACGGGGTCGCGGCGGCGGCTTTCGCCTGGCCCGCCCATCGAAGGAGATCAAGGTGGGCGATGTCGTGCGTCTGACCGAAGGTCCATTGGACCTTGTCGAATGCTTCAACCCCGAACGGAACACCTGTCCTCTCATGGGGATCTGTATCCTGTCGCGCAAGATGCAGGAGGCGACAGCGGCCTTTATGGCCGTGCTCGATGATCTGACGATTGCCGATATCGCAGCCAATCGCGGCCAGTTGATGGACCGGATTGCACCACTGGAACTGCCTAGACAGGAGACACCGGCGCGATGACCGGAACAGAAGACTGGATTGAACGTTTCCCGGGGCTGTCGCGCCTCGAGTCGCCGATCAAGGCGCTCTTGATGTCGCGCAGCGTTCTGATCGACGTGCCGAAGGGGACGACAATCTTTGGACCCGGAAACTCGCCCCAGAACATGCTTTTCCTTCTTGAAGGGACGGTCAAGGTGCAGCAGGTGTCCGAGACCGGGCACGAAATCGTGCTGTATCGCATCCAGGCCGGGCAAAGCTGTGTTCTGACGACGGCCTGTTTGCTGGCCTATGAAGACTATTCGGCCGAAGGGATCGCCGAAACCGACGTTCAGGCCGCCGCCGTGCCGCGCGATGTCTTCGACGATCTTGTTGCGCAATCCAAATCCTTTCGGAATTTCGTCTTTGCTGCCTTTTCCAAGCGGATCACCGACTTGTTCCTGATGATCGATGAGGTGGCATTCCAACGACTGGATGTCCGGCTTGCCGATAGGCTGATCCATCTTGCTGACGCCGATGACGTGGTGGCCACCACCCATCAGCAACTCTCGGTTGAATTGGGGACAGCCCGCGAAGTCGTCTCGCGGCAGTTGCAGGAATTTCAGCGTCGCGGCTGGATCGAACAATCCCGGGGCAAGGTGCGCCTGTTGGACCGCGACCGGTTAGGACAGTTGGCCGAGCATAGTGAATGAATGATTTTCCACTTGGTGACATTGTCACCGAACTGCGCGCAGCAAAGAGCTATGTGGCATATAACTTTTCACCGGGGCGACGGAATCGCAGGGACCTCTTGTCGCGACGATCTGGGCAAAGGGCCATGTTTCGAGGCCCATTGCAGTCGATCCTGATCTTCCCCCGACCCAAGGACGCACTCTTTATCAAGGCCCAAGTGGCCCAAACGACGCTTACCACATCAGGCCCTTCAAGAGGCCGCCACACTTCTTAAACGGTCGGGACGCCCCCGCCAAAACCATAAGTACAATATTCCGATCCGGGAGAGAGAGATCATGGACATCAAGACACTTACCGCCAGCCTATCCGTCAGCGAACAGATCGTTGCGGCCGATGTGCAGGCCATCAAGGACGCAGGGTTCCGCGCCATCATCTGCAATCGACCCGATGGTGAGGGGGCAGACCAGCCGACATTTGAAGAGATCGCAACAGCGGCAAAGGCCGTAGGGCTGGAGGCCGCCTATCTGCCAATCGTCTCGGGCAAGGTGACCGATGAAGAAGCCGCAGCCTTTGCAAAGACCCTGACTGAGCTGCCCGGCCCCGTGCTGGCCTACTGCCGGACCGGCACCCGGTCTGCCACCCTATGGTCATTGGCCCAGGCCGATCAGCGCAGTGTTGCTGACATCCTCGCGGCGACCAAGGCGGCGGGCTATGACATGGGTGGCGTGGTGCGCCGGATCGTGAATGGCGGCAAGACCCCGACAGACACCGGCGATGCCAGCTATGAGGTCGTGATCGTTGGAGCGGGCGCGGGTGGCATTGCCGCCGCTGCCAGTCTCAAGGCGCGCAAACCCGGGCTTGAGATCGCGATCATCGACCCGGCCGACATCCACTACTACCAGCCCGGCTGGACCATGGTCGGCGGTGGCATCTTTGAGCCCGAGCAGACATCCCGCACGATGGGGTCGTTGATCCCCAAGGGCGTCCATTGGATCAAATCCGCCGTCGCCGCGTTCGAGCCGCAGAACAATGCCGTCATCCTCGATGGCTGCCGGGTGGTGAAGTACAAGCGGATGATCGTTTCTCCCGGCCTCAAACTTGACTGGAACCGGGTCGAAGGCCTGGTTGAGACGCTGGGCCAGAACGGCGTCACCTCGAACTATCGCTACGATCTTGCGCCCTATACCTGGAAACTGGTGGAGGGCATGAAAGCGGGCCGGGCGATCTTTACCCAGCCGCCAATGCCCATCAAATGCGCAGGCGCCCCGCAAAAGGCGATGTATCTGTCGGGCGATGCCTGGTTCCGGCGCGGTGTCCTCAAGAATATCGACATCCAGTTCAACAACGCAGGCGGCGTCCTTTTTGGCGTCAAGGACTATGTCCCGGCGCTGATGGAATACATCAAGAAGTACGACGCAACGCTCAACTTCTTTCACAACCTTGTCGCGGTGGATGGCCATGCCAAGAAGGCCTGGTTCGACGTGTCCAAGCCCGACACCCCGGTGGAGCGTGTGGAGATGGAGTTCGACATGATGCACGTCTGCCCTCCGCAGACGGCACCCGACTTTATCCGCGTGTCCCCGTTGGCCGATGCAGCGGGCTGGATCGACGTGGATCAGGCGACCCTGCGCCACAAGACCTATGACAATATCTGGTCCCTTGGCGACGTCATGAATGCCCCCAATGCCAAGACGGCCGCCGCCGCCCGGATGCAGGCCCCCGTCGTGGCCGAGAACCTTCTGGCCGATATGCGCGGCGGGTCGCCCGTGGCGCAGTATAACGGCTATGGCTCGTGCCCTCTCACGGTGGAGCGTGGAAAGATCGTCCTGGCCGAATTCGGCTATGGCGGATCGATGCTGCCCAGCTTTCCCAAAGTCATCATCGACGGCACCAAGCCTAGCCGTGCCGCCTGGTTCCTCAAGGAAAAGATGCTGCCGCCGATCTATTGGCAAGGCATGCTCAAAGGCCGGGAATGGATGGCCAAGCCCGAAAAAATCGTCGCCAAATAGGCCGAATATGCGCCCCTCGTTGCTGACGGGGGGCGCCTCAATTTCATGAGTACAAGATGAACACTACCCTGACCCGCTACCTGCCTATCCTGTCGTGGGGCCGCGACTATAACCGAACCGCCCTGTCCAACGACCTTGTCGCGGCATTGATCGTGACGATCATGCTGATCCCCCAGTCGTTGGCCTACGCCCTGTTGGCAGGACTGCCGCCCGAGGCGGGTCTTTATGCATCCATCGCGCCAATCGTGCTATACGCGGTTTTCGGAACCAGCCGGGCGCTGGCAGTCGGGCCGGTGGCGGTGGTTTCGCTGATGACCGCAGCGGCGCTTAGTAACATCGTCGAACAGGGCAGTATGGGGTACGCCGTCGCGGCCCTGTCGCTGGCCGCATTGTCGGGCGTCATCCTGCTGGCCATGGGCCTCTTTCGCCTTGGCTTTGTCGCCAACTTTCTGTCGCACCCGGTGATTGCGGGCTTCATCACCGCTTCGGGCGTCATCATCGCAGCAAGCCAGCTTAAACATATCCTCGGTATCAACGCCGAGGGGCACAATCTGCTGCAACTCGTGATCTCGCTCACCGAACATATCGGGGAAACCAACTGGATCACGGCGACCATCGGAATTCTGGCAACCGGGTTCCTGTTCTGGGTCCGCAAGGGGCTGAAACCCCTTCTAAAGCGGTTTGGCCTGTCGGACGGGCTGACAGGCGTGCTGGTCAAGACCGGTCCGGTCGTCATTGTCGCGGCCACAACGCTGGCTGTCTGGGCGCTTGGTCTGGCCGACAAGGGTGTGAAAATCGTGGGCGAGGTGCCGCAAAGCCTGCCGCCCCTGACGTTGCCATCCTTCTCGCCCGAGCTTTTGGGCCAGCTTTTGCTGCCCGCCTTCCTGATCTCGATCATCGGCTTTGTTGAATCCATCTCGGTGGCGCAAACGCTTGCCGCGAAAAAGCGTCAAAGGATCGACCCGGATCAGGAATTGATCGGCCTTGGAGCCGCCAATATCGGCGCATCGTTGACCGGTGGTTTTCCGGTCACGGGCGGTTTCTCGCGGTCGGTTGTCAACTTTGACGCCGGGGCAGAAACGCCCGCCGCCGGGGCCTTTACCGCCGTGGGCCTTGCCATTGCCGCCTTGGCGCTGACCCCGCTGATCTACTTCCTGCCCAAGGCCACGCTGGCCGCGACGATCATCGTCGCCGTGCTAAGCCTTGTCGATTTTTCCATCCTCAAGCGCAGCTGGACCTATTCCAAGGCAGATTTCGCCGCCGTTCTTGCAACGATCTTGCTGACCCTTGGGCTGGGCGTTGAGGCGGGCGTTTCCGCCGGTGTCGGCCTGTCCATCCTGTTGCACCTATACAGATCGTCCAAGCCCCATGTTGCCGAAGTGGGGCAGGTCCCGGGCACTGAACATTATCGCAACATCCTGCGGCACAAGGTGATCACAGATCCCGGCACCGTGACCCTTCGGGTCGACGAAAGCCTTTATTTCGCCAATGCCCGCTTTCTTGAGGACAAGATCCACAACCGCGTCGCTGGCGACAAGAATGTCCGCAACGTCGTCCTGCAATGTTCCGCCATCAACGACATCGACCTCAGCGCGTTGGAGTCGCTTGAGGCGATCAATCTCCGGCTCAAGGAAATGGGCGTCACGCTGCATCTGTCCGAGGTCAAGGGGCCGGTGATGGACCGTCTGGAACGGGGACATTTCCTGTCGGAGCTGACGGGACAGGTGTTTCTGTCGCAGTTCGAGGCGGCGCAGGCACTGAAATAAGCAAACCACACTGTCACCGTGTCCCATGGGGGCACGGCACCTAACAAAGGAACCAGAACCATGGCCTATACCGAGAAATTCCAGGCGCTTGCCGATGACGCAATGGCAAAAGTCCAAAGCGTTTCGCCCGACCAGGTTGACGAAATGATTGCCAAAGGGGCCATCGCCCTTGATATCCGGGACAGCGAAGAACACGCCGCCGGACATATCGACGGATCGCTGAACATCAGCCGTGGCAAGCTTGAGATGAATGTCGAAGGGCTTATCAGTGACCCGGACGCCGTCATTTTGTGCTACTGCAACGCCAACAATCGCGGTGCGCTGTCAGCGGCGACCCTGCGCTCAATGGGCTACCAGAATGCCCGATACATCGCTGGGGGCTTCAAGGCCTATCGCACGACGACCGGCGACATCTGATAGGGGCACACGGGGCCAGGACCCGGCCGGGGCTGGGCTCAGCGCAAGCCCAGTTTTCGCATGACACGTCCAGCAAGGCTGCGTGCGGCTATCGGGACGTCGGCGACGCTGGGCCCTTGTCGCTGCTTGGTGACGCCTCCGTCATATATCAACGCACCCTTGGCATGCCCCTTTTCTACCGGGGTAAAGTCGTAGTGGCGGCTGGTGAAATACATCCCGTTGGGGTGTTTTACTTCGCGGTAGGTGTTGGCCACGGACTGGCGAGAGACGGGCTTTACGCTGCGTGGGCAAAAATGGGCAACAAGGCTCATCCGGGTCTGATCGTTGGTGGTGATGCGGGCGCCGCCATGTGACAGGTCAGCGTGCCAGATCAGGATATCGCCCTTGCAGGCCAGAAACGGCTCCAACGCGATCCCGCGCTCTTTCGCCTGAGTGTACAGCTGTTCGAGGAACTCTTTGTGCTGCTATTGCCTGTCGCGTTTCGGGGTCCAGGACTTGAACTCTCCGGAGAACAGGAAAGGCTCGAACCAGTGGCTGCCGGGGTAGTAAACCAACTCTCCCGATCCTTCCTTGATATCCTCAAGAGCGATCCAGCAGGCGGCAAGGCTAAGCGGCTTTGCCGCGACCACATAGGCGGTGTCTTGATGCTGCGATTGCTGAGAGCCATATTCCAAGTAAATCGACTGCATTGCGATCGGGTCATCCTAGAAGATGACTTGCAGGAACTTTGAAACCAGCGGCGCGGCGATCGCATCGCGAGCGGCGGGTGAAACCGCATAAAGGTCGATAAGTCGATCGGCACGATCCATCTTTTTCAATTCGACGGGATCGAGGTAGGTGCCACTGTTCTTGAGAACATAGTCCTCGGGGTCGTTATAGATGCCATTTTTTCGGCAAGGATCGCTTCTACCGTTTCATCGCTGACAGCGCCGCGAAAGATGACGTAGCCCTTTTCGATGAACTCTTCGACATAGGGGCGGACTTCGGCGGGGGTTTGCGCCAACCGTGCTTCTACGCCTTGGACGCGATCAATCCAAAGCTCTCCGAACATGTTTTTTCTTCCCTCGACCCAGAAACTGAAAGCAACGTTGATTTTCTGTTCGTGTGGAAGACTGTCAGGCAGATTGATTGGTGGTTTAAGCCAGGTCCGTTGCGCCCAGTCGATCTATGTCCGAAGGGTGCAGAAGCGCCCCGGTTATGTTGCCCACCTGCCGGCCCAAGGGGTCACCTTTCCACGTTGAACACCCCCGAAATGGTATCCCGTCCAAGGTTTGACGTGACGGTTCCATTCGCAAACCCTGCAATGCCGTTGTAATCGGCACCGATAAAGTGGCCGCTGATCCCCGCATCGATCGCATAACTCTGGATGTCATCGGCAAGCGAGCCGTCCAGATCAGCCATGACTGGATAACCGTCGCCGATGTCAGATCCGATGCTTGGGTCAATGACCCCGTTGGACAGATTAAGGGCGCCGCGAAACCGCCTGTTGTCCGTGCCGGTGAAACCATCCGCCTGGCCGCTGACGCTCTCCGGGCGCTCAAAGTTTACCATGACTGAGAGCGTTCCGATAATGGCAAGGTTGCGCGCCTGGACCTCAAGCGCGATGGCGCCGGTGTAACGGGCGGTCCCCGCGGATGGGAGTCTGGACAGGTCCGTGAGGCCCGTGGGGCTACTTGGGGGGCTCCCAATTGGATGGGGGTCCAAGAGGTCTGCATGCAGACCGGCCAAAGCCGGCGTGGGGTCAGCGGGCGAGGCGCCCGAACAGCCTATCAGAAGCCATCCCATCGTAAAAAACGGGCAAATGGCCAGAGGTAAAGAAAGTCCCATCGTCGGCGTTGGCCCCGGTTGGCAAGAATGACCGATGCGATAGCGGCAAGAGGTTAAGATTGGGCCTGCATCGCCTGTTGTCGCCCGGTTGGAAGGTTCACATGTCGCGCGGGGCAAGTGGCTATTGCGATGCGCGTCACGAACCGCCGCCAGTTAGCGAAAGTGGTGATGCGCACCCAAGGCATTGATACAATTCTAGACTTTGCAATTTCTGTTGATGGCCGATGACTGGGGCAGCACGCAAATCGCCCTGACAACGCCCACGCAACGCCGCAACTTTGCCGCAAATTTTAGACCTTTTTGCCTTCGTACCGGACTCAGTGGGTCCAAGTGTTGATGGGTAAGGTTTGTGATGATTTACACTGTTACGGCGGCCAACTGGAACGATCCGGCCTTTTGGGCCTCAATCTCTGAGACCACATCTGGTCACACGCTGGACTTCAGCGGACTTCCCTCAAATTTCAATGTCGGCTTTGATCCCACTGTCGGCAATGTGCTGACCATCGACGATGGGACGACATCCATCGTTATCGGTTCGGCCGTAGGCGGTCTTGGCGATGTGCAACTGGGTGGCACGACGACCTGGGAGTCGTTCGACACCATCATCGGGACCGATACGGATGACGTCATCGATTCCGCTGACATCGGATCAACCATCTTTGGCGGCGACGGCAACGACACCATTCGCGGCCTCGCGGGCGACGACACGGTCTACGGTGGTGACGGAAGCGACACGGTCGCTGTCAACGTCGGGGATGGCAATGACACCCTTTTTGGTGGCGAAAGCCTTGGTGATGCGGATGAGGTGAACTTCAACAGGCACCCCGACGGCGTCGTCGTGACCATGACCGGCGACGAAGCGGGTGGCGCAACCGGCGACGGTCTTGCGGTCGAATTCTCTGAATTCGAGCGGGTGGTGATGTCCGACGGCGATGATGTCTACAACGGCACCGCCACCACGACGGATATGTTTGTCAGTGGCAATGCCGGTAACGACATCATCTACTCGGGCTCGGGCAATGATACCGTCCGAGGGACGACCGGGGATGATACCATCTACGGCGGGGCCGGCGATGACGTTGTCGACGGAGGCAATGATAACGACGTCGGCTATGGCGGAACCGGCAACGACATTATGTGGGGTGGTGGGCAAAACACTGGCGACGATGCCCTTTATGGCGGCGACGACGAAGATTTGTTCCTGATCATCGACCAGGCCAACAACGACACCCTTGTTGGTGGCGAAGGCGGTTCTGACCTTGACGCCATGGACATGATCAACATGACGACCGGGGCGAACATGACGTTCACCGGTTTCGAGGCCGGAACCATGACCGCCCCCGACACCGATGTCGTATTCTCCGAGATGGAACGATTCCTCCTGACGGATCAGGATGATGTCGTCGACGCTACGGCGAGTACCGGAGATACGGACGTTAGCCTTCGCGATGGCGATGACACCTTTGTAGGTGGCTCTGGCAACGACAACGTCGACGGCGGGACCGGCAACGACGTTCTGGCAGGCGGGGCCGGTAACGACACCTTGCTGGGACAAGAAGATAGCGACATATTCGCTGTCTCTGACAATGGGGATGATGACTACATTCGAGGCGGCGAAGGCGGCACCGACCTTGATACCTTGACCTTCGAGGAGGCCGTGAACGGCGTTGACGTGACCCTGACCGGCGACGAGGCGGGGACAGCCGTCCTGACCGGCGGCACGGTGGATTTCGACCAGATCGAAGTCTTTACCATGACTGATCAGAACGACACTTTCGACGCCAATGCGGGGACCGCTGGCAAGACCGTCAATATGCTTGACGGAGACGACACTTTCGAAGGCGGCACCGGCAATGACAGCGTGGACGGCGGGGCGGGCAATGACTCATTGGCAGGCGGTGTAGGTGAGGACACGCTGCTGGGCGGTGACGGCAACGACATACTATGGTCGGGCGACGATGATGATACCCTCTTTGGCGGCGACGGAGATGACCAGGTTGCCGGTGGACGGGGCAACGATGTCGGCTACGGCGGTGCTGGCAATGACTTTATGTGGGGCGGACAGCAAAACACTGGCGACGACACCCTCTACGGCGGCGACGACCAAGATTTTTTCTCGCTGACCGACCAGGCGA
>Ga0213861_10002200_pt1 | contig 16952 bp, 13 predicted proteins | sample PICome_4_FD_160110 | JGI IMG/M metagenome (GOLD analysis project Ga0213861, IMG submission 160110) | Coastal seawater microbial communities near Pivers Island, North Carolina, United States - PICO131 | ecosystem: Environmental > Aquatic > Marine > Coastal | place: USA: North Carolina... | reverse complement strand
TATTAAAAGTTTAGCTTTTTTATAGCTTTAAATTCACTTTGTATTTTGAGTATTACAAAGGTCTTATTATTGCAAATTTAAAGTGAGTATGATATATAAACTTACGCCGTATGAAATTAATTACAAGCGCAAGCCTATATACAAAAATCCTCATCTATTTTCTATCTGTCTACTAAAGGGAGGTTCAATTTTACTACATTAGGAGCTTACATCACGAATCTGAAACATAACCGATAAGTATATCTTCTAAAATTCTTTAAAAACAGTGTTTTTAATACCATCCCATTCCGCTGCCAAAATACCATAACAACATGTGCTTCGTTTAAAACCATCTAAAGCCCTTTGCACGTATGCTTTTAAATTTTCTGGCGTATCAATTTTACTGGGAGAGTATTGCACTAATTTTTTTTGTTGGACAATATCCAATAGCTGCTTATAGTTTTCTAAATTTAAAGGTGAGAGTTTTACGCGCTTGTTTTCTGGTGTTGGTATGTTCATACTAAATTATTAATCAAGGCTACATTCATCTCGTGTTTACCATCAAACATCATAATATGTAATTGATTTTTAAACAAATCATGTGCTTTTTGTGTTTCAGATGTGAGACGATCCCCGATTAAATATTCATCATGTATACCACAAATAAAACTCACTTTAGCATTTAAAAACGCAAAGGCTTCAGCTTGTAATTCTTTAGGAATACCTCCGGAATGCATAACAAGTTGGTCGCATTGTAATTGCCGTTTCGCTACATAGCGCAAAGCAACACTAACACCTTGGGAATACCCGAACATAATTAAATTAACATGGTCTGGAATGTTTTCAGCTTCAAAAATGGCATCAAAATTATGCATGACGTTTTCTGTAGCCTTTGCTGTGGCTTCTTTTGTTAACCAACTTGCTCCAACGTGTTTAAAACCAGATTTCATATAGTATTTGCTAGCTGCTTGTGGTGCAATGATATAATTTTCGTCTGTATTCAATCCTCTAAAATATTTTAAAAAATACCGACTTAAATAACCCATACCATGACAAACAAACCAAACGTTTTTAGTGGCTTTGGTAAGCGTATTTAGGGTAGAATAGGAGTTGGTTATAGTATATGATATTTCTTTTTCTTCTGAACCCATTTACGCTTATGTTTTGTATTTTTGTTAGTGATTTTAAAAATACACTATTCTATGCAATTATCTAAAAAAGATGTTTTGGAACAAGCCAATAAAGCCTTTAAAAACACTTTAATGGAAACCTTAAATATTGAAGCTATAGATTATGGCGACGATTTTTTAGTAGCGAGGATGCCTGTAACTCCGAGAGTGCACCAGCCAGATGGTATATTGCATGGTGGCGCTACAGTGGCTTTGGCGGAAAGTGTGGGTAGTTTTGCATCGCATGTTTTTATGGATACCGATAAATTTTTTATTAGAGGTATTGAAATTACTGCGAATCATTTAAAGAGTGTAAAAGAAGGCTTTGTGTATGCTAAGGCAACATTTGTGCATAAAGGAAGAACGACTCAGTTATTAGATATTCGTGTTACCGATGAGGCAGAAAATTTAATTTCTATTTGTAGGTTGTCTACCATTTCTTTACCTAAAAAATAATCATGACTTCAAACGACTTTTTTGAGCGTATTGAAGCGCATTTTAATGATGAACTTCCTTTTATAGTTTATAGAAAACCACATCAACAAAACCTAAGTGCACGACTACAAATTAATGCTGAATTAAATTTTACAGTAGACTTTACCGAAAAAGGGTTTGTATTTTCTCCGTTTGATGCTATTGAAAAAACGGTTTTAATTCCTGATGCCATTTCTGAAATTATTGGTGTATCTCATGTGAATATTGAGAGTGATACTGAGCCTGTAGAAGAACATGTGATTATCAATTCAGCTTCTATAGATTCTAAAAACGCACATATAAACCGGGTAAAACAAGGTGTTGAAGCTATTAATACTTCAGACATAAAAAAAGTGGTGTTGTCTAGACAGGAAACTGTAAACCTTTCTGAAACTAATCCTATTTCTATTTTTAAAAGACTTTTGGAGCGTTATAAATCGGCATTTGTATATTGTTGGTATCATTCTAAAGTTGGCTTATGGTTGGGCGCCACGCCAGAAACCTTAATAAAAATTGAAGGCAATCGGTTTTCAATTATGGCATTAGCTGGTACGCAAGATTATAAAGGCAGTTTAGATGTGGTTTGGCAAAACAAAGAAAAACAAGAACAGCAGCTCGTTACTGATTTTATAGTTGACAACTTAAAACCATCGGTGGATAGCTTTAATGTTTCAGATGTTGTAACGGTAAAGGCTGGTAATTTGGTGCATTTAAAAACCATGATTTCTGCTCAGTTAAAACCAGATACGCCATTGAAACAAGTTGTTAAAGTGTTGCATCCAACACCTGCGGTTTGTGGATTACCAAAGGAATCTGCAAAACAATTCATTTTAGAACATGAAGATTATAATCGCGAATTCTATACAGGATTTTTAGGCGAGTTAAATTGTGAAACTACTATTGCACCGCGTTCTGGAAGACGCAACATTGAAAACAGAGCTTATGCTGTAACTAGAAAAAGCACGCAATTGTATGTGAATTTACGATGCATGCAACTTAAAAACCAACAAGCTATTATCTACGTTGGTGGCGGAATTACTGAAGGCTCCAACGCTGAAAGTGAGTGGGAAGAAACGGTGTCAAAATCGTTAGTTATTAAATCTGTTTTATAGTTACTCGTTTTATTAGGCTATTTTGTATTTTTGTTTCACAAAATTGCTAAATGATTTACCCAAAAATTCCGCTTGCTCAAACTGTTATTCAACTCTGTAAAGCGAAAAACATAAAACATATTGTTATTTCTCCTGGTAGCAGAAATGCACCTTTAACCATTGGTTTTACCAATGACGCCTTTTTTAAATGTTACAGTATTGTTGATGAGCGTTGTGCTGCATTTTTTGCTTTAGGCATTGCACAGCAATTAAAAGAACCAACTGCTGTAGTGTGTACTTCGGGGAGTGCTTTACTAAACTATTACCCAGCAGTAGCCGAGGCTTTTTATAGCGATATTCCACTAGTAGTTATATCGGCAGATCGGCCAAAACACCTAATTGGAATAGGAGATGGGCAAACTATAAATCAGAAAAACGTTTTTGAAAATCATATTTTATATGCGGCTAATTTAAAGCTAGATTTAAAAGACGAAAAAAATGTTCCAGGGCATGAAGAGTTGCCGATTTTTAAAAATTTAGAAAATAAATTTGAACGTTTATTGGGTTTGCAAAAAGACATACAAAAGCACAATGAAACAGAAATAAATGCTGCCATTAATTTTGCTAGAATTAAAAATGGACCGGTGCATATTAATGTGCCTTTTGATGAACCGCTATATGAAACTGTAGATACATTAACCGTATCTCCAGAAATTATCGATGTTACTATAAAGCCAGAAACCATTGAAGATTATGTGTTGCAGTCCTGTTTAGAAGATTGGAATACGGCCTCTAAAAAGATGATATTGGTTGGTATGAATAACCCTAGCCAAATAGAAAATAAATGGTTGGATGAATTGGCTAAAGATGATAGTGTTATTGTACTTACTGAAACGACATCTAATTTGCATGATCCAAGTTTTTTTAAGAGTATTGATCAACTGATAGCACCACTATCGGAAGAAGAAAAACAGCAATTAAGTCCGGATATTCTTGTGACTTTCGGCAGTTTAATTGTCTCAAAAAAGATTAAGCAATTATTACGAAAATACCGGCCCGAACACCACTGGCATATTGATAGTAAAACGGCTAACGATACGTTTTTCTGCTTAGATAATCATTTTAAAAAATCGCCTAACGCCTTTTTTGAGGCTTTTTTACCAAGAGTGACACATTACGTAAAAAGTGATTACAGAGACACTTGGGAAGTCGTTAAACAACATCGTCTTAAAAAACATAAAGCGTATTTGGAGACTATTCCATTTTCAGACTTTATGGTGTTTAGCACTGTTTTAAAATCGATTCCAGACCATTATATTTTACAATCTGGAAACAGTTCTGCTATACGATATACACAACTGTTTAACATAGATAAAACCATTGAGGTGTTTTGTAATAGAGGAACTAGTGGTATAGATGGAAGTACATCTACGGCTATAGGTTGTGCTGTAGCTAATGAAAAACCAACGCTATTTATAACGGGTGATTTGAGCTTTTTATACGATAGTAATGCGCTTTGGAATAACTACATTCCTAAAAACTTCAGAATTGTAATTGTGAATAATCAAGGTGGTGGTATTTTTAGGATTTTACCTGGACATAAAAACACCGAGAATTTTGATACGTATTTTGAAACGAATCATCATTTAACAGCAGAACATTTATGTAAGATGTATAGCATTACATATGAATCGGTTTCAGATGAAAACACACTAAAATCATCATTAGAAACGTTTTATTTAGAAGAAGATCAACCTAAATTATTAGAGATTTTTACACCAAAGCAAATTAATGACGAAGTGTTGTTGAATTACTTTGATTTTATCAGATAAATAAGTGACTTCTAAGTAATTGTTGTGTCAAAAAAATAGTTATCTTTAAGAGAGCTATTAATTCAACTATTTTATTAACACATTAAACGAAATCATTATGAGTAAAAGAGATGAGCTTATTGCAAAATATGCTACCGATTTAAAAGACAAATGTGGCGTTAACGCAGACATGGATTTATTAACTAAAGTTACTATTGGTTGTGGACCATCTATTTATAATAAGGATGCTGCAACAGTTTCAGGGTCAGATGACAAAGAGCTAGCAACTGTAAAAAACAATTTTCTGATTAAAAAATTAGGATTAAGTGATGGCCCTAAATTAGATGCAGGAATTGCTTCTGTTATGGACACATATGGTAAATCTAACCGTAATAAATATAGAGCAGTAGTTTACTACATGCTTACTAAACATTTTGGTAAAGAGTCTATTTATTAGAACTCAGATTATATAAAGTAAAAAGCGCTACTTCATTGTAGCGCTTTTTTTGTTTTTTAATTTTAAAATTCGGAAAAAAATTAAGGTGGCGGTAATGGTGTGTTGCTTCGATTGCCTGCGCAAGGGATAGAACGGTATGTTTGAGCTCGCCGACGCAGAAGGCAGCGAGTAGTGATAGCCCGACCCGATAGGGATGCGCCCAAAATAAAAATTATAAATAAGTATTAAGTTGGATACTTGTAAAGGTAGTGTGCGATTGAAAAATTGTTACCTTTGCGCCATGATAAAATTAGGGGAAATAAATACGCTAGAAATACTTCGTGAAACGGACCACGGTGCTTATTTGATTGATGATGAAGATAACCAGGTGTTATTGCCAAACCGTTATGTGCCAGAGTCTTTTAAAATTTGGGATAAGCTTGAAGTTTTTGTGTATTTAGATAATGAACAGCGTCCTGTTGCAACAACAGATATGCCATATATTAAGCGTGGTGAATTTGCGTTATTGCGTTGCAACCAAACAACAGATTTTGGTGCTTTTTTAGATTGGGGTTTAGTAAAAGAATTGTTTTGCCCGTTTAGTGAGCAAGCTTTTAAAATGAAAGCTGGTGGTTGGTATTTGGTGCATTGTTATTTGGATGAGAAAACCGATAGGTTAGTAGCTTCAAGTAAAACGAATCGTTTTTTAGATAATACAGAATTAACCGTTAGTGAATTTGATGAAGTTGATTTGATCGTGTCTCACCCGTCTGAAATTGGTATGAATGTGATTGTGAACAAAACACACATGGGCTTAATTTATAAAGATAGTATTTTTAAAGATTTAAGTATTGGTGATAAACTTAAAGGCATTGTTAAAAAAGTGCGCCCTGGTAATAAACTAGATATTGCCTTAGGTCAAATTGGTTTTAGAAATATAGAACCAAATGCAGAACAGATTATGCAAGAGTTACAAGATAATGATGGGTTTATAAACCTTACGGATAAATCTAGTCCTGAAGCTATTAAAAACGCTTTGCAAATGAGCAAGAAAAACTTTAAGAAAGCGGTAGGAACTTTGTATAGACAACGTTTAATAGAAATTAAGCCTGATGGTATTTATCTAGCTCAAGGAGAATAGACTACATGATACATCAAGACACCATTGTAGCTTTAGCAACACCATCTGGTGCAGGTGCCATTGCCGTTATTAGACTATCAGGAAAGGATGCTATAGTGATAGCAGACTCGTGTTTTAAATCGGTTAAATCTAATAAATTACTTAGCAAACAAAAAACACATACCATACATTTAGGGCATATTGTTGATGGAGAAAGGACTATAGATGAAGTTTTAGTATCTGTTTTTAAAAACCCTAATTCGTACACTGGCGAGGATGTTGTTGAAGTGTCCTGTCATGGTTCCAATTATATTCAACAAGAAATTATTCAATTATTCCTAAGGAAAGGTTGTAGAATGGCTACTGCTGGAGAATTTACACTTCGTGCTTTCTTAAATGCGAAGTTAGATTTATCACAAGCCGAAGCTGTGGCCGATTTAATTTCTAGTGATAATGAAGCTTCTCATCAAATAGCTATGCAACAAATGCGTGGTGGATTTTCTTCTGAAATATCTAAACTTCGCGAGGAACTTTTAAATTTTGCATCTTTGATAGAGTTAGAATTAGACTTTGCTGAAGAAGATGTTGAGTTCGCAGATAGATCTCAATTTAAAGAATTGGTGGAACGTATTCGTTTTGTTTTAAAACGATTGATAGATTCTTTTGCTGTTGGTAATGTGATTAAAAATGGTATTCCTGTGGCGATTGTGGGAGAACCTAATGTTGGCAAGTCTACACTTTTAAATGCCTTATTAAATGAAGAGCGGGCTATTGTTTCAGAAATTGCAGGAACTACAAGAGATACTATAGAAGACGAAATTTCGATAGGAGGGATAGGTTTTAGATTTATTGATACCGCAGGTATTCGGGAGACTAAAGATGTGGTTGAAAGTATTGGTATTAAAAGAACTTTTGAAAAAATAGATCAGGCTCAAGTTGTTATTTATTTGTTTGATGCCTCCGATTTTAAATCTTCAAGTTCAACATTTAAGGTTGAAATAGAAAAAATAAAAAATAAGTATCCGCAAAAACCGCTTCTAATCATAGCCAATAAAATTGATAAACTTTCTGAAGAAGATAAATCAAAATTAGATCTCACCTTGAGCTCAGTCGAAAGGTCTCACTTTATTTCATTATCGGCAAAACATAAAATTGGCGTTGATACACTGCAAGAAAAACTTCTCAGTTTTGTGAATACTGGCGCATTGAGAAATAATGATACTATTGTTACTAATTCTCGTCACTACGATTCTTTATTAAAAGCTTTTGAAGAAATTGATAAAGTTAAGCAAGGCTTAGAGTCTGGTTTATCAGGCGATTTATTAGCTATTGATATTAGACAAGCCTTATACCACTTTGGAGAAATTACTGGAGAAATTACCAATGATGATTTATTGGGTAATATTTTTGCTAATTTTTGTATCGGCAAATAGACAGTAATTTTATTTGATATCATTTGGTGTTAAACAACTGTAAATCAAATTGTTGTTGAAAACTTTTTGGTTTATAATTTCTTTTTATATCCCATTTTTAGTACTTTTTTGTACCTCATTTACACCTCAAAATTAATTTTCACACCCGAGGTGTAAAAAAATGCGCATTATGAAATTACATCTAAAAAAGAAAAAACTAAAAAGTAGGAAGCTAAGTTTATACATTGAATATTACAAAGGTTTTAAGACTACTCCAGAAGGAAAAATTAAACATATAAGGGAATTTGAGTATTTAAACCTATACCTAACTGACGATCCTCAAACTAGTTTTGAAAGAAAGAAGAACAAAGAACAGTTAGAATTAGCTGAACAAATTTTTGTAATTAGAAAAGCGGAAGTATTACAGGGAAAGTATAAAATCCAAAATACCCATAAGGGTAAAACAACATTATTGGATTTTTATGAAATGAAGAAGGAAGAACGTTATGAAACCAAGGGTAACTATGATAATTGGGATGCTGCCCAAAAACACTTAGAGAAATATTGTCCAGAACATATTACTTTTAATGATGTTGACGTAGATTTTATTAAAGGGTTTAGGAAATATCTCGATACGGTTGCTGTTACTAAAAGTAAAAAAAGATTATCTCAAAATACTAAGCATACTTACTTTAATAAATTCAAAGCTTGTTTAAATGCTGCATTTGATGAAGGTTATTTAAAAGAAAACCTAATCAAAAAAGTTAAAGGATTTACAATGGGTGAGTCAACCAGAGAATACCTTACTTCTGATGAACTCCAAAAATTAGCAGAAACGCGGTGTTCTATACCTTTGCTAAAGCGTGCCTTTCTCTTTTCAGCTTTAACTGGGATTCGGTGGTCTGATGTTAATAAACTAAAATGGTCTGAGGTACGCGAAGAGGGGGCAGATAATTCAGGAAATGATATTTACCGTATTGTATTTCAACAAAAGAAAACTGATGGCGTTGAATACTTGTATATCTCTGAGCAAGCTAGAGAACTCCTGGGAAAAAGACAGGATTCTAAAGCACGCGTATTTAAAGGACTTCGTTATAGTGCCCATATGAATCTTCAACTATTACGTTGGTGTATGTTTGCAGGCATAACTAAGCATATTACATTTCATTCAGCTAGGCATACAAATGCAGTTTTACTTTTGGAAAATGGAGCAGATATTTATACAGTTTCTAAGCGTTTGGGACACAAAGAAATTAGAACCACAGAAATATATGCCAAAATCATAGACAAGAAAATGAAGGAAGCTGCTAATTTAATTCAAAAATTAGAACTGGAATTAGACCGAGTTGAATGAAAATTGACGTTCCTTAGAATAGAAAAAAATAATTCTTTGCCTTTCTGTTGTTAATAACTCAAAAAACTTCTAAGTATCTGCTCTTAGACTTAATTTATATTTTAGTTAAATAGTATCAAATGATTTCATAAAAAATGTTGTAATGAAATTTATCTTAAATTAAGTTAAATTGCTGTATATAAATTATTTGTGAATAAGTAATAAGGCTTGCTTCTTCCTTCATTAGCCTATTTTTATACTTTTATTTACATACTCCCAAAAGGGAAAACAAAAGCGCTTTTGTTCATTTCATAAATCCTAAAAAGAATAAAAAATGGACAATTTATTAATTCTGGAACGATTGGATCGTTTAGAAAAACTACTCATAGGCCACAAGGAAGTATTGACCTTTGATGAGGCCTGCGATTACACGGGTATATCAAGAAGTTATCTCTATAAATTAACATCTTCCGGCAAGATTCCACACTCCAAGCCCAATGGCAAAATGCTCTTTTTTGAGAAGAAAAAACTAGTTGATTGGCTACTCCAAAACAACCGGAAATCAAAACAGGAGCTTGAGGCAGAAGCCCTGGATTTGAGACTTCAACCTTTTTATAAACTAGTCTAAAACTCCAAACCTTATTATGTTTAACATAATGCTGATGAAAATTTCTAATAAACCACTACATTTGTTTTTATGATAAGAGTTTTATTAGTTTTATTTCTTTTGATTAACCCAATCTATGCTCAAAATGAGTTAGATTCATTGATAAATGTACTTGAAAAAGAGATGGAGAAAAGAGATTTCTATGACCAAGCAAAAGAGCAAAGAATAACCAATTTAAAAACACTTTTAGCTGAAGAAGGGATAACTGCAAAAAATAAATTCTTCATTACTAACAAATTAATAACTGAATACTCATATTACAGTTTCAATGAATCCCTAAAGTATATAAATAACAATATAGACCTTGCAAAAGCCATTGAAAATGATTCTATGCTGATAGAATCTAATTTAAAACTCTCTAAAATATTAGCAACTTCTGGTAGATATATTGAGAGTATCGATATCCTTAATGAAATTGACAGAGTGTCGATCCCACAAAGATTAATTTGGGACTATTATTTTAATTACAAGAGGTGCTATTCAGAGTTGAGGTACATTTCCAATATAAAAAGTATAAATGATAAATATGATGAACTGTATCTTACATATAAAGACTCACTCAATAGTGTGATATCTAACCTTGAAAAAAACACTGACACATATTTAGATATTATTGAGCAAAACTTCAGAGATACTAATCAGCTAGAAGAGGCTTTAGAAATAAATACTAAAAGGTTGGCTATGGCTACAATGAGTACACGAGAATACTCTTTGGCTACATTCTATCGCTCAATTATGATTTGGAACTATAACAAGGATAAATCCAAACAAAAAAAATATTTGATTTTATCTGCTATTTCAGATATACAAGGTTCCATAAAAGATAATGCTTCGTTGACTAATTTGGCAGAAATCTTATTTGAAGAAGGAGAAATAGAAAAGGCTCATAAGTACATAAATTTTTCGCTAGAAGATGCTAAGTTCTATAACTCTAGACTAAGGTTTTTTAATTTCGCCTTGATTTCACCGGAAATATCTAATGCCTTTGAAACACAAATTCAAGACCAAAGTGATAAACTTAAAAACCAATTACTATTTATTAGTGCTTTGTCTATTGTTTTAATAATTGCTTTGACTTTTATTTTTAAGCAGTATAAAAAAATTAAGATTGGAAGGGAAAAGTTGAAAACGGTAAATTTCCAGTTAAAGGAATTAAACCATGAACTTACAGTAACTAATAAAGACCTGAAAAGGTTATATGAAGAATTATCAGAGGTAGACAATATTAAAGAACAATATATTGGTACTTTTCTCAATCTATATTCTGAATATATTGACAAGCTAGATGTTTACAGAAAAGTAGTTCGTAAACATATTTTAACAAATAAAACAAACGATTTACTTGAACTTACCAAATCTAAACAAGTCATTGAGACGGAATTGAAGTTGTTTTATACTAATTTTGACAAATCTTTTCTTCATATATACCCAAGTTTTATAAAGAGCGTAAATGCATTGTTAAAACCTGAAGAACAAATTATTATTGATGAAGGTGAAACTTTAAATACAGAATTAAGGGTTTTAGCTCTAATAAGGTTGGGTATAACTAATAGTGCTAAAATTTCAAAAATACTTCGGTATTCAGTGAATACCATTTATAACTATAGGGTAAAACTAAGAAATGGTGCTTTAGATAGACAACAGTTTGAAGATTTGGTCAAGAAAATAGCCTAATCTTTTAGCAGCAGCCTTCGATTATTAATTGTTTTGGTATTTTTTACTACCTATTAGTTGTAATTTGTCTACTTATTTTAAAAGGTTGTTAAATATAAATATTTGATATTCAAATATTTATATTTATTTTACTTGTAATCAAACTACTTTTTGGCTACTTCGAATTGTACCCAAGGGATGTCTTTTTTTTCTTTGTTGGGGTTAATTTTTGATTCGTGATAAACAAAGTGTTTGTCACAATCAAAAGCTAAATAAAAACTAACTAAATATGAAAAGAGACTATTTGAACTTTAAATTGTTCATGATTCTGTTTATTTCAATGTCTTGGGGGGCTATTGCTCAAGATTTTTCAGTAGATGGTGTTGTACAAGATGAATCGGGGTTTCCAGTCCCAGGTGTTAATATACTTGAGAAAGGCACCAGTAATGGAACTGTAACAGATTTTGATGGAAATTTCACTATCAATAACCTTAAGGTTGGCACTGTTCTTTCGTTTAGCTATATAGGCTACATTACAAAAGATGTTACCATAATTGATGATTCAAAATTAACCATAACTTTAAATGAAGATTTAGCACAACTTGATGAAGTTGTTGTGGTAGGTTATGGTACCCAGAAAAAAAGTGTGGTTACCGGAGCCATTTCTGGGGTAAAACAAAGCGAACTTGAAGACTTGCCAATAACACGTGTTGAACAAACATTACAAGGTAGAGTTTCTGGTATTACCATAGCAGCAAATTCGGGGCAACCCGGGTCCTCCTCTACAGTACGTGTTAGAGGTATTACAACCTTTGGAAATAATGAACCGTTATGGGTTGTTGATGGCGTTGTAATAGATTCCGGAGGTATTGGATTTTTAAACCAATCAGATATAGCCTCAGTAGAAGTGCTTAAAGATGCGGCTTCACAGGCTATTTATGGTGCCAGGGCGGCAGCCGGAGTTATTCTTATCACCACTAAAAAGGGTAAATCAAATAAATTAACCGTTAATTACAACGGTTACACGGGTGTATCATCAGCTTCTAGAAAATTAGACTTATTAAATGCTACGCAGTATGCTACCATATTAAATGAAAAATCTGTTAACGGAGGCGGTAGTGTAATTTTCTCAGCCCCTCAATCTTTAGGAGAAGGCACAGATTGGCAACGTGTGATATTTAATGACAATGCCCAAAGAGTAAGTCATGAGCTAAGTGTAAGTGGCGGAAATGATGTATCTACGTTTTATGCCTCTTTTGGGTTTACTGATCAGGAAGGTATTGTTATGAGTGATATTTCTTCTTACATCAGAAAGAATATAAGATTAAATTCTACACATAAAATCTCTGATAAAATAACATTAGGTCAAACCGTAGGATATTCAAATGAGAAAAATGTTGGTATAGGAAATACGAATAGTGAGTTTGGAGGTCCGCTATCTTCAGCCATTAATTTAGATCCCACAACCCCTTTGGTAGAAAGAGATCCTTCACTGGCAAATCAGGCACCTTATACTAATGACGGTATTTTTAGAAACAGCATTGGAAACCCATATGGTATTTCAACACTGGTGGCTCAGGAAATGGCAAACCCGTTAGCGTATCAACAAACACGCTTAGGGAATTTTGGTTGGTCAGATAATTTTGTAGGGAATGCTTATGTAGAGTTAGAATTTATAGAAGGGCTTAAGTTAAGAAGTACCTTAGGTGGTAAATTATCGTATTGGGGCTATGAAAGCTTTACGCCCGTATTTTATTTAAATGCCGCTACCATAAATAGTCAGAACAATATTTCAAGAGGAAATAACAAAGGATTTGGTTGGAATGTGGAAAATGTAATTTCATATGGTAATACAATAAAGAATCACAATTTTAATGTTTTACTAGGGCAAGGGGTTTATGTAGATGGTATTACATCGGGCAGCTATGTAACATATTTTGATATACCGGTTGATAATTATAGAGATGCTTCTTTCAATTTTGATGTGCCAACAGATCAAATAGATTCCAGAGCTTGGTCTGGTAATGAGCATAAAGTAACTTCATTGTTTTCAAGGTTAACATACGATTATGATGAAAAATATTTGCTTACGGCTATAGTAAGACGCGATGGATCTTCTCGTTTTGGGAGCAATAATAAGTATGGCTTTTTTCCTTCGTTCTCTGCGGGTTGGGTGCCATCAAATGAAAGCTTCTGGAAAGACAATGACATTATAAACCAATTAAAGATTAGAGGAGGTTTTGGTATTACCGGTAATGATAATATTGGGGACTTTCAATATTTATCAACTATTGGAGGCGGAAGAAACTATACCATAGGAACTTCAGGTTCAGTAACCATTGGGAATAGCCCAAATGCACCTTCAAACCCAGATTTAAAATGGGAGGAAACAAACCAGCTTAATATTGGTTTTGACGCTAAGTTATTCAACAATGTTTCGGTGGCTTTTGATTGGTATAAAAAAGAAACTACCGGCATTTTACAAGCAGTTACTATTCCTGGCTATGTTGGAGCTATTGGTAGTCCAACGGGCAATGTGGCCGATATGGAAAATACAGGGATTGACTTAGAGCTAGGGTACACAAAACAATTTAATGACCTTAATGTGTCTTTAAATGGTAATGTGTCTTACTTGGAAAATGAAGTGACATTTTTAGGTAACGGCGTAGATTTTTTATCTGGAGGGGCAAGCATACAAAATAGTACGTTTCCAATAACCAGAACTCAAGTAGGTGAGCCCGTAAACTCTTTCTATGGTTTTAGAACCAATGGGATTTTTCAAAATCAAGACGACATAAATAATTATGTGAATTCATCAGGAACCGTTATACAACCTAATGCACAGCCTGGTGATTTTAAATGGGTAGACATAGATGACGATGGTGATATAGATTCTGATGACAGGGATTTTCTTGGAAGTTCCATTCCTAAGTTTTCATTTGGACTTACCCTTAATTTAGATTACAAGAACTTTGATTTTATGGTATTTGGACAAGGAGCTGCTGGAAACAAGATTTTTCAAGGGCTTAGAAGATTGGATATAGAAAATGCCAATTACCAAACATCAGTATTAGGAAGATGGGTAGGGGAAGGTACATCAAATACACATCCTAGATTAACAATTAGTGATACTAATAATAACTTCTCAAACCCATCAGATTTTTACTTGGAGGATGGCGATTATTTTAGAATAAAGACCCTTCAAGTTGGTTATACGGTTCCAAATGATGTATTAAGTAAATATGGCATAGACAGGTTGAGAATTTACTTTACAGCAGAAAACCTGCTAACATTTACCAAATATAGCGGATATGATCCTGAAATTGGTGGTGGTATATTTGGAATTGACCGTGGTTATTACCCACAAGCAAGAACCAATCAAATCGGTATAAACTTACAGTTTTAACAAAAAAAGAAGAAGATATGAAAATTACAAAAATTAAGAGTTTAAGTAGTTTACTTCTAATACTAATATGCATTTTTTCATGTAGTGAAGATTTTTTAGAAGTAGAGCCCAAAGGAACTGCGTTAGAAGATAACTATTATAAAAACGAAGCAGAAGCTTTTTCGGGCTTAGTAGCGGTTTATGATGTAATAGGTAAGCAATCAAAAGGTTTTGAAAATATGATTGCTTTATTGAACTCAGGTTCTGATGATCATTTTGCAGGAGGCGGAAGCTCTTCAGATGGATCACAATTACAGGTGTTTAACGACTATACAATAAGTGAGTCAACCATAGCAACAAGTTATTGGAATGATTTTTATCAGGGTATTTTTAGAGCTAATACCTTGCTCAACAAGCTTCCTGATGTAGACATGGATGAAGCCACAAAAAAAAGGTTTACAGCCGAAACAAAAACTTTAAGAGCCGTTTTCTATTTTGAATTGGTAAGGTTATTTCGAAACATCCCTCTTATAACATCGCCATTGGCAGGCAATGAATTCTTCAATGTTGTTCAGGCAGACCCTAATGATGTATATGCACAAATAGAAACAGATTTATTAGAAGCCATTCCGGATTTGCCAATGACATTAGATTTAGCTAATGAAGCTGGAAGATTAAGTAAAGGAGCAGGTAAAGCCTTACTTGGTAAAGTATATCTATATCAGAATAAAAATGCAGAAGCGGCTGCACAATTTGCTGAAGTAAACGGAACACCGGGAGCTACAAGTTCTTTCGGATATAGGCTCCTTGATAATTATTCAGATTTATGGGTAGTTAGTAATAATTACCATAGTGAATCCATTATTGAAATAGCTCATACAGATAAGAGTAACGCTACATGGGGGAATTGGGGCTCAGGAAGTGATGAAGGGAATAGTTTAAACGTCATGGTAGGACCAAGAGGGTATGTAAGAAATTCCGGGGCAGCACCAGATTATGCTTCAGGTTGGGGCTTCAATATCATAACACAAGATTTATATGATGCCATGTTAGGCGACCCAAGGTTTGATGCTACTATTGAAAACTTACAGACTTATGTAGAGTCAGGTGATGCGCAACTTGAAGAAAGCTATCAGTATACGGGATATTATTTAAAAAAGTTTATGCCTCTAAAGTCAGATGTGTCAACAGGAGGAGGAAATTCAGAATTAAACTATAAACAACACACTTATATGATGCGCTTGGCAGATACTTATTTATTGGAAGCCGAAGCTTTAGGTGGTACAGGTGCCAGAGCACAAGCATTGTTGGATGCAGTAAGAGCCAGAGTTGGGTTACCTTCAATACCAGTATCAGTAGACGCCATTTTAAACGAAAGACGTTTAGAGTTGGCTGGTGAAGGGCACAGATGGTATGATTTGGTTAGAACCGGTAGAGCAGCAACAGTATTAGCAGATAGAGGATTTGTAGCTGGTAAAAATGAAATATTGCCAATTCCTTTAGCAGAGCTGGAAAACACGCAACTTGTTCAAAATCCTAATTATTAATCTTTAAAACGAAACATTATGAAATCAAATATAATATCAAAAAGTAGTGTAAGGGTTTTATCTATAATGCTGGTAGCTTTAATGATTATATCATGTCAACCAGATGAATTAGGAAGTGGAAATGGGCTAGTTGCTACAGATATGGATGCTAGTTTTACCATTACTCAAGTTACTGATAATAACAAGAACACCTATTTGTTTACAGCAAATGGAAGCTATTTAACATCGCATTGGGATGTTGGAGGTGATTCCGGATTTAGTATTGGAGGAGACACAAAAGAAGTCTTTTTTCCGGATGCAGGAACATATAATATTCAACACAAAGTAACCGGTATAGGAGGGGCCTCTACAATAGCTTCACAAGACCTTGTAGTAGAAATATCAGACCCTATTGCAGGAAATATTGTAAAAGGAGGCAGGTTTGATACTGATGAAGATATTGCAGAATGGACTGTGCTGAATATAAGTGCTTCAGGAACAGAGTGGACTTTTGCAGATGGAGTAGCAACGGTACAAGGCGGCGGTTGGAACCAAAAAGGGATTTACCAAACCGTTGATGTTATTGAAGGGTTAACTTATAAAATAGATATGTTAGTAAGTTCTACATCAGGTGTTCAAGATACTTGGTTTGAAGTTTTTGCTTCATCAACACCACCTGTTGATGGGGCTGATTATTCAGCAGGAGGCGCCAAAGCTAAGTTTAGTACATGGGGCGGATGCGGTACTGGACCATTTAGTTGGTTATTGACTGTTGGAGGTTGTGATTTTAACGGTGAGCAAGGAATCTATGTTGCAGAAGCTACCGAAACCATTTATTTAGTAATTAAGTGTGGAGGTTTTGACCTAAAAGACGGTGTTTCTATAGATAATGTAGA
>Ga0213861_10002195_pt1 | contig 16973 bp, 24 predicted proteins | sample PICome_4_FD_160110 | JGI IMG/M metagenome (GOLD analysis project Ga0213861, IMG submission 160110) | Coastal seawater microbial communities near Pivers Island, North Carolina, United States - PICO131 | ecosystem: Environmental > Aquatic > Marine > Coastal | place: USA: North Carolina... | reverse complement strand
TGCTACTACCTTTAAATCTTTAGCTTGCTTCTTAACTGCGTTTGCTCTAGATTTAACTTCTTTCTTTACTGCATCGACTTTGTCTTCTACTACATCCGGTATAAAATCTCCGTCTCTATCTGCAATTTTACCCTTTTTTACTAAAAAATAATAAGCAGCTGCTCCTACGGCAATTACTGCTAATACGATTAATGTTGTGTTCATAATTTGTGTTTTTTGTTTAAATATGGACTCTATCCAATGTTTATAGTTATATTATATATCGTGTTTTTGTTTCATAAAAAGAAAAGCAGCTAAATTAGCTGCTTTTTTGTGTTTGTTAAGCTGGACCACCGACTCCGAAATGGACCCAATTTGCGTAATCATCCGCAGTGTTATGAAGTTCATCTAATTCAATTTCAAAGATGTTATCTCCTTTAACACTTGTAACTTCTACGGTTGTTGAATCGTTCTCAGGAGTGGCAATAGCTCCTGGAATTAATTCAGCCATTATAAAACAAGATATTTTTAAAGATTAAGAACTTATGCTCTCTTATTATATATCGAGTTTTTTTATTTTGTTTTTTAAAAAACACTTTTTTTAAAAAATAATTTAAATATTTTTTAAGTTCTCTACCATCCAATCCAGTTCTACTTGACTACCTGCATCTGAGATGGCATTATTAGGATCTGGGTGAGTTTCAACAAAAACTCCATCATATTCAAAAATACGTGCTGCTAAAGAGTACTGTTTGGCTAGTTTTCTACTTCCACCTGTAATTCCATCGCCTGCCATTTGAGTAGAGTGTGTACAATCAAAAATAACTTTGTCTGCGAATTCTTTCATAACATCTACACCTCTGAAATCTACAATAAGTCTATCGTATCCAAAATTAGAACCTCTTTCAGTTACCCACACTTGACAATCTGGGTTTACTTCTTTGATTTTAGTTACTGCGTGTTTCATAGCATCAGCAGATAACCATTGTCCTTTTTTAACATTAATAATATTGAAATGCTTTGCACATTCTACCAATAGGTCAGTTTGTCGACACAGGAATGCTGGAATTTGAATTACATCTACTACATCAGAAAGTGGTAGTGCTTGATTAGGTTCGTGAATATCTGTAACTATTTTAATACCTGGAAATCTGTCTTTGACATTTCTCATAATATTAATACCTTCATCCAAACCTGGACCTCTATTAGAGTGAATTGACGTTCTGTTAGCTTTATCAAAGCTACCTTTAAGATACCAATCTTTTCCATCCATTAGTGGATAAAGTGTTTCAGCAACTAACATGAAGTTATCCTCATTCTCAATACTACACGGACCTAAAATATAAGTGTAATTTTCCATTTCTTATTCGTTTAAGTATTATACGAATGATTTAGAAATGGTTTATTTTAAAGCGAGTAAAACTTCAATAATTTTACCATGAGATTGATAGACTGCTAAGTGTTGACTATTCAGAGTTTTACCACTTTTGATAGCTTCAACCATCGAATTTAAAAAATGCATTGGTACCTCTCCAGTGTCAACATATAGTTGCCATTCTTCTGGTGTCATGGTTATTTCATTTCATATGCTAAACCTGCATTAAAGTTCTTAGCAGAACCTCTTGCCATAAATTTAGCACCTTTAATAGTGTTAGAAGAGGTTGACCTAATAGAAATAACATTCTTTTTGATATCAATACCAAAATACATTTGTTTAACTACTAAGAATTTATTGATCAATGCTCTTAATGCGTCAGTATAGTTATTATTTAAGACTCTTGCAATTTCAACTGCAAATGGATAATAAAAGCCATCACCAATAGGATCAGCTAAAAACGATTCAGCTGTCATCTTATCTTTAGGCTTAACGCCCGTAGCTTTTCTATAATCAACTATAAATTTATCAAATGCTTTTGCATCTTTTGCGGCAAATGCTTGTAGCCATGCCATAATATCGTTTCTATCCATTGTTTCTGGATTTAAACCAGAAGTTTTAACAAAGAACTCGTAACCACTGTTCTTTAATAGACCATTAGCGATTAGCATATTACCTGTCATAATATATGACTCAACAGTTGGTAATGTTCTACCTTTAAGAATACCACTAAATTTAATTAAAAGATCATAAAGCTCTTGTTCTCTAGTGTCTGTGCTATTTAATTTATCACCTTTAGCATGACTATCAGCACATACACTAACTAATGCGTTAATAGAGGGTTTGCCACCGCCCTTTTTCGCTTTTGATGAAATTGCCCAAGGTTCAACATAAAGATCTGCTAAAGCCTCGTTACCACTTCCTGGAAATATTAAGCTAGTTCCTAGATCATTAACTGTTTTCATAATATAGACACCATCTAAAACTTCACCAAAATCATTGATAATATTTCTTCTAGATCTTTCATCGATTTCCGTATTAATATCGATATATTTAGAAGCGTCTAATGTTTCGTTGATTTCACCTGCATTCCAAAAGGCTTGCATATCTTTAAATTTTAATTTAGGTTCATTTGCAACACATTTGGCAAGACCTAACATATATGCTTTGGTCGTATCACTCCATGTTTTTGTACCTAAATTAGACTCGATTGCATTTAATAAAGAACCCATATCTGTGAATTCAATATCTGCAAGACCCATTGAAGATGGATTTGAAACCTTTTTACCAATTTCACTTACTCCTCCACCTTCTAATTCAACGATGTTGTTGGTAACGTAATATTCGTCACCGTCTTTTGTGATAACTGTATATGTTGGATAATCATTAGAACCTAAGTCATTTTTAGAAGATCTCATCACACCTTTTTCATGGAAAATGATCTCTGCAACTTCAACTCCTGCACCTTTAAACATCTTAGTAATATTTTCTTCGGCCTCTTTACCATCATTTGCACCAAATGGAGCTCTAATAAGCTCTCTAGATTTAGTATTAATTGGAATAGCTGCCACTGGTACATTCTTGAAATAAGAATCCCAAAATGGCTGTTTAGCTTTAACAGTCTTAGCACTTAATCTTTCGTTTAAGATTTGTGCCTTATTCATTGCTATTTGAAAATTATTTCTAATGTCTCCGAATGTATTCATATTATTTTATTGCTTTTATTAATGTATTCATATTATTTTATTGCTTTTATTGTTGATATATTTATCCCATCATATTCATCTTCAAGCGATTTAACTAATCTTAAATTAGCATCATCGTCATCATAGAATTGTAAGTCACTATAACCCATTTCTATTAATTCTTTAAATGCTGCTTTTTTACGATCTGAAATTGAACCTTTGAATTTATGTACAGGATCATTTACAGCAAATATCAAATCATTGTCGATTCTAAAACCTACGTGTTCTCTTAACCATTTGTAGATCATTTTGCGATCGTCTCTAGCCGTTACAATTCCAACTGCTAATTTAGATCTATATGCCTCTTTGAATATTTTAAGATAATAATCAATTAATTTGCCGGCTTTCATAATTTCTAAAGATTTAAACTCATCAAAGTTTAACTCTTCATGTTCTCCTTTTTCATACGTATTAAACTCTTCAGGTGTTAATGAATAACATTCACCTGTTTTCTTATTACATACTTTAATTTTTGCAGAAGATATGACCAACGTGTCGTCAAGATCAAATACGAGTATTTTAGAACCATGATATGGTTTACCGGGTCTATTAACCTCGTTTATATAATCGTTATATTTTTTTACGTACTTCATCTTATATTATACAACCAATTTTAATAAAGTTTATTTATTAGCTTCTTGCTTTATTTTTATAGCATTAATTTTAAGATCTATTTTAGCTATTTCAGCTTGCATAGATAATTTTTGCGTATTAAGTACTAATAATTCAGCTTTTAAAGGATCATCTTCATTTCTTGCAGATTTTGCTGTTTCAGCCGCTTTAGATTTAAGATCATTTCTTTTTGAATCTATATCTCTGGCCTTTGCATTAAGCTCAGCTACCTTTTGTGCGTCTTCGAATAATTTAAAGTTCTTTAGATGTTTCATTATTAGGTATTTCTTTTTCTATTTCTAGTCTCCATAACATATTATTAGGTACTACGAATTTTCTATTATGTCCATAAACATAAAATGTGGTTTTCCAAATGCTTTGTCTAACTATTCTAGCCTTTTTAGCGCCTTTGATATAAACTATATCGTCTATATTAAAATCATTGCCATATAAAAATTGAGCTCCTATTACAAAATTAGAAACTAAATCTTTAAGTGCGAACGCAATAATAGCAGCAGATGTCAACCATCCCCATTCTCCTATATATTGAGATATTAATTCTTTCATATTAAACCCTTAGATGTTAAATTCTGTATAACAGCGTTTTGACTTGGCATTATATATTTTATTGCTTCTCCTCTGTACATAAATCTGGCAGAATCAACCTCTTCAAGTTGTAATTGATTTTTTGGAACATGTAAATCTTTAAGGCCAATTTGAGATAAATCGTCTATATTAACTATGTAATAATAAACAACTTTATTATACTTGTATTTTCTAGAAGTCACGAAAAAAACATTTTCTTGTTTACTGATAAGTTTTTTTGGAACCTTTATACCAAATTCTTCTTGAGTTTCTCTAATAGCGGCTTCTAATTTAGTTTCACCGTCATCAATACCACCCTTTGATATACCGTATCCAGTGTTAGCCTTTCTACCTGCACTATGACCTAATAAAATCATACCATCAAACACAATTACAAGTCCCGCTGAGTATCTAGTCTCTAGAAACTTTTCATTGATAAATTGATCATAATTTTTTAAATAGTTCATTATGCTGTTGCTTCGTCATCTAGTCTATTGATTTCTTCTTGAATCTCAAATAATCTCCATTCAAAATCAAATAATTCTTGACGACTTAATTTGTTTTGTTTAAAAGACTTCTTAGCTCTGTTATACTCTTCGGTTAATCTTTTTAAAGCTTTTTTTAATTCGCTTTTAGTTTGATTAACATTAATTGCAGTAGTATTTTTTTTCTGTACTGACTTTTTCTGTGCATTCTTCTCTACGACTATCATATCGAATTCTGAGAAGAGTGCTAAGAATTTCTCTGTATTTTCCATAGTTGTTAATGTTTTTAAATTAAACACCCATATGTTATATATCAGATCTATATTTTTCTCTTACTCTTTGACTTATAGGTATAGCTTCGCCTTGTTCGTCTATTCTTACAAATTTAATATGTGTTGATAAAATAATAGCTTGTCTACCGTCATATACGTTATGAGATCGAGCTTCTACTTTTAGAGTTACTGATGTATTTCCCATTTTTTCAACAGCACCATATATCTTAAGAAGGTGTCCTTCTTTTGCTGGTTTTTGAAAAACACATTTATCTATAAGAATTGTTACCATTCTTGGAGTATCACACACTTGTGAAGCATATGCTGCTCCAGCAGCATCTACCCATGCAAGTAGCTTGCCACCGAAAAGATTACCATGAAATCCTAAATCAGATTTCTTAACTGGATGTGTGCTTATTAATTCCATTTATTTTATTGTCTTAGCTATTAATGTTTTAAACTTTGTGGTAGACCACCCGTGATCTCTGTTTAAATAATAGATTGGTATATTTAGATTATCACCTGTAAAAGGTTTTCCTTTATAATCATCTCCTAAAAATCTAATATCAAACTCTCCCATTTGTAATAGATCTAATAATTGAGCTTCATACGTATAAATATGAACACCGCATACAGAGTTAAGTTCTGATAACATTTCTATTCTCTCATCTACGCTTAATATAGGTTTTAGTTTATTAGGTCTTTCAATTGAAGGATCTGTGTGAAGCATAACAATTAGACAATCACAATTATTTGCTGCTTCTTTAAACATTTTAATATAACCCGGATGCATCACATCAAAGTTACCTGCTATTACACCTTTTATCATTATTGTATATAAATTTTTTGCGAGTATCCTCGATCATATCTAATAATATAGATTTGACCGCTTGGAAGATCTCTGGTTGAAGTGCTTATGAATCTACCATTCATGTCATAAACCCTGTATAAATCACTATTATATCTTGGTGCTAATTCTTCTATATCGAGTGTTGATAGAACAACTTTAAAAGTCCATTGAATTCTCTGTGTTGTCATCAAATAACCATTACGATATTTGTCAATTTGAAAACCATAACCAACACTACCAAGATTAGTACCGACAAATGTGATTGAATCATTGCTTGCTAGAACATTAGTTGAGGTTTGTACTTGTGGTACAAAAACACCGTTTGAATATGACGAATATAATTCTGTTAAGTGTAAATTAACTGAATCGCCTGGATTTGGGTTTGTAAAGTGACAATTAAAGATTCCCCACACCGGTTTCATTGAATTAACTGCATTCTGCTCTACATTAATCCAGAGCGGTTGTTCCATAAATGGCGTGGTATTGTTTGGAACATGCCAATAGTCTGCTGAAATAACCACATCTGAATTCATAGAATTTGATGAGTTATTTAGCATTGGCCAACAACAATTAGTATAAATGAATCTATATTGACCTGAATCAAGATCTAAATAGTCACTACCATAATTAGCGGTATTATAACCTTGATGTGTATTAGTATTAAATTTATCTAATGTAACATAACCATCTAATTCATACCAACCTTGAGAATTCATTACCCATTTCTGAACTGAAACTGATGTTGGCATTGGTGGAAAAGATTCAGACACAATATACAGTCCAATTGATGTTGAATCTGGACTCGTTTGAGCCACTTGAATAATACCACCTAAAATGTGGCTTGCGTGTGCTGTAAATGTGCTAATTAAAGCTACAAGTACTAATAATTTTTTCATTATTAATTTGTTTTAAATTCTGACCAATCATGGCCTGCTACATCTTTGTTCGGGAAGTAAAATTCAAACCATTCTCCGTCACATATAATAGTCTTACTAAATCCAACAGGGACTAAAGCGCCTGTTTTTAACCAGTATTTTGGATTATCTTCAAAATGTACCTTGATTTCAACAGTAACAAAAGCATATACTTTGGCAAGATCTCTTTCAAATCTTTCTAATTCCTTCCAAGGTCCACGATTAAGTCCTTCGTGTTGTAGTGCACAATTTAGATATGTAAATGTACCTTTCAACATATCTTCAGAACAATTAAAATCTGCGGCAGGTGCTAGATGACCCTTATCCCATACATTGTCAACATAATCTGCATCGTCTGAAGTTATCACACCTGGATAATTCTTAAATGACATGCCAAGTCTACTAACATCTCCACCTGTACATTCAACTTTATAAGAAATATTTAAAGGTTGTTGATAAACCTCTGAATATTCAACTGTAAATATATCTGTTGTTATAGTCTTTACACCTTGACCATATATGCTTAAGCAAAATAAAGAAAAAAGTAATATAAATTTATTTTGTATCACTTATTTCTATTTCTTAATTTAAACCAATTAGTTACGGACAGTGTGGTTATAACATATGCTCCCATTGCTGCAATTATATAGAAGCCTGAATACTTTCCTAAATAATTATAGTACACTGATGATACCGTTAATGCCATCCCTAAAAACCAAGCAATTGCCCAACCAGTTTCAGGTACTTTTTTAATTACCTTTGCTTCAAGATGTTCAACTCTTTCGTCATGTACAACTCTTGATAGAGCATCTTGTAATCCTTTACCATAAGCTGGTACTTTTTCAATTGAACCATCAGGGTTCTTAACTGTAATTTCATACTTAAGATAACCGTTAAAAGTTTGGCTCTCTTTTCTCAATTCTGCATGAATGGCAATTTTTTTAGCCTTTCTCTTTTTCATAATATTTGTCTTGTTATGTTACTTAATATCTTTTATCCAAGAAAGAAGATTTGTTTCAGGTTTCCAGTTTAAATTCTGGGTTATTAAACTAATATCCGCAACTGATCTCATAGGTTCTTCTCTTTTTGCTATATGTACATGTTCACCTCCAAATGCTTCAGCAACTTCAATTACTTGAGTTTCTGAACCACTGCCTACATTATAGATAGGCATTTCTTGTTGATAATTTGCTTTTGCCATTTCTAATACAGCATTTACAATATCTCCTACATAGATCCAATCTCTGGTTTGTGTGCCATCACCTGTTACTGTAATAGGTTGATATGATTGATATTGCTCTAAGAAAATTGGCACAGCTGATCTGTAACCTCCAGTGGATCTTTGTCCTTCACCAAAAACATTAAAAAATCTTAAGGCTGCACATTTAAATTCAGGCTTATTATAAGATTTCATCATCCATTCCATTTCTAATTTAAATTCAGCATATGGACTCATTGGAATTGGAAGATGTGATTCTTTTAATGGCATATCTGTAGAATCCCCATAAATAGCTGCGGTTGATGCGGCTACCATTGAAGTAGCTCCCATCTCATATGCCCATTCCATAACTCTTCTACTGGCAACTGAAATACCGTTCCAATATTTCATTGGATCTTCTAAGCTTTCAGGTACACTAACAGGTGCCGCTAAATGAAATAATTGATCAAATTTAATTTCAGGTAATTCATCTAATGAAATGTCTAGTTTATGAAAGGTTAAATTTACATCTGACGGTAAATTACTCAATTCACCGGTACTCAGATCATCAATCACATCCACTTGCCAACCATTAGTTAATAAATGTTTTACTAAGTGATGACCTATAAAACCAGCTCCACCTGTTACTACTGCCTTTTTTGTTTTCATACTATTTAAATGCTATATTGTTACATGGTCTACACATGTAATAGTTTCCGTTCTGATTACCTGGGATCCATTCCATTACCTGTTTACATTTACTACATATCATATGCTTCCATTTAAATGATTGCTTATTTTTTCTATAACTCTATCAGAGCCAATAGTTTTAGTACACTCAAATTGTCTTTGAGTTCCTTTCCATGAAGGACACCAATTCCAATCACCTTTGTCAAAAGTATCCCAACCCCAACAACCATGACATACTTGATGGTTATTAATATAGATGGCATCTTCAAATTCTACATAAGGATCTGTAAATCCACTAATAATCATTACTTTAGCACCCAATGCCCAAGCGAACCAAGACAAGCCAGAAGAAATTCCAATAAACATGTCTGCGTTATTAATAGCTAATGCCACTTCTTCTAATGGTTCAGGTAATTGTTCTATGCCCGTTAGTTCTGCACCCTCTTTACTAGCATGTAATACCTTTATATTATTTTGATTACACCAATCTATAGTTTCTTGCCAACCCGTTGGATTATTCCAATATTTGGCCTGAGCTGTTGATTGAGTAGCTATGACTATGGAGCGTTCGCCGGTAGTTGGGTCTTTTTGTAAAAATTCCGCCGATAGTTTAGGTCTTTGTTCCACGTATGGTACACCTATTCTGTCAGCAGCGATTTTCCCCAAGGGTATCTGTCTCCAATCGTATTTATGTTCATCTCTGTTCCATGGCTTTTCCATAGTGTAAAAGACTCCGATGGTCATGACCGCACCCTTGTTAGGCACTGACCAATCAATAATCTCTATACCGCGTTCCATGTACCAAGCTTTGTCAAACAGCCAGGGTTTGTGAGTCTTCACATATAATCGTGATGGCTTATGTGTGTACATCACCGCGTGTAGCTGTCCCATAAACGATACGGTGTCTCCGAGTGATGAGCTCGCCATTTCTATGGTCAGCTCTCGGTCTTCTAGGCTCAGGGTCTCTTCATGAACCAGTCGATCACCAGTGTAAAGTTTCAGAGTCCACTCAGTCCACCAGCGTCTAGCTGGTTTGTACCAGTAACCTGTTTGTAAATTGTCAGGGGCGTAGATTAGATCAGAGCCATCCCAAAATTCCGCCCGTAGTCCTTCTGAGCCTGCGTTGACACATGTTAATTTAGGTCCATCGATATACTCTATTTTCCAAGAGGGCTTGATCGGTTGTTTTGGACCTCGAGGGGTATCAAGTGTTTGTTGGTACCAATCGATATGTTGTTGAGTGAAGCGTTGTAAATCATTGTCTGGGATATTTTTTCCTTGATCCTCAGATGATTTGAGTGTTCTGATTAATTGATCAACATTTTCATGGAGATCGTCAGTGAATGGAACAATGTAAGGTGTGAACATGTCCTTATATTGTGGCAAGTCCCTGGAGAATGTGATTAGACCATGACCAATTGCTTCACGCAATGCTAACGGACTACACTCCCATGTTGAGTTAAACATAAATGCATCACATGCACTCATAAAAGTATTAACGTCTGTTCTTTCACCCCATACAGTAACATTATCTGGTAAGTTTTTCATTACTGGTCCCCAATAGTTTTCAAAGTTCTCAGCTTGATTTCCTACAAAATGAAATTGAAATTGACCAGGGTGCGATGCTTCAACTATTCTAGCAATATTAACACCTTCTGCTTGATTTTTACCTTGAGTCCATAGACCAACATTTAAAATATGTATTTTATCTATTGAAAGTCCCAAAGTGCCTCTTGCCTTTGCCTTTTCTAAAGTAGATGGTTTATTATCAATGATTGGATATTCTATAACTGGTTTTAATCCACCTCTTTCTGAAAATGTTTCTAAGTGATATGGTGTACACATAAAATACGCATCAGGATCATTTACTTTATTTGCAGAATCAAACCATATATTGTGAGATGTTTCTACAACTTTCCATGATTTTCCATATAACCAATCCATCGCTGAACGATCTAATTGATTAAAACCATCAAATGATTCTGGACATTCGTCTATGTGAATAATATCTGGATTAATCTCTTCTATTTTTTTCATTAACATCTCACCTCTTTGTGTAATGTCAAGTGAATTTAAATATCCTATAGAATGGAATCTATCACCTAATTTTTCAATTAATTGATCTCGTTGTACATTATAAACTGTACTGTATTGTGTATACTCAACTACGTGAATTTCATATTCAGAAACGGTTGACATAGCCTCAACTCTTTTTAATACAAACTGAGGCATACCACCTGTGCTCAAATGAGGTGCTAGGAATAATAGTTTCTTTTTATCTGACATATCTTTTGTGGTATAAGTTTGATCTAGTGGCAAATCATCATATAAATCTAAAACAGCATTAAATGTTTTATCAACAGAGGGATGACATTCAAATGTTGGTTTATTTTCTAGACAATATATCTGTGGTGGAACTGCTTGAATAGTTCTATGTTCTTTTACGTTGTATTTCATATTACTAGAACAAAAGATATCACAACCTCCGCCAACATAAGTGTATTTATAATCTTGTGTACCTTTTCTATATGGTGCTCTTAGTTTAGGATCTATTGAACTTCCTAATTGAATAATATTAACATCTGTAGTTCCTGCGATATGTAGTAAACCAGAATCCATTGTAATAATAGCTCGAGCCTTATGATTCATCATCCAGCGTAATTCAGCTGGATCATTATTTGGATCATTTAATAAATTAACACCTAATTTAATATCCAAAGACATGACTGGTTTATCTACAGAAAATGTACCAACCTCATGTGAATCTCGACCAACTGCAACTACAGGTATACCTTTAGCATTTAAACGATTTACTAATTCTTGCCATTTGTCTTGGTCCCATGTTCTAGTAGGCCAAGTATGAGTAGGGTGAATTATAACATAATCTTTAAATCCTAAATCTCTTTCTCTTTCAATATAAAGATCCATTTCCATCTCATCGTTAGTTAAACTAAAACCTAGAGAAACAGCGTGAAATTGTCTAATATCCATATTAGATGATCTAAATTCCACCTTTTCACCCCGTAAATCGTACGTTTGACCTACTATTGGCATAAACGTACGATAAACTTTTACCGATGGATCATCTCTTAATGGATCATCAAGTTTTAAGGCTTTTGATACCAGTGGATGATTTTCAAATAAGAATGGTTTACTAGAAAAGACTATTAGTTTTGATTCGTATGCCTTTGACAATTTCCTAAGTGTAGGAATTGCTGCCAAAGTGTCACCTAACGCAGGTGTATCAATACATATCGCTATCTGTTCTGACATGCATTAGTATTCTTCGTAGGATTTTTCTTCAACGAACAAAGATCCTGTTAATACATTGATTTTTTTCTTAACATCAGATCTGTCATCATTTGTGTAATATACTGATCTTGCAAGTTCAACAAAATCTGTACCAAAGGATTCTTGTCTTTCACATTCACGAATAAGATCTTCAATGTTCCATAAAGTTTTATTTACATTAAGCAGATCTTCATGTAAAAACTTTAATTCTTTTACAACTGCATGATCATCCTTAAATTCAGCGTAAATAGATTCAACTATATTTAATAGATAATCATACTCTTTCTGTATGTTTACCAGTTTCTCTGTGTCTGTAATCTGATCAAGTTTAATTTTTAAAATAGTTAACTTATCGATAATTTCACCGTTAGATACTTCTATTTTCATATGTTATGATTTTTGCTCAAATGGCTTGGTTAATAATTCTGCGGCTGCAGCTACGAATACTGAATCTCTTACACTTAATACTCCTGCACCTTGAGCTGCATTAGCGGCCTGAATTAAAATATTAAGGGCTTGTGTTTCAGTCATAGATTTTACCTCTTCAAATGGTGAAATCTGTGGTTTTTCTTGAGTTGCTTGTTCTGACATTATATATGTGTTTAGTAGTTATATTAAAAAAAATCTCTTAGTTTCAATTATAGCGATAATAGCATTTGAATTAATTCACGTTGAGGAAACACATCTGATTTATCTGTTCTAACTTGACCATGTGTCAAAACACCCTTTATTTTGCCTCTGCTTATATCTTCTTTATAATTAAATACATCTGGGCTACCAGGTACTAAATAGTATTGTGAAGCGCCGTGTCTCGTAGATTCTAATAACATTTTAACAATACCTTCCTTTAAATTAATACCATGTTTATCTGATAATAACAATAAAAGTGCTTTAGTAGATTTTATTTGTTCATCTGAATATTTATGATAATATTTATAATTTTTATACTCTTTATCTAATCTACATACCTGTGATTCATGTACTTCTGCACCATACCATGTGTAAAATTTACCGTCTTTTTCTTCTAGGTAACCAGCTGAGCATAACTCAATACTAATACTACCTTTGTGCATTTTAGAAGATTTAACAGAACCTAAATGATATCCCCAGTATTCGTCTTTAATTGCTTGTAAAATTTTACCATCCCATTTTAAATCTTCTTCGGTCGCTAAATCCATATTAACAGTAGATGAAACTCCACCTATAACATAATGAGTTCCAACTCTACCTCTTTGATCTCTAGACCATTGATCTATTACTTTTTTTGGATTATGTCTACCAGCTGTGTGATGTAAAAATATCCATTCTTTTGGTGTAACCTCTTTTACATATTCTCCATCGGGTAAAGGATATTGTTGTATCCATGATGCTCCTGTTGTTACATCAGTATCGGCTTCAAGTTCTAATGGATTGTAGTCTAATTTTAACCATGTCATAGGTCCAACAACACCATCGGATTTTAGATTATTTTTCTTTTGAAAATCTACTACCGAAGTTCTTGTGTTTGGTCCAAATACACCATCAGCATCAATGTTTAGTAACTCTTGTAGTATTCTTACTAAATCACCATTTTGACCTATTTTTAAAACGTATTTACTTTGCATAATTCTTCTGTTTTCTTGTAGAATCTTTCTATTAAATTATATATTTCTCTTCTGTTAGTAGACCTGTGTCTAAAAGAAAAGACTTCTTTCATATTAGACTTATCTATTATTTTATATGTAATAGAAATTTCTGGTCTTTGTTTATTTTTAGAAGACATACTTTTAATAGAAGATATCTGTTGCTTAGCTTTTCCACAATAACCATGATGAACACTAACGTAAGCACGAAGTGTCCATTTAGGATGATCATCTAATGATAAATAATAATGCATAGATTTTAATTCATTAGTAATTAAATATAATGAATGAATTGTATTGGGATTTTCATTCATAACCTTAATAAAAGTCTCTCTTTCTAAAGGCTTTGAAATATAAAGATTCTCAATATCAATTTTTAATCTATCTACTTGCACTCTTACTTATGATTATCTGTTTTTGTTTTTGTTTTTTATAAAAGCTTCCATTTCTTCTTTAGCTTTTTTATCCATAGCCTCTTTCCAAAGTTGATCTTCTGATTTTACTTTAGGTTCTTCTTGTGGAAGATGTGGTGTTTCTATTTTCTGTACAATAGAACCGACAGAAGTTGGATTAATTTCTTCTTGTTCTGGTAGTGTTTCCTTGTATTTTTCAGTTGCATCTACCAAGGTTTCAATAGGATCGTTTGGACTTTCAACAGCATCAATAATAGCATTAACATCCTCATCAGTAAAGTCAGATACCATATCATTCATAACCTGATCTAATGCATGATCTTCGTCCCATTCTTCATCTTCTAAACCATCGTTTAATGTAGCATCTAATTCTTCTGTTAATTTTTCTTCAGTATCTGCTAATTCTTCTGGTGGATTTTTTAACCAAGATCCAGGTTCGTGACGATCTACATATGCATCGTATTCTTTATCTAACTCTTTTGAAATATCGTTCCATGCTTCTAACTCGTCTTCTTTGTCTATATTCGCAAATGAATTTTTATTAATAGGTTTATCTAGAATGTCTTCAAAAAATTCATCTGAAGGTTTAGTTTCAAATCCATCTAAATCTTCTTCAGAATCAATATTTCCTAAAATACCTTCAGAAATTAAATCATCCTCATCTTCATCTTCTGGTTTAATATAATCTACTAGAGATTTAATAAATCCTAATGCAATTAAAGGTAAAATAGCACCTGAAACAAATGCTAAAATTCTTTTTTGATCAATTACATCTTCTTCTATTAAATTAAATAATTCTGACCATGAATTAAAATCTGTTAAATTAATAAACGCATAATACATATTACCTTGCATTTGCATTAATGTAATAGCAATAAATAATGACCAAACTATTGTTTTGTTCATTTTCTTTAGGATTACCAAAGAAGCTAAAGAAGCTGCAGCTCCAATCTCAAATCCAATTGCTAATGTAACTGCTAACCAATATGGGTTAGACAATTCAAAAAAGTCAATTACATGTATCGTAGAAATTACAGATACTAACGCATATAAACTAACAAATGTTCCTATTACAAATCTTTTTACTAGTGTATCTTTCATAATTATTTTATTTTATTTGTCCCATTTATATAAAGGGCACTTAGAACTAGGTGACATTGATTTTGCAGAAATATTACATCCACATCCTCTTGCCACTTCACCTGTTATATTGTTTGTCATAGATTTTCTAGGATCACATGTATTACCAGTTCTCATATAACATGTATTACAATGTAACAATCTCTTTTCGCTAAGAGCCTTTGTTTCATCATCTAACATACCGAAAGCATCCTTAATCCTGTTACCCCATCCTGACAATATCTGACTAATTTGTGAAGCTTCAGATTCTGGTGTTGAAATGGGCTGAGGTTTATTTAAATCCTCATTAAAATTCTGTGTTTTATCTTCAGATGCCATAATTAGTCTTCTTTTTCTTCTAGTGCATTAATAGAAATTCTTTCTTTATCTGAGATCTCTTCAATTCTCAATGTTTTCCAAGCTGGAACTGTTTTGATTAAGAAAATCATTCTTTCTTCGTTTACGATTTGAGAAGTCAGTGTGTCAATTTCTGCTTCAGTTGCTCTTAATTCCTTTTTAACTTTTGTTAATTCAGAATCAATTCCACATGATTTAAAATAGGTTAGAACTAAAAGTGCTAAAATTATTTTTGTTCCGTGATTAGCTAAAAATGTGTTAAATTTATTCATAATATTGATTTATTTTTATAGGTTATTTATCTCGTTTATTTTTTGGGGTGTCAAAGCTTTCAAAAATGCTACAAAAAGTTTAATACATGCATCTACATCTTTTTTATGTGCCATCTCAACAGTGGTATGCATATACTTAAGTGGAGTTGCTAAAATCGCAGTTGGTGTATTCTCCATAAAGAATGCCATAGTGTCATTACCCATTGATCCAACTGTTAATTGAACTGGTATCTTTTTGTCCTTTGCAATCTCTCTTAACATCTTATTAATTTCTCTGTGGTTTTGTGCAGTGTATTCTAAACACGGTCCTAATCCACCTTTATTGTCTCCGTCCTTTGCCTTATCAATTTTAGGTGTATTTGTATTATGACAAACATCATGTACTAGGGCAAGATCTGCTTTTAATTCTTTAGCAATCTTTTTGGCTCCGTGAAGACCAACCTCTTCTTGAACTGAATTAACAACATACAGATCATATGGTAGTTTAATACCTTTCTTGACAATAGTTCTGAGAGCTTCGGCGATGATATAACCACCGATCTTATTATCTAATGATCTACCAACATAGTAGTCCCCAATCTCTTCTAATTGAGTGTCAAACGTAATTAGATTTCCTATTTCAACACCAGCTTCTAATACAGATGCTTTGTCTTTAAGACCACAATCTACCCATAATTCATGTTGATCATAACCCATTGATGTGTATTCTTTTCTTGTGTGTATTGCTGGCCACCCAAAAACTCCACGAACTTTTTTACCATCATGTGTATGAATCATTACTGTTTTTGAAGGTGCAATCATATTGTCTGAACCGCCATGACGTTTAACTCTGATCATACCGGTTTTTTCAATATTGGTAATGATCCATGCAATTTCATCACAGTGTGCTTCGATTACAACTTTATGTACATTTGTATAGATTGAATCTCCTGATTTTGATTTATGTCGCAATACGCCATATGAAGTTCCATATGCATCTGTTTTTAAAAAATCAACATATGGTTTTACATAATCTGTCCATATTTGTTGGCCTTCAGCTTCTTGTGCAACTGGAGAGTATGCATTTAAATAATTATATAAAAATTCTTTATTCTTTTTCATATTACACGTTTTTGATATCTTTAATAATATCTTTTTTTACTATGTTTAAATATTTTGCCCTCTTTTCATCAGATACAAATGGAACAGACCAAA
>Ga0213861_10002194_pt1 | contig 16973 bp, 12 predicted proteins | sample PICome_4_FD_160110 | JGI IMG/M metagenome (GOLD analysis project Ga0213861, IMG submission 160110) | Coastal seawater microbial communities near Pivers Island, North Carolina, United States - PICO131 | ecosystem: Environmental > Aquatic > Marine > Coastal | place: USA: North Carolina... | reverse complement strand
CTCTCCCCCATCTTCATTCAATCGAAAATCTGTAAAACAACCTGCTTTATTAACTTTGAAAAGCATATCAGGAATAGCAGAAACAGTCGCCCTATTATTCGCTTCACTGTCTTTTACTTTACGCTCACTTTCAACTTTTTCGGTAATGTTATGTGCAATAAAAGCAATTTCTTTAATGTCCTCATCCCCTTCAACAATAACTGGACTAATAAAAGATTCAACCCAAATTTCACCTTTTTTAGTAGGAAAGTGGCTAATAATTTCAACCGATTCGCCTCTCAAAGCTCTTTTAAATCGCTTAATCAATTTTCCATATGCTGCCTCTTGAATTGGAAACGTATTTAAAAAGTCGTCCCCTATTTTTACTTCAACTCCTAAATAAGAATTCATCATCTTTTTAAAACTACTGTTAAATGATGAAATATTTAAATCGCGATCGATAGTAAGAATAAACAGATTGCTTGAACTCTCAAATAAAGCATTTAATTTTGATGTGTTTTCAGCAAGGTCGTGGCGCGTTTCTTTGTGTTTACTAATTTCTTCAGAAAGTTTTTTGTGCGCTTCCTCTGCAATTTCTGCTCTAATTTTTTGAATATTATATTCGCTTTGAAGACTAATATCCATTAACATCAGTAAAATTGAACTCGCGCCATCATAAATGACATTTACTAGGCTAATACTAAACACCTTCTCTTTATTCGTTTTGCCCAGCGCAATTTCCGCATAGCCGGTTGAATTATTTTTTTCTTTACTTATTAATTCTTCCAATAAAAACTTTTGTTTTTTTGGAAAAATTTCAAATAACTCGTTTTTAGTATGATCAAGGTATTCGTTGAATATTTGCTGGGCCTCTGAGTTCTTATAGACTAATTGGTTCGCTGTAAAAATAAAAATACTAATTGGTGAATTATCTACAATATTTCTAAAACTTTGAACTGACTCGGAAACTTTAGTTTCATTTAATTTTTTTTCTGACAACTGTAAGTCTTGACTGTTTAATAACAATTGCGTTAACCAACTACTCACGAATATAGCGGCTGAAGAAAAAATGGTTGAATAGACCACATACCCAAACTCAATCACCGGAAAAGAAAGACTTAAACTGTATAAGAAAACATGATAAGCAATGAAATAAAAAAGAGTTGTTTTTTTCTCAATATATAAATACGTTGCTCCACTACCTATGAATAATAAATACGCTAGTTCACGCGTACCCCTTATTGTTAAAAACCAAGTAATTGCGATAAGGACAGCCCCTAAAACAAAAACCTGATGAAAACACACTTGATGGTCAACAACATTTTTATTTTTTTTGAAAATTCTAAAGAATAATAACGCTAGAAATAAAAACCCAAGAAGCGCTAAGTTCTCCATGTTTTTATCCCAAATAACTTGCGCAGTAGCTACTATTATAACAGCTATTGTGCCCACCAAAAAAGAATCGTTATACAACTTTAAGGTTGAAAAGGAAAAATTTGTATTGGTTTCTTTATTTTTTTGATCGTTCCTCCGCATTAAATTTCTTCATTGACCGGTATCACTTTAAATCCGTCTATCTTAAATATTTCTCCTCGTTTATATTCTATTTCTTGTATTAATACTCCTTTTTCATCATACGCTTTCCATTTACCGTGCTTTTCTCCACCTAAATATTTGCCAACTAGTTTCTTTAATCCACTTTTATAATAATAAATATGTTTTCCTTTTGGTTCTCCTTCATCATAAGTTCCAGTAAACGCCAATTTCCCGTTTTGGTAATAATGGTTCCATTTTCCTGTTTCCAATCCCAACGTATATTCTCCAACCTCTTTATGGTCCCCAACTTGATAAAACCACTCCCCTTCTTTCAATCCATTATAGTAATCACCACGAGTCATCTCATTTCCTAAGGAATCATATTCATAAACAGTTCCCTCCAGCAGCTCTTTTCTGTTGTAAAATTCTTTTCTTTTTACTTGGCCATTCTGATAATACCAAATCCAGGAGCCTTTCAGCTGGTTATCTGTAAAGCTGCCTTCCTGCTCTTTTTTACTATTGGCATAATAATAAATCCATTTTCCTTCTTTTCTGCTGTTACTGTAGTTACCTTTTGATTTTACCGCTCCTGATTTATAATAATGTGTCCACTCCCCCTCATAAACGCCATTTCCTGTAATCACTCCTTCAGCAATAACCGTGTCTTTTTCATAGATATAGCCATTGACAATTTCCCCTGCTTCATTATATTCTCTAAAAGTTCCATTTTTAATACTGTTGTCAAGGCCACCTATGAGTTTAATTTTTCCGTTATCATAAAACTCTTTATAAAGTTCAATAATCACTAATTCATCCGAATGTCCAGCAATCGTATCACCTTCCATACGCTGTAAATCAATTAGTTTCCCTTTTTTATTGTAGGTTTTTGACAGACCACTTTTATTTCCATCTTTAAAGGTCACCTCGCTTTCAACTTTTCCATTCGAGAAAAAGGAACGCCAAACACCCGTCTTATTGCTATTTTCATCAAATCGATTAAACTCTTTTCTGTCTTTTAAAAACCCATTATCATAAATTTCTTCTGTAATAACATCTCCCAGCTCATTAAACTCTAATGCTAATCCAATCTCTTTTCCATCAACAATGGTGGTTTGTTTTTTTAATGCGCCTCCGGGGTAATACTCCAGTATCTCTTGCTGTGCAACATCATTAATATAAAACATTTCTTTTATGACGTTACCGCTAGTGTCATAATAAACAGCACAACCATTCTTTTTATCATTGGCATAATCAAATAGATACTTCTTGCGTCCTTCAGAATCAAAGAACACCCAAAGACTGTCAGAAAGGCCCATGGATTTATTTCCGCTCGATTTTAAGGTACCGTCTGAATAATAGCTTTTCCAAATACCGACCGGCAAACCTTTTTTAAAATATCCTTCACTGGAAATTCGCCCGTTTTGGAAATAAAAAACATTGCGCCCATTCGGATCTATTTCCTGCCCAAAAACAGACCCCGATCCACAAAATACCATTACCCCTATTATAACATAATCTATAATAAATCTTTTAAAAGAGAAATATATGTTATTATTATTAGGGGTGTTCATATGTTAATAAGTAAGGCTTTTTTATTAGGATTTCTAAATTAAGGCTTTTTTTTAATAAACTACCAACAGTCTAAAACATTAAATACCATTGTAAATAAAAGAAAATTACAGGTTATTAACAATTGGTGATTTTTTATGATTGTTAATAAAAAAAAGGTAACTTCTCTAAAATATTGTCAATAAGATAGTGGTTAAAAAAAGGCTAAGTTTTAGTGTTAAGTTAAATATTCCATTACCTGAAAAAATATTTTTATAAAACAAATAAAGTTTTCAGATTTAATCCTCGTTTTGTTAGACGGTTATTAACAAAAGCGCAAAAAGGGTGTTAATAAGCCTTAGGTTGTCAGCTCCTAGTTTCATTAAGGTCTGAAAAAAGCGGAAAAAGATGTTAATAATTATAAACAATGAATTTTTTAGGTTAAAGAATAAAATAATAGCTTTGAAAAAAAAAGAAGTTATGTTGATACCTATTGGATGTGATCATGCAGGAGTTGATTTAAAAGAAATTGTTAAAACACACCTTTTAAATAAGGGTTTTGAGGTTGAAGACCATGGTACAAATGGACCAGATAGTGTAGATTATCCAGATTTTGGACATAAAGTGGCAGAACATGTGACAAAGGCTAAAGGTTTAGGAATTGTAATTTGTGGAAGTGGTAATGGAATTAACATGACAGTTAATAAACATCAAGAGATAAGATCTGCTTTATGCTGGACGACAGAAATAGCTGAATTAGCTAGGCAACACAATGATGCAAATATTATTGCTGTTCCGGCGCGCTTTGTGAGTACTGATTTGGCTCTTGAAATGATTGATGTTTTTTTGGCGACAGCGTTTGAAGGCGGAAGGCATGGGAGAAGAGTGGACAAAATAAGTTGTTAACTTTTACTCTGTAACGAGCTGCTCAATTAGCGCGTTTGTTTTTTCAACAAATTTATCATAGTACATTCCGGCACCTGGTCCGTTAAAACCGGTGTGGACTCGTCTTATATACCCTGTTTTATCTATAAAAATAAGTGTTGGAAAAGAGATGACTTTATTTAGCATTGGAAAAAGCTCGCTCGCGCAAGACTTGCACGCAGACCCTCCTATTAAAAAGGTATGGTCTAGCTTTAGGTTTTCCTTATACTTTTTAACCTTTTCGATTTTGCCCGTGTCTGTTTTTTGGGTTTCAAAAGTGACCGCAATAATTTCAAGTTGGTCACCAAACTTCTTTTTCTGTTGTTTTAAATATTTACTTTCATCTAAACAATTCGGACACCAAGTACCCATAATTTGAATTAAGGTTGCTTTTCCTTTCGTTGTTTCATTTGGATAAACATAAGTGTTATTGTCTAAATCAGGTAAAGAAAGGTGGATCTCATCATCAGTAACTAAATAGGTTAACGAGTCGGGGCTTGTAAGCTCAAATGCTGAGTTGCGCACAGCAAACCAATTAGATTTGTAATGTGTGCCTGATAAAAACTCCCCCCAAAGCGTGTCATTTTTTAATTTTGATCTGAATAAAAAAGCGTGAGAACCATCAAAGGTAGAAAGATAGAGGCTGTCGTTTGAAACAACACCTTCTAAATAGCGATAGTCACCCGTCTCCGTTAAAAAAGTTCCTTTTACAACATCAGATTGACTATATGAACAATGATCTGTTATGGGATCAAATACGCCAATCGCTTTTTCTGGTTCATTATCATAATCGAAAGTCACTTCCCATTTTCCAAAAATATCTACTGTTGAACCCATTTTAGGAAAACGAGGCAAATATGCACGAACACAGTTAAAAGGGATAGAATAATCATCTCCTTTTGCAAAATTAAACCAGCTGCCAACGATATGATTTTTTTTAATAATTTTAGCTTTTAACTGAGAATCGAACGCAGGAAAAGTAATAAATAAAGAATCTTTTTTCTGAACAATATCAGTTAATTCAATCGATTCGTCTGCGTTTTTAACATATAAACGAACTTCTTTTTTATTTTTCTCTAACATAAAAGTAACAGGCAATACGGTAGTTTCGTTAAGCTGAAATTCTGAATGCCAATAGCCTGCTTGAACCTTTTTATTTCTTGAAAAACCCGCTAGAGAAATGAATAAAAAAGAGAGTAGAAAAATAATTTTCATTTAATGTATTACGTTTAGACTTATTTTAAAGCTATAATTTTGGCGTAAAAGGCGAAGGCTAAATATAGGAAAATTATAATTTATCATAGGTATCATGCAACTTTTAAATCAAGTATGGTGTCTTTATATTGGAAAGAGTATTTATGACGGAAGAGCAATTAGTAAAAGAATGTATTTCCAGAAATGCGATTGCCCACAAAAAGTTCTATGACTTATTTGCGAAAAAGATGATGGGGGTTTGCTTACGCTACGCAGCAAACCCTGATGAAGCAAAAGATGTTTTACAAGACGGGTTTATTAAAGTGTTTAGTAAGTTGCCGAAGTTTGTTAATAAAGGATCATTAGAAGGGTGGGTGAGAAAAATAATGGTGAATACAGCTCTTGACCAATATAGAAAAAACAAGAAGTATCAATCAGATGTAGAAATTGATGCTGTTTCTTTTAAATTGGAACAAAGGGATTTTATTATTGAAACCATAAATGCGAATGACTTATTGCAACTCATTCAAACGATACCAAAGGGATATCGGGTTGTATTTAATCTTTTCGCAATTGAAGGGTATTCGCATAAGGAAATTGCGGAGCAGCTTGGTGTTACCGAAAGTACGTCAAAGTCGCAGTACTCTAGAGCAAAAAAAATGTTAAGAAAATTATTAGTTGATAATAATATAGCTGAAGAAGGTGAAAGATAATTTAAATATAGAAGAACTATTTCAGGATAAGTTCAACTCATTCGAAGGAGAAGTGAGTCCAGACGCTTGGGTGAACATTCAACAAGGAATGAGTGCGGCAGGTGCTGCAAGCACAGGTGCCGCAACAGGCATGAGTTTGCTAATGAAGGGTGTTATTGTTGGTGGAATTGTTGCTGCAACAGTAACGGGTATTTATCTATTTTCTGAAACAGCAGAACAAGAGGTGACACCAGAAAACAATTTGGTTGTAAATGAACATATTGATAATGGAGAGAACAACGTTATTGCTAATAGGGGTGTCCAAGGTGAAAACTTGCCTGAAAATACAATAGATGGCTTAAACGTGACTGACGAAAATGACACAGACCAATTAACAGACAAAAATACAAATGGGGTTAACAACAGTTCAGAAAATAATAAACCAGGTGTAACGGATAATGGTATAACGGATTTAAGTAATCCTTCTGAGGATGATTCAAACACAAACGGAGCTGGAAATACAAATGGAGCGGGGGGTGATGATGGTGATCAAGGTGTTGATTCTGACGACCGAGTGATTAGGGGACCAATTGCTAATCCTGCCGCTGGAGTTCTTGATGTTGAATATATTACAGTTAATCCAACATTTGAAACAGAAGACGAGCACGCTCCTACAACCTGTGCTTTCCATGCGAATACTGAAAATGCACGAAGTGTTGAATGGTTATTTGAAGACGGAACAGTTAAAAGTGGAGAAGATGTTGAATTTAAATTTGATAAATCAGGCACATACAAAGTTGTTATGACTGCTTATGGTGATGCGGAACCCGTAAGTAAAACAATAGAAGTGGTAATTAAATCTAATTCAAGTATTGATACATTGCCAAATATTTTTTCACCAACTGTTAGGGATAGACAAAATGATTTCTTTGCGATTGCAACAACGAATATTGAAACATTTGAAATTATTATCACGAATAATCAAGGCGCAACGGTTTATGAATCGACAGATGTAAACTTTAGATGGAACGGAACAGACCTGAGCGGTGAAGAATTACCAACAGGGGTATATTATTATACTTTCTTTGCGAAAGGAAATGATGGGGCAACCTATAAAGACACAAGACAAGTGACATTAAAATAAACAAAAGGCTCATAGCAGTTAAACAAACACACTTCAATACGAGGCGCGTTTGTTGTTTTTAAATAATTGATAACAGCGCGCAGATTCCTTAAAAAGACCCACATTCAATAAAATTAAAGCCCCCACACGCTATGATTGCATGTCTTTACCTATTTTTAGAGAATAATAGTAGCAATTGAAGTTTCTTTTCACCGCCATATTATTCTTATTCGTATCTGCTTCTTTCGGGCAAGATGAGGAAGTATTCCTTGATTTTGAACCATTGGGAGGTAAATATGACGAACCAACCACAGTAACACTCACAGCTACTGAAGGCTCCACCATTTATTATACGTTGGACGGTTCGCGGCCTAGTTCGGGCGGAACACGCTATCGCGAACCAATTGAGGTTAAAACGGTGAACGTTATTCGAGCGATAGCTTATAAAAATGGAAAAAGATCTGAATTTTCAACCCAATCTTATTTCTGCGATCGAGAATATACATTGCCAATTATTTCGATTGCCACGAATCCTGAGAACCTTTGGGATTATAGCACAGGAATCTATGTAAAAGGGTGCTGTGCAGATACAATTGAACCTTACATTGGCGCTAATTTTTGGAAAAATTGGGAAAAATATTCAAACATTGAAATGTATGAAACAGATGGTGAACTCGCTTTTAATCAGGTCGTTGGTATAAACCTCTTTGGTGGGTTTAGTCGCATGTTACCGCAAAAATCCTTAGCCATTTTTGCCCGGAAAAAACACGGTGAAAGTCGGATAAATTACCCCATTTTTCCGGAACGCGATTTTAAAAAATATAAATCTTTTATTATCCGAAATTCCGGCGGTGACTTCAGAAGAACACACTTTAGAGATGCGTTTATGACCCAGCTTGCTGCACCAACGGGTGTCGCTATCCAGGCTTACCGCCCAGCGATTGTATTTTTAAATGGGGAGTATTGGGGCGTTCAAAACTTACGAGAAAAAATAAGTGAACATTACCTTAAGTCAAATTTTGGAGTAGATAAAGACAATGTTGATATACTGCGACATAATGGAGTGGTGCGGCATGGAACATCAGCCAATTATAAAAAGTTATTACGGTTTTTACGAGTAAGCGACATGTCAAATGATGATGTGGTGGCTGAGTTAAGAACCTTTATGGATATAGAGGATTATCTGCGTTATAATATTGCAGAAACATACTCAGACAATAGAGATGCTGGTGGAAATATACGCTATTGGCGTGAAAGAAATGATTCTGCGAAATGGCGTTGGGTGTTATATGATTTGGATTTAGGAATGGGAAATAATTCTTATACAGGTTATAAAAGGAACACAGTAAAAAAATTTACTTCGGCAAATGCAGAGGCTTGGCCAGACCCTTCTTGGTCTACCTTCATCATTCGCAAGCTATTAGAAAACAAAACACTGGAATACCAATACATCAATACATTTGCAGATCATTTAAACACGGTTTATAGTTCAGAACGAGCGTTAGCATTAATTGATGAGATCTATGAAAACCTGAAGGCTGAAATGCCCTATCATGTGGATAAATGGCAAACTTCAGTTGAAAACTGGAATTTTCATGTAGATGTGGTGCGTGATTTTGCACGAGAGCGCCCCGCATATCTAAGAAAACACATTATGCAGAAGTTTGACTTAAAAGGAATGTTGGAGGTCCAAATCAAATATCCTGGGTCGGATATTGCAAAAGTTTCTTTTAATAGTTTAAAAATTGAGGATGATTTTGATGGTATTTATTTTCAAGATGTCCCTGTGACGATAACTGTTGAACCAAAACATGATTATATTTTTATTGGATGGAATGGGAGAGATGAGAAAACAATGAGTATTACAATTTCATCTCGTTCTGACTTGGTACTAGAACCACTGTTTGAACCGAAAACTCGAAGTGCTATTGAAGATTCTATTATTTTTAATGAGATAGCTGTTTATCAAGCTGAAGGAGATAGTTCTGAGGACTGGGTGGAGCTCTATAACCGTTCCATTAAACCATTAGACTTAAGTGGTTGGAGATGGACAAAGTCTAGTTTTAAAAAAGGGTTTGTATTGCCAGAAAACACTGTTATTCAACCAGGTGATTATCTCGTTTTGGCGAGGAACAAAGCAAATTATTCAGCTTATTATAATTCCGATACCTTAACGGTGGTGGGCGACTTTAATTTTGGGCTTTCTAAAAAAGGAGAACATATAAAGTTGTATGATTTGGAAGGTTTAATTGTAGACTCCTTGACCTATGTTTATGATGAATGGGATACGGCCGCCACGTTCAATTTAGAACATCCAGATTCGGCAAGTGATGTTATAGCCAATTGGAATTTAGAAAAACCCAACCCGGGAGATATTAGTAGAGCTTATAAGAGATATCTCAAACACGAGGCTGATAAAAAGTATTGGACAAAAATCTACTATTTCGGCGGTGGAAGCTTTTTTTTTATCTTGGTCGTTGGAACTCTATTACGCCGATCTTCTAAGAAACGCAAAAAAAGTAGTGGCAATAACATTGCTTAAACCTTGTTTCATGGAGCAGAATTCCAAGAGTATTCTTTCATAAGCCCCTTGATTATTTAATGATTTTCTCCAGTTTTAAATGAATTTATACCTGTCATCTCAGCGCTGGTTTTTTAAATTTGAATTATGACAAAACACCTTATCTCTATAGGAATTTAAATCGTTCCTAAATCAAAAGTACATTCGACTTATGATCTTGTCGATCATGCAATTGCAGTAATTAATTTCGATTTAATCCACAAAAAAACCCAGTTCTGATAATTCAGAACTGGGTTTGTTCGAGGTCCCGAGCGGATTCGAACCGCTGTAGATGGTTTTGCAGACCACTGCCTAGCCGCTCGGCCACAGGACCCTTTTTGTAAGGACGCAAAGATATAGAATTAAATTTAAATCTTAATCAATAAACTGAAAAAGAAAAATGGGTCTATCCCTCAATGACAACAGCAACTTCTTTTACCACTCCTTGAATAGGTGGGTTGAGTTTACGTACTTTGATTGATGAGCTGATTAATGTTTCAAACTCTGCTTTAAAGCGTGTTAGAATTCTATAAGCCACATGCTCAATTAGTTTCGAACGAATAGCCATTTCTTCTACCACAATATTTCGTACAGCAACATAATCAATTGTATCAATTAATTTATCGCTTTGAGCGGATTTTGTAAAGTCGGTTGTTAAAATGACATCAACAATATATTTACCGCCCAATACAGCTTCTTCGCCCATACATCCATGATAAGCATAGAGTTCGATTCCTGTAACTTCTATGAGGTTTTTCATTGTTGTGCGGCTGCTTTTAATGCGTTTACTTTTGCTAATCCTTCTTCCATTCTTGAAAGAACCAACGATTTACCTAGGGTAGCGCAAATTTCAAACATGGATGGTCCCATTCCTTTTCCAGTAATAAGTAATCTAAACCCTGGTCCAACTTTTCCAAAGCCGTATTCCTTTTTTGCTAAATAAGCAGAGAATACAGTTTCAATGTTTTCAGTTGTAAAATCTGAAATGGTGTTCAGTTCTGAAATCAGCTCTTGCATAATTTCAGGCGTCTCCTCTTTCCATTTTTTACGAACGGTTTTTTCGTCGTATTCAGTGATTTCAGTTGAGAAGAAATAACTTCCATCAGATACTATGTCCTTAATAAATGTTGCGCGCTCTTTCATTAGCCCACAAACGTTGGCTAAATAATCGGTTGAATAATCTCCCGTAACTATACTATCCGCAATAATCATTTCTGCTAAACCTTGGTTTGAAGTGGCACGCAAATACTGTTGGTTAAACCATTTTGTTTTATCGGGATCAAATCTTGCTCCTGATTTACCAACACGCTCTAAAGAGAATAAATTGACTAATTCGTCTAAAGAAAAGATTTCCTGATTGTCGCCAGGATTCCATCCTAATAAGGCAAGCATATTCATGAATGCATCTTTGAAATAACCATCTTCTTTATAGCCGTTATACTTTTCTCCGTCTGCTGTAATCCAATCAATAGGAAAAACAGGAAAGCCGAGTTTATCGCCATCTCTTTTGCTTAGTTTCCCTTTCCCATCAGGTCTTAAGATAAGTGGTAAGTGCGCGAATTTTGGACGTTCCCATCCAAAAGAATCATATAGTAAAACATGAAGTGGGGCAGATGGTAACCATTCTTCACCGCGAATAACGTGTGTGATTTCCATTAAATGATCATCAACAATACTTGCTAAATGATAGGTGGGCATACCTGTTTCTTTAAATAAAACCTTATCATCTAAGTTGTTTGTATTGACAGATACCCAACCTCTAATTTCGTCTTCTAATTTAATATCCACATTTCGTGGCATTTTCATTCGAATGGTATATGGGTCGCCGTTGGCTAACCTTTTTTCAACCTCTTCTTTCGATAACGAAATGGAGTTTTTCATGGATGAGCGGGTCACACCATTGTATTGCCAATTTGCTAAGCCCATTGTTTTGGCTTGCTCGCGCATGTTCTCTAAATCTTCTGACGTATCAAATGCCAAGTATGCATGACCAGACGCGACCAATTGATCTGCATAAGGACGGTACAAATCCATACGGTCCGACTGTACATAAGGTCCTTTGTCTCCGCCATAACCAGCACCTTCAGTTGGTTCAATACCACACCACTTTAAAGATTCAATGATATAGTCCTGCGCACCTGGCACAAAGCGTTTTTCATCCGTATCTTCAATACGTAATATAAAATCTCCACCATTTTTTTTGGAGAATAAATAGTTATATAATGCTGTTCTTACACCACCCATGTGTAATGGACCCGTTGGGCTTGGTGCAAATCGTACTCTTACTTTACTCATGATCTTTACTGTTTAAGTAGGCGCAAAGATACATTTTTGCTGAGAAATACGTTATAAAGGCTTAGGACTTTACTATGCGACTATTTTTCTTACTTATGTGTTTGGGAGTAAACACTCATCTAAGTGCCAAATCAGTAGGGTGGAAATATCATGATTTTATAAGGAAAGCGGATGCACTAATTTATCAGGAAGATAAGGTGAATTTTGATAGTGCTTTTTATTATTATGATCAGGCATTGCTGCTGGGCACTGAGCGATATGAAGATGACCTTTATTTTGTCGCTCATGCAATTTGGTATGGCGATTATGAACGTGCAAAACGTTATTTGTTGGGAGGGGCAGCTAAGGAGTTAACGTGGAAGGAGGGCAAGCTGTCAATGGTTTTTGCAAAATGGTAGCTATGGAGAGATGAGGTCCGCTTAAATAAATACCTCAATCATAAATCTAGAATTGTAGACGTTTGTTCTAAAACTGAATTTAACATGGTTTATGATTCAGTATCAAGACCCGCATTAAATAAAGAGGTATTAAAAATACTTAACGACGCAGATCGAATAAATAATAAAAGTAGGGAGCGCCTAGCTGAAGATTTGATTGAACGGGATTATGACGTCTATTGCCTCATGTATAGGATTGTGGTATGGGTTGAACGTATTCCTAAGGTGGAGGAAGTTGGTATTAGAGGACATAGAATAATAGATCGCATTATTAAACGGTGTTCTGCAATACAGATTTTAAGACTTCTTCCGTTTCTGTTGGACGCAATACATGATGGAACATATTTGTATAATGAAAGTTTGGCTGAGGCCATTAATCATTGTGCGGTTTATGATGGAGAATTTATAGTGTTAAAGCGGGGCAATTTTATAGTGGAGAAAGACACACTTTACGGTGCTGAAAAATGGGGCAATTATTCCTATTTGGGTTTTGATTATTCCCGGAATAAATTGGACTTTGTGAAAGAAAATTACGTTCAACCATTAAGACATGTTGATATCACAATTGATCAGGTAAATATTATTCGGGATACACTGTGCTTAGATTCCATCCAGGCATATTTAGAATCAAATAGGATAAAGCAATTAAAGCCCTATTTGTTTGAAGAAAATTTGGACTCTCTAAATGGCAATAAATAGAGGCTTGTGACCAATAGTTAAAGAAACGTTAATAAAGTGAACTAATTAGCATGATTGTTGTACTATCACAAGTAAATATGTACCTTAGACAGTTAGATAAAAACGTAATAAATTGAATAAGTTTCAAAAAGTCATAAATCAGATAGAGCTTTTTATAAAGAAGTACTATAAAAACCAGATGTTAAAAGGGGGAATTCTCTTTTTAGGATTGTTGTTGTTAAGTTACTTGGCGGTTACAGGTTTAGAGTATATCGGCCACTTTGGTTCGGGAGTTAGGTTGGCGCTATTGATTGGCTTTATTGGGATTAATGTGTTCTTGCTGATTCGTTTTTTAATTGTTCCCTTATTGAAACTAAATAAGTTGGGGAAACATCTTACGTTAATGGATGCGTCTGATATGATTGGGAAGATTTTCCCGGATGTTGGCGATAAACTAAAGAACACACTTCAATTAAATAATGACAAAGCAGCAGAGACCAATCTTGAATTAGTGAATGCGAGTATCGAGCAACGGTCGGGCAATTTATCTGTTGTCCCTTTTTCTACAGGGATTGATCTTACAGAGAATAGACAATATTTAAAGTACTTACTTCCTGTTATATTACTCTTTGTTTTGATTGCTGTTATCAGTCCCAATTGGTTTTTTGACGGCTCCAAAAGGGTGTTAAATTTCTCAACTGAATACGTTGAACCAGCGCCATTTGATTTTCTTTTAGAAAGCGAATCGGAGGCTATTGAAGGTGAAAACTACACCTTGAAAATTAAACTGAAGGGAGTTGAAATTCCAAATGAAGTAAAGGTATACACCAATAATGGAAACTATAATTTAAAGCAAACATCTAACGTTACGTTTGAACATGAGTTCGTAAACCTTTCAAAAGAACTTAGTTTTTATTGCGTTGCAAATGGTTTTGAATCAGAAAAATTTGAAGTTGACATGCTTCACAAACCAGTTATTGATGACCTAAGCTTAAGCGTAGTTTACCCAAAGCATACGGGCCGATCGCCTGAAGAATTTCAGAATACTGGAGAGCTGAATGTTCCGGAGGGCTCTATTATTGAGTGGAATATTGGCGCAACTAATATGAGTGAGATGGATGTGGTGTTTAGCGATACTACAATAACATTAAACATCTCAATATCAAATAGATACAAGTTTAAAAAGCAATTCTTTGAGTCCACACATTCTTTGTTAGCCCTAAGTTCAGAGGATATTCAATATGCTGATTCTATTTTTTATAAAATTGGAGTAGTTAAGGATGAGTATCCGAGTATTTCAATTAATGAAGAGGTAGATTCTACGAACAGCATGAAACGTTTTATTGAAGGACGCATAAGTGATGATTATGGGTTTAGAGGGTTAGGTGTTCGTGTTACAGTAACTGGAAAAGACACTTCTTATTCGGTTTCAAAACCAATAGGTTTACGCACAAATGCAACAAATCAACTTTTTTCTTTTGTGATGGACGTGTCTCAATACGGTTTAAAACCTGGGGATAAATTAGACTATATTTTTACGGTAACGGATAATGACGAATTGAATGGATATAAATCTATGTCATCTAGTCGCAAGTTTTATGCGGTACCGGAATTGGACGAATTAGAGAATCAATTAGGAGAGAAGGATGATAAGTTAAAGGACGATATGGATGAGGCCGCCAAGGCCGCTAAGGAGCTTAGAGAAGAGATAAAGGAGATTAAGAGCGAATTGGTCAACAAACCAAATTTAGATTGGAAGGACAAACAAAGTCTTGAAAATTTAATGGAAATGCAAAAACAATTGGATGAAAAGATTAAAGACATGCAAAAGGATTTTGAAGAGAATAAAACCGAGAAAGAAAACTTTTTAGAGAATTCGGAAGAGTTAAAAAAGAAGCAGGAAGAGCTTCAAAAATTGATGGAGGAATTAATGGACGAAGAGCTCATGGAATTATTTGAAGAGCTTCAGAAGTTGATGGATGAGATGAATAAGGAGGGGTTGGTTGAGAATTTGGAGGAGATGGAACAAAATGCCGAGGTTATGGAGGAGGAACTTGATCGTACGTTGGAATTGTTCAAGAACATGGAACTTGATCAAAAGCTTGAGAATTTGGAAGAGCAGTTAAAAGAATTAGCAGAGGAACAGGAAGACCTAAAAGAGAAGAGTGAAAACAAAGAAATGTCTGAAGAGGAGTTATCCAAAGAGCAGGAGAAGTTAAACGAGAAGTTTGATGAGATTCAAAAAGATATTGATGAAATAGAAGAGAAAAATGAAGAGTTAGAGTCTCCTCGTGAGATGGTCTTTAATGAGGAAATGGAAGAGCAAATCGATAGCGAGATGCAAGACTCCAAAGAAAGTTTGGATAACGGTAAGCAAAAACAATCTGAAAAGAGTCAGGGTAAGGCAGCTGAAATGATGAAGCAAATGGCAGATGATGTTGCTGCAATGAAACAGGCCGGGCAAGAACAACAAGCAAAGGAAGATATGGACGCGTTGCGTTTTCTATTAGAAAACCTGATCAATCTTTCATATTCGCAAGAGGAGTTAATGAATACGTATGGTAAGGTGAGAACGGACGACCCTTATTATTTGGAAATTAATCGCGAACAATTAGAGATTGGCAAATCAACTGTTATCGTAAATGATTCTTTAATTGCTTTAAGTAAACGGGTGGTTGAATTGTCTTCCATGATTAATGAGGAGCTGAATGAATTGTCATATAACCTTGATAAATCAATGGTGTTTTCTGAGGAACGTAAAACGGGTGATTTAATGCAACATCAGCAGTATAGTATGACGAGTTATAATAATTTGGCATTAATGCTGTCAGAGGTGTTGGATCAAATGCAGCAGCAACAAAAGGATGCTAAACCCGGGGCTGGATCTTGTGATAATCCTGGAGGGTCTGGAGGAGGAAAAGGGAATAAGCCTATGACTATGGAAGAGATGAAGAAGGCATTAAGTGAGCAAATTGGCAAAATGAAGGGTGGTAAAAAACCAGGAGGGGAAGAAGGAAAAGGCGAAAAAGGTGAAGGTAAGGGTGAAACTCCAGGCGGAACCGGAGGTCAAATTCCGCGATTATCTTCAAAGGAAATAGCAAAGATGGCTGCTGAGCAAGGACGTTTGCGAGAGGGGCTCAAGGAGTTGAAACAGCAATTAAATAAGGATGGTAGTGGAGCAGGTAATGGATTGGATAAGTTAATTGATGAATTAGATAAACTCCAAACAGATTTAATTAATGGAAACATTGGAAGTGATTTTGTGAAGCGCCAAGAAGATATTTACACACGATTGTTAGAAAGTGAGAAAGCTATGCGAGAACGGGGCTTTAGTGAAGAACGTGAAGCAAAAGAAGGAAAAAATGATGAGGATGGTAACCTTAAAGAATTTACAGAGTATAATAAAAAGAAAGACGCCGAGATTGAGTTTTTACGCTCGCTACCGGTAGGTCTCCAAGTTTATTATAAAGGCTTGGTAAACGAGTATTTTAATTCTGTAAACAACTAATGAATGCATAGTATTGAAATAGGGTCGGACTTAAAGTTCATGACGGAAGTGGAGCTTTTAATCGACACGGTGTGTGAGGATCTTAAGTTAAATGAAGACCATTACGGCAACATTTTAATTGCGGTTACAGAGGCGGTTAATAATGCCATTGTACACGGGAATCATAACGACGAAGACAAGAAGGTTAAAGTTGTGGTGGCAAAAGATGAAGAGAAGGTCATGTTTACGGTGGCTGATGAAGGGAAAGGGTTTGACTTTAATAATCTGCCAGACCCAACCGCGCCAGAGAATATTGAAAAACCAGATGGACGTGGTATTTTTCTAATGAAGAACTTATCAGATGAGGTTGACTTCGAGTTGAATGGTTCAAAAGTTAGTATTACCTTTGTATCCGAGAATGGATAAAGAAATCTTATATAATTTTATAGATGTAGAAATTCCGGACTTCAATCCGGAATTTTTTAGTTTATGGGTGAATGGTATTATTGTTGACCATAAG
>Ga0213861_10002193_pt1 | contig 16978 bp, 13 predicted proteins | sample PICome_4_FD_160110 | JGI IMG/M metagenome (GOLD analysis project Ga0213861, IMG submission 160110) | Coastal seawater microbial communities near Pivers Island, North Carolina, United States - PICO131 | ecosystem: Environmental > Aquatic > Marine > Coastal | place: USA: North Carolina... | reverse complement strand
AGCGACTGCTGAACCAGCTGCAGATCCACGGCCAGGACCTACAGAAACACCCATTTCTCTTGCAGCATGACAAAAATCCTGTACAATCAAAAAATATCCGGGATAGCCTGTTCTTTCTACAGTAGCCAACTCAAAATCAAGGCGCTCTGCTATTTCCGCTGTAATTTCACCGTAGCGTAATTTGGCTCCTTCGTACGTAAGATGGCGTAAATAATTGTTTTCACCGCGTTTACCACCGTCCTCTTTGTCTTTTTCATCTTGAAATTCCTCGGGAATATCAAAAGCCGGGAGCAGAACTTCACGAGCAAGTGGATAATGTTCACATTTTTCAATTATTTCATCAATGCTTTGTATTGACTCGGGAAGATCCAGGAACAGTTTCTTCATCTCGTCTTGCGACTTGAAGTAATACTCCTCATTCTCGAGACCATATCGAAAACCACGACCTCGACCTTTTGGTGTTGAAACAAGTTCGTTGTCTTTTACGCACAAAAGAACATCATGTGCCTCAGAATCCTCTCGATTTAAATAATATGTGTTGTTCGTTGCTACGAGTTTGACATCATGTTTTTTTGCCAAACGAACCAAAGTTTCATTTACACGGTCTTCATTTTCTTGTCCGTGCCGCATGACTTCCACATAAAGATCATCTCCAAACTGCTGTTTCCACCAAACCAAAGCTTCTTCAGCCTGGGTCTCACCTACGTTCAAAATTAGACTAGGTACCTCCCCAAAAAGGTTTCCCGTCAGAACAATAATATCATCTTTGAATGCTTCAATGGCTTTTTTATCAATTCGGGGTACGTAATACATCCCTTCGGTAAACGCAATAGATGCAAGCTTGATCAGGTTATGGTATCCGGATTTGTTCTTTGCCAAAAGAACTACACGGTACCCATTGTCTTTTTGTGTTTTATCTGTCAAGTCACTACACACATTGAACTCGCAACCGATGATTGGCATCATTTCAACACCTTCAAACTCCTCCCCAGACTCCTCAGCCTCCTTTCTTTTGTCTTGAATTTCTTTGTTGTGATTTGCCACAGCTCGCTCAAAATGAAAAGCTGCCATCATATTTCCTGTATCAGTAAGTGCTAAAGCCCGCATTTTGTTTTCGCCTGCTTTTTTGACCAGACCACTTACATCAATTGTTGACTGTAGAATCGAAAACTGTGTGTGGTTATGTAAATGCGCATACGAATACTCCTCCATTTCTTTAAGGGCAGCATTCTGATCAATATTAACCTCAGCAGCGGAGGAACTTATTTTCAACTTATCACTCTCCTCTTTCAGACTCAAATGAGTCAACCCCAACAATTCAAATGGCTGCGGATTGAAGCTTTTAAATTCTTCAATATAGCTGGCCTCTTCTTGGAGTTCTTCAGACGCAAAAACACCTTTTCGAATCAATTCAAAGAAACAACGTGCTGTTGCTTCGACATCTGCAGTTGCATTGTGCGCCTCCGCAAACTTTTCGCGAAATAAATAATCGTGCAGTTCACTAAGGGTCGGAAGTTTAAATCGGCCACCACGACCGCCTGGAATTTGACATAATTTCGCGGTTGTTTCAGTACATGTATCCAAAACATCCATATCGTTCATTGGCGTCGCCAATCCCAATCGATAGAACTCACATCCAGTTACATTGGTATCGAATTTTACATTCTGTCCAACAACAAATTTTGCCTGAGTTAAAGCTAAATTGAACTCCTTTAATGCCTGCTCTAATGGAACACCTTGACTTTTTGCCAATTCAGTTGAAATTCCGTGAATTTGTTCTGAATCGTACGGTATATCATATCCATCGGGGGCAATCAGGTAATCCTTATTTTCAATGAGTTCACCCTTTTCGTTGTGCAGTTGCCATGCGATCTGGACAACTCTTGGCCAGTTGTTCGTGTCGGTAATTGGAGCCTTCCAATTCCGCGGTAAACCAGTTGTTTCCGTGTCAAAAATTATATACATAGCATGCCTTTAAGGATAAACTAAAAGTACACTTTTCTGTGTCGCCCGCAACAAGAATTGATTCACAATACAAGGAAGTTATTAACGAAAAAAATTGTCTCTGTCAGAAGCTTTTTAAAACAATAAGACAAAAAAATCCGCCACTTGTCAAAGACAAGGGCGGAAATTCGTTTTGTTGTTTTAAAGTAATGTTCGACTAGCGATTTGCTGGACCTCCAGATTGAACTGGAACACCGCTCGCGGGCTTTGCTTTTACATTTCCTTTTATTCGAATCACTTTCGTCGGTGTATTCACCGCATTCGAGGTAATTGTAACACTCTTGTTAATTGCACCTGCACGCTTCGTATCATACTTTACAGTTATTTTAGCACTTGCACCTGGAGCAATTGGTTCTTTTGGCCATGATGGTACCGTACACCCACAAGATCCTTTTGCATTAGAAATGATCAAAGGAGCATTTCCTGAGTTTTTGAAGTTGAACGTGCATTGACCGTTCGCACCATTTTCAATAGTACCGTAATCATGAACTTCTTTTTCGAATTCAATTTGCGCTCCATTTTTAACTTCTTGAGCGAAAGATGTTGCAACGCCTGCTGCAAAAATCATCAACAATGAGAATAATGCCTTTTTCATTTTAAGTAATTTTAATTTTGATTAAGTCTTGACTCAAAGATAGGTTAAGTATTTTAATCTTCTAAAAATTTAACACAACGTTAACAGCACTACTAAAAATCCTCTAAATTGAGTTTTATCCGCTCTTCTAGAGACAAGTCTACATGCTCGAGGTGATAATTCATTTCATCTATTTTCTCATGGTCCGCAGATGTATTTTCTTTCAACCAAAGCTTTATGTATTTCTTAATCATTTTCACATTCCTTGGTCTGACGTCCAACTCATAACTTATAATTTGACTCTCAATTACTTGTAATCGATCAATAAAATCTGGGTATCTTTCAAGCAAGGTATCGGCATATGCAACTGCTTTATCAGTTTCGTTCATTCCTGAATAAAGCATATGCAGCTTAGAAAGGCAATTGGCCGCATACGGATCGTCAGGATATTGGCGGTAATAAGTGTAAAGTGCATCTGCTAATTTGGACTTTTCGGTCATTATGTCTTTGGAATCCGAATTGCCCAGTGTGGATTGAGAAACTTTCTTTTCAAATTGAACAATCTGATCTTTCAACGCTTCACTTTCTTCCGTACCATTACTGCACGCAAAGATCAAAAGTGAAAAACTGATAGATGAAATAATGTATTTCATTAGCGTTGTTTTTTCTTCGCTGGGAATTTCATTTTGTAATCCGCTTTGACATCACCTTTTGAAATATTTTGCAACTTTTTATTTAGAAGGCGTTTTTTCAAAGGAGAGAGATGGTCTGTAAATAAAACCCCATCAATATGATCGTATTCATGTTGAATAATACGCGCCTTATACCCCTCGAACGCCTCTTCTTTGAGTGTCCAATTTTCATCAAAGTACGACACGACAATTTTTTCTTTTCTAAAAACTTCTTCTCGAATTGTTGGAATGGACAAACATCCCTCATTAAAACCCCATTTCTCGCCGCTTTCCTCTTCAATAATTGGATTGATGAACACCTTCTTGAAATTTTCCATACCAGCAGCTCTTGGATCCGCATTGCCTTCCTCGTCCTCGTCCTCGGCAAATGCTGTGCCATCAACGATGAATATACGTATGGATTTACCAATTTGCGGAGCAGCCAATCCAACACCTGATGCCGCATACATCGTCTCAAACATATCGTCAATAAAGCCTTTTAAATTTGGAAAGTCTTCATCAAGTTCTTCGGCTTCTTTTTTCAGAACAGGATCGCCATATGCAACAATTGGTAAAATCATAGTCTTTATTTGTGAAACAAAATTAATGGTTTTGAACCAAAATTCAGTTTTTTTAGGGGGTGATTTAGTTACTCAGTGAACTGAGCTATCTTGCTTGAAGATACGACTGCAAGATAATTGTTGCACTGACCTTATCAACTAGCTCTTTTTCTTTCTTCTGTTTGTTAGAAGCTCCAGCAGCGTGCATCGCTTGAGAAGCCATCTTCGATGTAAAACGCTCATCGAGGAGGTGAATGCCTAAAGAAGGAAAGTTTTTTTCAATTGCATCTTTCAGTAAAAGCACATTTTGAGTAATGTGTGAGTCTTGGTTGTTCAGACGTTTTGGAAGACCAAGAACAAGCTCATCAACCTCTTCCGATTCAATAAGTTCTCCGATGCGTTGCATCAATACATTTGAATTTACAGTTTCTAGACCGAATGCAAACATCTTTTCATCGTCTGTCAATGCGAGGCCTGTGCGTTTTAATCCAAAATCTAGGGCAAGTATCTTACTCATAACACAAAGATAACTTGATTATTGGATATCAAATTTTATTAACACCACAGAATAGAAAAATAATGATCTGATGGAAATCAAATAGAATCATCAGAATTCAATCTTAGTTAACTACATTTGTTGTATAATTTTATGACATGAAATCAATTATTGAAGCAGCTTGGAACAACAGGGAATTGTTAAAATCATCAGAGACAATTGAAGCAATTGAAACCGTTATTGAGGCGATAGATAGAGGTGAATTGCGTGTTGCAGAGCCACTTGAAAATGGTGAATGGCAGGTCAATGAATGGGTGAAGAAGGCTGTCGTTATGTACTTTCCGATCCGAAAAATGGAAACAATTGAAGTTGGTCCTTTCGAATTTCATGATAAAATGGCCCTAAAAACCAATTATAAGGAATTGGGTGTACGGGTTGTACCGCATGCAATTGCCCGCTATGGAGCTTTCGTTGCATCTGGTGTAATCATGATGCCCTCTTATATTAACATTGGAGCTTACGTAGATTCTGGAACTATGGTTGATACATGGGCAACAGTGGGTTCTTGTGCTCAAATAGGAAAAAATGTCCACTTAAGCGGAGGTGTTGGTATCGGGGGTGTTTTAGAACCACTCCAGGCAGCCCCTGTAATTATTGAAGATGGAGCATTTATTGGTTCTAGATGTATCGTAGTCGAAGGGGTGCACGTTGGAAAACAAGCTGTACTCGGAGCCAATGTAGTATTGACCAAGTCCACAAAAATAATAGATGTAACCGGCAGTGAACCAAAGGAAATTCGAGGTTTTGTTCCGGAAAGAAGCGTTGTTATACCCGGATCTTATGAGAAAGAATTTCCAGCGGGAAAATTCAATGTCCCTTGCGCTTTAATTATTGGTCAACGAAAAGCATCCACAGATCTTAAAACATCACTTAATGATGCCCTTCGAGAGCACAATGTAGCCGTTTAAAAGAAACAGTATAAAAGCAAAAATTATCGAAACATCAACTAACTTTTAACAAAAACAATCGCTCCAATGGTTCTTCACCGGAGTTTTTAATTTTCACCTGTCTATCTATCTAGTAAACAATTAACTTTTTGGTGGTCCCGTTAAAGCTTACAAAATAAACTCCTCTTGAAAGGTGCTCTATGGAAATTGAAAGTTCTGTTGTACCTGATGCAACATCTATTTCATCAATCAATTGCATTGAAGCAGAAAACACACCTACTCGAGTTTGATTTTCAGCTTTTTCAAATTTCAAATTAACACTTGTATTCGCAGGATTTGGATACATTGAATAATCGAGCTGTTCGGCCTCAATTATGGCAACAGAATGATTAGAAATTTTACTCACACCAGTACTTGTTGCTACCCAAACGTCATTATTACCATCAATCGCTAACTGGCGAATAACGGGCCCGACCAATCCATCGGAAACATCGTACTCCACCCATGAATTTCCATCGAAAGCAACAACACCTCCCTCAGTTACCAGATAGTCCACATAGACACCCACCCAAATATTTCCATTGTTGTCTATTTCTACATCCTCAATGGGATTTAAAGTATCTGGAGCTGGAAGTGAATAAATCATGGTATGCTGGGTAACAACTACATTCGAACTGTTCAAAACAGAAATACCCTCTGATGTTGCAATCCAACGTTGATCGGAATTATCATTGCGCATTCCACGAATTCGATCATCGATTAAACCGTCTGCAACTGAGGTAATTGGTGAGAAGTTGGAACCATCATATATCCGTATTCCGTTCAGCCCTGATCCCAACCAAACATCACCATTAGCTTGAATCATAATTGCGGTTACACCTCCAAACGGAATTCCATCTGCAATTCCAAAATTAGTCCAATTGACCCCGTCAAATAGTGAAGCTCCAGTATTTGTTCCGAACCATACATCTCCATTTGCAGCTTCCTCAATGCATTTAATTTGGTTGTTACCCAAACCGTCTGCATTTGTATAAGCAGTCCAGCTTCCACCAGAATAAACACTTGCTCCAAAATCTGTTCCTACCCATATATCACCATTACTCATGACAGTTAATGCTTGAATATTATCATCAATCAAACCCGCATCTATAGCATTGGTATGATCAACCCATGTCGATCCATCATATTCCGAAACACCATTCTGAGTCCCAAACCATATGGTGTTGTTCGCATCAGTATCCACAGCATTTACATTGTCTGCCAACAAACCGTCTGAACTCGTATAATTTGTAAAAGTTTGAGCATTTCCTAAAACGCCAAATGCTCCGAACAGAGCCACAAGTAGATTTTTTTTCATCTTATTTTATTTTAGTGAGTTATCATTATTCGTTTCGTGAATTTTTTTCCTTTAATTGCAAACTCCAGAAGATAGATGCCCTCAGACAAACCTACCAATTCAATCATTGCAGTCTCCCCTGCTTCAATTCGATTATTTTGCCGGATTTCGCGACCATCAAGCGCATAAATATCAAAAAATGATACGAACTCACAATTGTTTTTAACCCTGAAGGTGCCTCCAGATGGGTTGGGATAAATAAACACCTGATCGGTTAAGATTGCATTCTCCTTCATTGCATTTTTTGCATCAAAAGATGGAATCATCTCTTGAAAGCTTCCCGTGCCGTTCGGGTATCTTGCCCATGAGGTAACACCATACTGAGAAGGAATTACAACTGAATCAATGACTTTACCATTGCCTTGAGCTAACCAAACTATTGCTCCATCATCAGCCAAACTAAAATTTGCGTGATTTGTCCCTTGCACGCTATCATCAAGCCAAACAACAAACTCGTTATTAGCTCCTATAAATACACTAGGCAATACCCATTTTGTGAGATTAGAAGGATCATTTGATAAATAAAGATCACCCAAAGCGATTGGGTATTCAGTTGTATTGTGAAGTTCAATCCAATCATCAAATTCTCCGAACTCATCCATCTCAATTGCATTCTGAGACATCACCTCGTTAATGGTCACGTCCATCTCTTTTATCGGTAAATGATGTTCATAATACTCATAAGCGGCCCGGGCGGGAGAAAAACGGCCAGAGGAATCATTTTCCGCATAAATATAATATTGTACGTTATTTGACGTAAAAGGTATGCTCCCACCAAATACACTATCAGCGCTTGCACCGTCTTGATTTTGACCATCATCAAACATTTCAGTCACTTTAAAGGTTTCCCAATCCGAAAATCGATAAGCGAGATAGACTTTATCTACAGCACCCTTGACGAACGAATTGATCCAAAGACTATCTCCTGATAGAGCATCAACATTGATTACTTCAACATTTGAAATTTCTGGTCTATAGCTCACACCAGGGAGCGACATTAAATAATTTGTTCTTGCCTCCATCAAATCAACAATTCCCGGGTAGTCAATTAAATCCGAAATTGTTGTATCAAAATTGTTCTGAAAATCGTTGTACGAATAAAATTTGTTTGTATCCGCCAAAACAGCTCCATCAATGAACGATTGAATTTCACCACCTCTTGTCTCGTACCAACCATTTTCAAAATTCTCTTCAATGACCGTTATCAAATGTGCCATATACATTCTCTCGTAAATTGGGTTCTCTAATACATTCCGAATGAGTGGACGAGGATGAATAGAGAAGCCATGCAGATGCTGCAGTGGATCGATTGTTTTGGCCTCTTCGATAGAGAATCCATCCCAATTATCGGAAGCATCGGTCAAACGATAACTCGCAAAGGACATGTTCAAATCCCACAAAATAGGATTGAACTGATTGTTTTGATCTTTATACAAATAATAATTTTGCGCGTATCCAATGTAACTGTCAAAATTAACCACACTGTAATTCATTGCATGCATCCAGAGGGTTCGATCTACGTTCAAAACACGTTCAATCGATGAGACATCATTATTGAGTACATCGATAAAATGATACAAGCTATCCCAATCATAATAATTGCTTGATTTCATGTCATATAGTGAATAATACCCATCCAATGAGGTTCCTGGTGCATCATGTAGGTTGGCATTTGCACCGTTTAGATTTATGGTCTCTGGATTGCATTTTACAAATGTATTGTTGCTCGATTTAAAATGCTTATCCAAAAATGTCCCATTCACAGCCTCAACGTTTGTGTATACCCCTATTCGTATATCGTTGATATAAATGTTTGCAAAATTTGCCTTTGATGCAGGCATGTATTTTCGTGCGATTTCATAAGTCATGGCTTCGCGAACAAAAGATGGGTCCTGAATAACATTACTCAACTTTAGTTTGTTGTATCCTTGATGTGTTTGCTCGGAAAAAACATAATCCAAATCAATGTTTATTGGATTTTTGTCTCGAGTTGAGCTATACGAACTAAACCCTTTGTAGCGCACTCCCACTTTCTTATACATCGTACCATCGATACTCACATCTGCTCCCAATCGATACTCTGCACCGAGAAGATACAGACTATCGAGCAATTCATCCCAATTCGATTGTTCGAAATACAATTTAATCTCTGGCATATGATCCATTTGATAAAGGTCAATCTGACCATTCAGATCGTTGACCCGTCCAAACAAAAGGAACATTATGATTAGAGCGTTGTATTTCAATCCGGCTATCTTACTATGGTTATCTTCTTCGTAACAATGTGCTTGTCTCCAAACAAAAGCGTTGCAATATACACTCCATCACTCATTTCTGATAAATCAATGGTCTGCACGTTTGATTGTTCCAAAACACTATTTCCAAACATATCAATAACTTTAACAACTGTCTTCTGATCTGTCACATTAATTCCATCAATTGTAAACAATCCAGAATTTGATGGGTTTGGATAAATGCTTAATTCATCTATTGCCTCATCTGACAATGAAGCTATTCCGCAAGGATCTTCACCCAGCAGAGAAATAATTCCAGGACTGTCGCATTCATATCGCATCACTTTATAAGCATACTCTCCACCATTGTATTGCCAAACTACTGTATTGTTCGAATTGATCTCATACATATATGAGCCAGAAACATTTACAAAAATATTTCCATTCGAAAGAACATCACTTGATGATTGACCATCAGCGTTTGCCAGACAATTGTGTCTCCAATTGTGACTTGACGGCGCGTAAGCATTTCCAGAAAAAGAGTAATTAAATCCTGATGCCGGTGTGTCAATCGCATCGACTGTTGAATTTGAATTGTTCCCTAAATTATTAAAAAACTGTATCCGCCCTCCATTGGTTCGTCCGTCATCCTCAATCCACCTCGGATCATGCACTGGACCTGAAATCGTTTGCAATGCAGAGGAACCGTAATTGGCTGGATTTCCCCAACGGTATAAAAAGTCTCCTCCCATCCCAGAATTTCCGCCAGAGTGAGAAGCGGCTTCTGCAGTTGTAGTGCTATGATCAATAATAAAAAACTCTTTTGCTGTTCTAGAGCTAAAAACAAGTTGATCCAAATCCTCATTGTAATTGATTCCATTTACATGAAACCAATCTCCTCCCCAAATTGGCTCCCATGGATCGACAGCATTCACGTCCATCAATTCTGGATGATCCGCTACAACTCCATAATTATCTTTTGAAGGGTCATCGTCTTGAATCAAATGATCCCAAATATGCCATTCCCAAACAATCGATGCACCACCATTTCCGTTTGGTTCCAATTCAATGAAATGTGTCGGCCATAAACTCATAGGTGTTCCGTTATACCCACATTGAGTCGACTCTTGAACAGTTTTCACTTCCCACGCAATTAATATAACATTACCGTTCGGGAGAACTTCTAAATCGTGGTGAGAAAGATGTTGTGAATTTGAATAATTGAACTCCCAAACAACATTTGCACTGGGGTCGAGCTCCTGTACAATTCCACCTGCAGCGGCACCTATCAATGGCGAAGATAAATCAACCGCTCCACGAATAATATTTCCGTTGTCTTTTAACTTTACAGTGTAATTGCCCTGCATGCTGCACTGCCAAGAATGGGCAATATTGCCATCTTTATCAATTAAATAGGTTGTATTTTCACCTGACGGATTGAACAAGGCAAAACCATTAAAGCCTTGAGAATAGCCAAAATTGGAAAAGAATAGTGTAGCGAAGAGGTTTAAAACAAATTTCGTTTTCATATTAATTAAGGTTTAGTTAGTCATAATAACGCAAAACATACACAAATCGTTGGTTTCATTTTTAAAATCAAATACCCCATCTGTTCTTCACTTAAACACTGACTTTCCATAACTGTAAATCATACCGAAGCAGCACATACTAAGGGTCTGTTATAAAATAACGTATATATTTTGACTTGTTCTTTTTCCTTTTTTCTTCGTTAAAAAAGAATAAAATTTCGGTGTCAATTCTGTACCGTTATTTTATAACAGACCCTAACGAACTAAGATTATTTTTTTTGTAACCGTTTGTATTCCATTGAAGTCCAATGTTACAAAGTAGACTCCATTCGAATTGTTCGTAAGATCAATTTGATTGCCATTACTAATCTGAGTAACGATGCTTCCATAAAGATCTCTTACGGTAATTTGGACTTCTTGATCGATCATGTTTACACCATCAATTTGAAAGATACCTTCCGATGGGTTCGGATAGAGTGATATTTCCGACATTTTCTGTTCAGAAAAAGATAGCAAACCACACGGATCTTCCCCGAGCAGCGCTATAACACCCGGATCGTCACATTCGTACCGAAATGCTTTTGTTGGTCCGGCTGCATATTGCCAAACAAGATTGTCGTTTGCATCCACCTCGTACATATATTCTCCGGAGACATTTACAAAGGTATTTCCATTCGACATTCTGTTTTGTGCGGATTGACCTGATGAGCTTACAATGCACTCATGACGCCAATCATAATTTGATGGACCAAATGAATTTCCTGCAAACGTATAGGTGAACCCATTTTCCGGAGCCTGTATTGCATCTATTACAGAAGATCCTCCTACTCCACCGGAATTGTTAAAAAACTGAATCATACCGCCATTTGGTCGACCATCGTCTTCAATCCATCTTGGATCATGAACGGCTTCAGCAATTGTTTGACTTCCTGCCCCTCCATAATTTGACGGGTTCCCCCACCTGTAGATAAAATCTCCACCCATTCCGGAATTACCTCCACTATGTGATGCAGCTTCTGCTGCTGTCGTGCTATGATCGATGATATATATTTCACTCGTAAACCGTGATGAAAAAACAAGTTGATCAAGATCTGCATTGTAATCTACTCCATTCACGTGGAACCAATCATAACCACCTCCTCCTGGGCCGCCTGGTCCACCACCTGGGCCGCCACCGACGCTCAATAAATTGGCATCCATCAGTTCAGGATGGTCCGCAACAACACCATAATTATCTTTTGTAGCGTCATGATCTTGAATCAAATGATCAAACATATGCCATTCCCAAACAATTGTAGCGCTACCATTGCCGTCCGGTTGTAATTCGATGAAGTGCGTAGGCCATTGTTCATTTGCCGGGTTATCTACACCTGCTTGTATGCACTCTGCCGAAGTTTTAACCTCCCAAGCTGTAAGAATAACATTTCCGTTGTCCAATAAGGTAATGTCATGATGTGAACAATGATCAGAGCTGGAATAAATATATTCCCAAACTATTGTTCCAGCCGGGTCAATTTCTTGAACCATTCCTCCCACCGCTGCACCATTTAGCTGATTGGAAGCATATTTACCTCCACGTACAATGTTTCCATTGGGTTTAAGCAATACTGTATAATTACAGGCCACGTTGCACGACCATGAATGCGCAATATTTCCATCCTTATCGATTAAATATGACGTGTTTTGATTTTGTAAATTGTACAGCACATAACCGTCAAATGACTGAGCGAAAGTTGAACCGTGAGCTGCAAGTGCAAAAAACAGGGATAAAAGAGTAAAATTTTTCATAATTTGAGAATCATTAAAATGCTATCGTTTCACTATATTGGTTGCCCTTGATTATTAAAACTTGCGAAGTATTTCATAAATACCATCAAAAAACAAGAGCATATGCGTCTTTTTTCGCAAAAAAAGGCGAACATTTCTGATTGCCTTTTCACTATTCATTTAAACAATTATGCGTTTTGAGATTTAATCAGATTTAATGCAGAACCTGCTTTAAACCAATCAATTTGTTGTTCATTGTAGGTGTGATTCAATTTGATCAGATCGGTTGACCCATCGGCGTGATTAATTTCCAACGTCAATTGTTTCCCTGCGGCAAATTCACTTAAATCAATGAAGTTAAATGTGTCGTCTTCTCTGACCTTGTCGTAATCTGATTCATTATCAAACGTCAATCCTAACATTCCTTGTTTTTTCAAGTTTGTTTCGTGAATACGTGCAAATGACTTTACAATTACTGCACGAACTCCGAGATGACGTGGTTCCATAGCCGCATGCTCTCGCGATGAACCTTCGCCGTAATTGTGATCCCCAACAACAATTGAAGGTACTTCTGCCGCTTTGTATGCTCTTGCTGTCGCAGGCACTTCGCCTTTCGATCCTGTTAGTTGATTCACAACTTCATTTGTCGCTCCACCAAATGCATTCACTGCACCAATCAAGCAGTTATTCGAAATGTTGTCTAAATGCCCTCTGTACCTTAACCATGGACCTGCCATAGAAATATGATCCGTAGTACATTTGCCTTCGGCTTTGATCAATAATTTTGCACCTTCAATGTTACCTCCATCCCAAGGTTGAAATGGGTCGAGTAATTGCAATCGCTCCGAGTCTGGGCTAACCACAACTTGGACGCCACTGCCATCCTCTGCAGGCGCTTGGTATCCATTGTCTTCAACAGCAAAACCTTTTGCTGGTAATTCAGAACCCGTTGGTTCAGATAGCAACACATGTTCTCCATTTTCATTTACCAAAGGATCGACAAGTGGATTAAAGTCCAATCGACCAGATATCGCAACTGCTGCAACAATTTCTGGAGATGCAACAAAGGCATGTGTGTTTGGATTTCCGTCGGCTCTTTTCGCAAAGTTTCTATTGAAAGAGTGAACAATCGAGTTTTTCTCTTTTTTCTCTGCTCCTTCTCTATCCCATTGACCGATACAAGGCCCACATGCATTTGTAAAGATTCTTGTAGAATCAAATTTGTTGAAGGTGTCAATCAATCCATCTCTTTCTGCTGTGTAGCGCACCTGTTCTGAACCTGGATTGATTCCTAATATTGCTTTTGGCTTGATGCCTTTCGATACGGCATCCTCAACAATAGAAGCGGCGCGTGTTAAGTCCTCATATGAGGAGTTAGTGCATGAACCGATCAAAGCCCATTCAACATCAGTAGGCCAATCATTTGCCGCAGCTTTCTCTTTCATTTCAGAAACTGGCGTTGCCAAATCTGGCGTAAACGGACCGTTCAAATGTGGTGTTAATTCGGATAGATTGATTTCAATTACTTCATCAAAGTACATTTCAGGGTTCGCATATACCTCCGCATCACCTGTCAAATGCTCTGCAACTTGGTCAGCTGCATCTACAACATCTTGTCGCCCTGTTGCAGACAGATACCTTCTCATTGAATCATCATATCCGAAAGTTGAAGTCGTAGCTCCAATTTCGGCACCCATATTACAAATCGTTCCCTTTCCAGTTGCAGACATTGATTCTGCACCTTCACCAAAATACTCCACAATACACCCTGTTCCTCCTTTTACAGTTAAAATTCCAGCAACTTTTAGGATCACATCTTTCGGAGCAGTCCAGCCATTCAATTTACCTGTCAATTTAACACCAATAAGTTTTGGCATTTTTAACTCCCAAGGCATACCCGCCATGACATCAACGGCATCAGCTCCACCAACGCCAATTGCAACCATTCCAAGTCCCCCCGCATTTACTGTATGTGAATCTGTTCCAATCATCATACCCCCTGGGAAAGCATAATTTTCAAGAACTACTTGATGGATAATTCCTGCACCTGGCTTCCAAAAACCAATTCCATATCGATCACAAACTGAACTCAAAAAGTTAAACACCTCGTTGTTCTTGTTTATCCCTTCTTGTAAATCTTTATCTGCTCCTATTTTGGCCTGAATAAGATGATCCGCATGAGCAGTTGAAGGCACTGCAACTTTCGCCTTCCCAGCCTGCATAAACTGCAACAATGCCATTTGTGCAGTTGCATCTTGCATTGCGACTCTATCTGGGGCAAAATCCACATAAGAACTACCACGTTCTTGAATCGACGTCGCTTCACCTTCCCAGAGGTGTGTGTAGAGAATCTTTTCTGATAATGTAAGTGGTTTTCCAACTACAGTCCTTGCAACTGCTACCCGAGAAGGGTAACGCTCATAAACTGCTTTGATCATATCTAAGTCAAATGCCATATTCTTGATTCGGTTTGTTTTCGTACATGTTTAAAGACCTGCGAATTTAATAAATTGTTAAGGAATTTCCTCCCGAAAGGTGCACTAAATTCTATGTAATTTATGAAGTTATTTAGAAATAGTGGTATCCTTGTAATTGATTGGATTGAATTTGATTTTTTTTATTCAACTATCTTTTTCCAATATCAACTGCAATTCAATTAATTTTTTAATATCTTTGCCCTCCCATTTAAAGTAATGGGTGAACAAAAACAATTACATTAACAAAATTCAATTTTATGAATTCTTACGAAACTGTTTTCATTTTAACTCCCGTTTTGTCTGAAGAACAGGCAAAGGAAGCAGTGCAGAAATTCGAGAGCGAAATTGGCTCATTAGGTGGAAAAGTTAAGCATTCTGAAAGCTGGGGACTACGCAAATTGGCGTACCCAATTCAGAAGAAATCAACTGGATTCTACTTTTTAACAGAATTTGAAGCACCAGGATCTGCGATTAACGAACTAGAAGTGTCATTCAAACGCGACGAGCGTGTGATGCGATTCTTAACTGTACGCATGGACAAAGACCATTTGGTATATGCTGACAAGCGCAGAGCAAAAATGGGAGCGAAAAAACCTGTAGAAGCAGAAGCTTAATTTATTAACATTTAACACGAGAAACAATGGCTCAAAATGATGTAAGATATTTGACTCCTATTAATATAGAGATCAAAAAAGAAAAGTACTGCAGATTCAAAAGAAGTGGTATTAAATTTATCGATTATAAAGACGCTGACTTCCTATTGAAATTAGTAAACGAACAAGGTAAGATTCTTCCTCGTCGATTAACTGGAACTTCAGCAAAATACCAAACTAGAGTTAATAAGGCAATCAAACGCGCGCGTCACATCGCAATCATGCCTTACGTTGCTGATATGTTGAAATAGATTGTTGAACAAAAAAATTTATTTACGATGGAAGTAATTTTAAAGAAAAACGTAGACAGTTTAGGATACGCTAACGAATTGGTGAATGTTAAGAATGGTTACGGTCGTAACTTTCTTATACCACAAGGATATGCAATTTTGGCAACAGCATCTGCAAAGAAAGCACACGCTGAAACCATGAAACAAAAATCTCACAAAGAATCTAAGGTTCTTGCTGAAGCGGAAGCAATCGGCAAAGCATTGGAAGCTACCTCAGTGAAAATAGTAACTAAAGTAGGAGAAAAAGGGAAGATTTTTGGATCTGTGAATACACTTCAATTGTCTGAAGCTTTGAAAGCTGAAGGTGTTGAAATCGACAGAAAATCATTAAAGATTAAAAACGAACCGATTCGAGAAATTGGATCTTTTGAAGCAACTGCAAACCTACACAAAGACGTACAGGCAAACTTTACGTTTGAGGTTGTAGGCGAATAAGCTAACAAAATTCAAGTACAAAATCCCGCTTCAACTATGGAGCGGGATTTTTTTTAGGTATTTCATTCAAAAACCATCAAGACAATCACACCAGATAAAATCAACCAGTCAAAGTTCATACATTTAATTCCACGGATTATAGTTTGAATTGAAATTTGCCTTATTACCTTTGTCCAATGTGGAAATTCGTCTTCCTTTCGGTGATCGCTCTTGTAGCTTGCAAGCAAAACAAAACGTCAAAACCTACTCCATCAACAAGCACGCTTGAAGCCGTTGACATAAAATACGCGTCAAATTTCAAACTGAAAAAAAATTCTTCAGGATATCTTCTCGAATTAATAGATCCAAACACGAAGAAAATTGGGAGAACAATTGAAATACTGCCGGGAAAACACAAAAAACTTATTTCTCTTGTCGCTCCCCTAAACGGAATGTTGTCGATTCTAGACGCACAGGATGTATTGGTCGGCATATCAAATATTGATCACATCTATGACCCTACAATTAAAAAGATGTTCAAAAAAGGGGCGATTGAATCATTTGGAGATAAATCCCAAAACTCAACAGAAAAAATAATTGCAAGTGGCGCAACAATTGTCTTTTATGATGTTGTTGACGAAGCTTATGAACACCAGTCAAAATTAAAACGGTTTGGAATAGAAGTTATGCCCATCTATGATTGGAGGGAGAATCACCCATTAGCAAAGGCAGAGTGGATCAAAGTTGTAGGAGCTATCACGGGAAAAATGAAAGAAGCCAATGTATTTTTCCGAAAAATCGAATCCAACTATGATCGTTTATCAAAAATTGGAGCAACATACAATATGCAGCCATCTGTGCTTTGTGGTGAACTCATTGGCGACACTTGGTTCACGCCCGGCGGGACAAATTACTTCGCTAAAATTATTGCAGATGCTGGAGCAAACTACCGATACAAAGACAAAA
>Ga0213861_10002191_pt1 | contig 16979 bp, 15 predicted proteins | sample PICome_4_FD_160110 | JGI IMG/M metagenome (GOLD analysis project Ga0213861, IMG submission 160110) | Coastal seawater microbial communities near Pivers Island, North Carolina, United States - PICO131 | ecosystem: Environmental > Aquatic > Marine > Coastal | place: USA: North Carolina... | reverse complement strand
ACGGTGCGACAGTCGTCGTATCTGATATTTTAATTAGGCAAGCTGAGCAGGTAGTAACTGAAATTAATAATGCGGGTGGAAAGGCATATGTTTTAGAGCTTGATGTGACATCGGAGTCGAGCTGGAAATCTGCGATTCAAGAAATTATCGACGGCAACGGGAAACTAGACATTTTGGTAAATAATGCTGGTTTTTTGGTGGCTAAAGGCTTTGAAGAGGTTAGCCTGGAAGAATGGCAGAAGCTGGTAGATGTGAATATGACCAGCGTGTTCTTGGGCACTAAAGTTTGCGCCCCGGCTTTGCGAGAATCAGCAAAGTACAGCAAGCAAGGGAGCTCCATTGTGAACATTTCTTCTATTGCTGGTATGGTTGCGGCGCCAAATGATCCGCTATACGCGATGACGAAAGGTGGCGTGACTATATTTACTAAATCAACCGCCGTGGCTTTTGCTAACAAGGGTGATCGAATTCGGGTTAACTCGGTTCATCCAGGTGTGGTGGATACTGAGATGGGGAATTTGGCCATCCAGGCTCAGGCGAAAAGACTAGGGGTAGCTGATACCGTGAAGGTTCGAAAACTATCTGAGGATAGACACCCCCTTGGGCGGATCGGTGAAACATCAGAAATTGCAAATGCAGTTGTTTTTCTGGCCTCTGATGAGGCCGCATTTATCACCGGTATCAGCATGCCGGTTGATGGTGGTTACACCGCTCAATAGATTTTTTATAGAGGAGTAAACAGTCAAACTTACACAATCAGGTTAATGCCTTAAGCGTAGGTTTGTCATTCTTATTTTCCATTTAATTACTCAATATTATGGGTTCTTTGGGAACATGGCTGATTACTTCTGGTTTGCCATCAGTAATAATAACCTGCTCTCCTAAGCACATAATAAGACCTGTTTCAAAATCGTTTAATATGAGCATGTTGAAGAATGTCATATTTTTTTTAATTATGGTTTGATTCCCAGTATAAAACATAGGTTGCTCCATCCAGGTAGGCGGCCAGGTGGCGCCCATGGTATAGCCGCAGGCTGTTTGCAGTGTATGTGCGAGCCCATGATCAGTAACTACCATTCGGTAGGTGTCATAAACTTCTCCCATGGTCTTTCCTGGGCGTAGCATGTTCTGTACTTCGGCAAGGGCAGGCACGAGTGCTGCGTGCATTTGTAAATGTAGATCGTTAATTACTGGTCCGGTCAACGCAACACACATACTGCCGGCGTGATAATGCCGATAGGCTAGTCCTAACTCGAGTGTGAGCTGGTCATTCTCACTCAGGTGTTTACGTCCGCTGGTATAGCGCACGTTGAGTGCAGAATCACCACAGCCCAAGGGCGGAATATGAGCAGGAAGGTCAGCACCCATGCTGAATAATTTCTTATAGAAAGCACCGTAAATATCACCTTCAAATACCCCGGCTTTTGCTGTGTCTAGTGCTTCAGTAAGGGCGATATCCAAAAGTTCTCCAGCTTTTCGATGATAGTTGAGTTCCTGTTCACTTTTTACCATACGCATTTCTTGAATAAAATTTTCTGCGACTATGAGTTCACACCAACCTTGCAGTTCTGTTTGTATCTCCAGAAATAGCCTCGGCGTTAGACCCATTGTGTCTACCTGAATACCAATTCGCTTGCCCTGCATGTGATGAGAATCAAGCATTTTCTTAATGCAAGATGACCAGCTTACCCCTGCAGCATCTGGCGCCGTCCTAACATCGTCACAAATCGAAGAATATTTAACATTGGCTAGGTCAGCCGAGCGTGAAACATGGGTTAGTTCACCGTTTATACCAATGAACATGTTATGGAAAATACAAAAACCATCGGAGTCGAAGCCACTGAGCCAATACATGTCTTCTATCTTAAATAACAGTAGACCATCTAATTTGTGCTTTTCAAGACAGTCACGAGTGAGCTTCTGTCGAGCTTTAAATTCTTCGTGGGTGAAGTGAATACTTGGCTTATTCATGTCAAAGAGTCTCAGTTCCGTAGGGTAATGCTTCAGGATTGTGCAATAGATATTATTGAACGTCTACCGAAACTAGATATTCACCTGCTAACCGTTATTGAGTTAATGTGCGACGTAAAAAACTATTGATGTCAAATGTGGGGGAGTGCCTTTCATTAATTTCGTTGATTGTTTAGCATTAACTGCTATTTGCATTATTGCTAGTGGTTTCCTGCTCGCACAGGGGCGTTAACCTATAACCCAATGCGGTTTCGTAACTAGCGAGATATTGTAATAATCAAAATTATCATCCAAGTGTGTGTTTAGCGATTTTTTATTGAACGTCTCATGAATAAAACTGATAGCTTCTGCCATGGATTCTTGAGAGTTAATGCCAAACGTGGTCTTAACGACCAGGTTTGTTGGTTATTTTGAAATGGCTTAATTGCATATTACGCTCTATTTTATTGGTCTTAAGTGTTAGATTACGAGTTTATTTAGCTCATGTTGATAGACCGGCTTCCTATCAGGATTTTCATGTCTAGAAGTTAGGCATAAACTCGGTGCTATGTATCACTATCCAGAACCTTACCTATATAGTGATAAGTTTTGGGTATTTCGACTAACCAATAATCTACTGTTTTTAGAGATGACTAACGTATTATTTGAATCTATTCAACTTCGTGATCTAGAACTTAAGAACCGGATAATGTTGTCTCCAATGTGTCAGTATGCGGCTACCTCTGGTTGCGCTAGTGACTGGCATCTAATGCATCTAGGTCAATTCATGGTCTCTGGTGTAGGTTTAATGATGATCGAAATGACTAACGTTCAAGCACGTGGTCGCATTACACCTCACTGTCTGGGCCTGTTTGATGATCATTGTGAAGTGGCACTGAAACGAGTGGTTGATTACTGTCGACAACTCAGCACAACACCTATTGCGATTCAACTAGCCCACGCAGGTCGCAAGGGTTCGAGTAGTCCTCCGTGGCAAGGTCGCAAACGTATCTCCCCAGATTCTGGCGGCTGGCAAACAGTCGGTCCGTCACCAATAAGTCACAGCGATCGCATACCGGTGCCGATGGAGCTGTCTGTAGGAGAGATAGGCGATTTAGTCGATGACTTTGTGGCTTCTGCGCGCCGGGCAGACCGTATCGGTATCGATGCAATAGAACTTCACGGCGCTCACGGATATTTACTGCATCAGTTTTTATCACCACTGGCCAATCAGCGTGACGATGAGTTTGGCGGATCACCGGAGAACCGGATGCGTCTGCCGTTACGTATTTTTGATGCGGTAAGAGACGTGTGGCCAGAGCATAAACCGCTGGGAATGAGACTCTCCGGCATCGATTGGGCGGAAAACGGAATAAGAATTGAGGATACGGTTGCGATGTCTACAGCACTTAAGCTAAAGGGCTGTGATTGGGTCGATATTTCCAGTGGTGGCATCAGTTATTCAGAAGAGATCAGCACAGGACCTGGCTATCAGGTTCCATTTGCGCAACAGATTCGGGCTGAAACCGAGATGACGACCATTGCTGTTGGGATGATAACCGATCCCCACCAAGCTGAGGCCATTGTAGCAAATGGGCAGGCGGATATGGTGGCGTTGGCGCGGGGCTTACTATTCAATCCGCGCTGGCCTTGGCATGCGGCTATCGCACTCGGTGTGGAACTTGAATACCCTGACCGTTATCAGCGTTGTGCTCCAACGAACATGAATCCTTTTTGAATCGTAAAAAATATATTGTGAAAGCTAATTCGTCTAAAATTTTTATTCCCACATTACATTGGATTCTGACTCTACTGCAGCGGTGAGAAGATTGATGAGTGGTAGTGCTCTATTGGCAAGGCTAACGGTGGATTCATCACCGCTATCTTTCGCATTAGTGGGTATGGTGTTCTCTGACTCGAGTGCGACGGTTAATTGTTGCAATGCATTTGGTACGTCTGCAGCCAGAATAGCACTTGGTATGGTGGTGCTATGCCCCATCATTTTGAGCAGTGTACGTGCAATATCTCCGAACATCGTAATATCGGCGTAAGCTTCGGTTGTAAATTTGACCAGCATGGGTTGCTCCATGTTTGAGTTATAAACGTAGTAGGCTATATGTTAACAAAAAAGCCCCGCGTCTAGCAGGGCTTTCCTTGCAGCGTATCGTTTAGTTATACCTACATCATGCCACCGGCAGATGATGAGGGCTCTTCCTCTCGAAGTTCTGCAACCATTACTTCTGTGGTGATCATTAGTCCAACAATTGATGCGGCGTTAATGAGAGCAATGCGAGCGACTTTAGTGGGATCAAGAATGCCCATAGCTAACATGTCGCCATATTCACCAGTAGCAGCATTGTAGCCATAATTGCCTTTATGTTTCCGAATCTGATTCAATACCACGCCACCATCATCCCCTGCATTTCGAACTATTTGACGCAGAGGCTCTTCGAGGGCTCGACGCACGATATGGATGCCAGTGTCCTGATCAGCATTTTCGCCTTTGCAGTTTTTTGCGGCTTCGAAGCTACGCACATATGCAACACCACCACCGGGCACAACACCTTCTTCTACGGCGGCGCGGGTAGCATGCAATGCATCCTCTACACGGGCTTTCTTTTCTTTCATCTCCATTTCAGTTGCGGCACCGACTTTAACTACAGCTACACCGCCAGCCAGTTTGGCTAAACGTTCTTGCATTTTTTCCTTATCGTAGTCAGAAGTTGTTTCTTCAATTTGTGCACGAATTTGGGTAACGCGGCCCTGGATCTCTTCAGCGCTACCGGCACCACTAATAATCGTTGTGTTGTCTTTCGTGGTTTGAATGCGTTTGGCATTACCCAAATCATCAAGACTTGCAGTTTCTAGACTCATACCAACCTCTTCAGAAACAACTTGTCCGCCTGTGAGGATAGCGAGATCTTGCAACATCGCCTTTCTGCGATCGCCAAAACCTGGGGCTTTGACGGCGCATACTTTGACAATACCACGGAGGTTGTTGACTACTAATGTCGCGAGAGCTTCGCCATCTACGTCTTCAGCAATAATAACCAATGGTTTTCCTGCTTTGGCAACGAGTTCTAGAACAGGAAGTATTTCTCGAATGTTGGAGAGCTTTTTATCGTAAATAAGAATATACGGATCATCTATCTCAACACTCATACTATCTTGATTGTTAATGAAGTAGGGCGAGAGGTAGCCACGATCGAATTGCATGCCCTCTACGAGATCTAATTCGTTTTCTAATCCCGTGCCTTCTTCTACAGTGATAACGCCTTCCTTACCAACTTTCTCCATAGCGTCCGCAATAATATCTCCGATGTCGGTATCTGAATTTGCAGAGATAGTGCCGACTTGGGCGATTTCTTTGTTATTGGAGCACGGTTTGGAAATATTCTGTAATTCTTCCACAGTTGCCATAACGGCCATGTCGATTCCGCGTTTTAAGTCCATTGGGTTCATACCCGCGACAACAGCTTTTAGACCTTCTTTTAACAACGCTTGAGCGAGTACGGTAGCTGTAGTGGTGCCATCACCCGCTACATCGGAAGTTTTTGAAGCAACTTCTTTCACCATTTGAGCACTCATATTCTCAAATACGTCCTTAAGCTCTATTTCCTTGGCGACAGAGACGCCATCTTTAGTAATGGTTGGGGCGCCAAATGATCTATCTAGTATTACATTTCGACCTTTCGGGCCAAGTGTCACCTTTACCGTATCGGCTAAAATATTTACACCCGCTGCCATTTTTGTACGGGCAAGATCGCCGAATATGACTTGTTTTGCTGACATTGATTAATTCCTGTTTATGTTCGATGATGATTTATTCGACGACGCCCATAATGTCGTCTTCACGCATAATGATGAGATCTTCACCATCTACTTTTACTTCCGTACCGGAATACTTACTAAATAGGACTTTGTCTCCTGTTTTAATCTCCATCGCACGAAGGGTACCGTTATCTAACAACTTGCCGTTGCCAACTGATATAACTTCGCCCTCCATGGGCTTTTCTGCTGCGGAATCTGGTATCACTATGCCACCTGGGCTTGTCTTAGAGTTTTCTAAACGTCTGACGAGCGCGCGGTCATAAAGAGGTCTAATTGACATGTCTGTAACCCTCCTTGGGTCTTTAAAAAGGTAAATGTCCGTTTTTTCGAATTAAGGCGAGTAGCTTAAGGCGAGAATTGGCACAGGGTGTACCGACTTAATAAATGGAGGTGAAACACCGGATAGCAAGAGGCGCCGCGGAGAATTTTACGAATTAGATATAGTTGAAAATTAGCTTTATTGAAGAATTTTTAGGTATTTCTGTCGATTTGATTGATTTTCCACTTAGCTACTATAAAATCTAGTGATAAACATTTGTGTTCTCTTTGCCTAAACTTAACTATTATCTGGTTACCACAATGGATCGAAAGTTTTTATTAATCGGGTTTGGCTACGCCATTTTAGGAATGCTTTTGGGTATTTTTATGGCGGCTTCGCAAAATCATGTTCAGCATGTTACCCATGCCCATATTATGTTGCTAGGGTTTGTTGTATCGTTTATTTATGCTGTGTGTCATAAGTTATGGTTGCATAATCCGAGCACGACATTGGTAATTATTCAGTATTATCTTCATCTTGTTGGGTCGTTAATTATTGTTGCAGGTCTTTTTCTGCTTTACGGTGGATACGTTTCTCTGGCAGTACTAGATCCTATTCTTGCCGTTGGTTCTATCATGTCATTAATCTCGTTAGTTATGATGAAACTTGCACTGATTAAGTCATTTAAGGTTGTTTAGCTCCTAATACATGTCTGTAGATCAGGTTTTCATGCATTGTTGTCTTGATTATAATGATCCGACAACTAGGTATTGGAAGTGGTCGAGATTAAGATAGTAACCATAAACATAGGCCACTATTGATCATTTTTCTTGAGAGAATGGTGTTTGCCCTGTAGTAGGCACCCATTCTGATTTCAAGCTTGGAAAGAACCGTTTAATCGGGAAATTATCCCAATAATTTCAGACTATTATGATAAAAAGTTTGTCGAATTGATAAGACGTGCCGAGAAAACAATGATTAATAATTTAAAATATTTGGTTAGTGATTATTATATTTCGTATCGAGAATTATAGGTATTTTAAAAAAATTTATGAACAAAATGCGTTTTACATTAGCCCCAAAAAGCATCTGCATGACGAACCTTTTCAATTAGAACATACAGATGGGAATTATTTTCTGTCTCCAAGAACTTAACAAACGATTTCTCGTTACAGGTAGTAATATTTCATGAAGATTCCTCGAAGATTGCAACCGTTAATCGACGATGGTTTGGTCGATCAGATACTGAGTCGGCTAAAAAGTGGTAAGGAAGCAGATATTTACGTGGTGCGTTGCAACGGCGTAATACGTTGTGCGAAGGTTTACAAAGATATCCAGAAGCGCAGCTTTAAGCAAGCGGTTCAGTATCAAGAGGGGCGTAAGGTGCGTAATAGTCGACGAGCGCGTGCGATGGATAAGGGATCTCGATATGGTCGCGCACAACAGGAAGAAACCTGGCATAACGCTGAAATGGATGCACTGAATCGTCTCGCAAATACTACTGTTCGTATTCCGCAAAATTACGGATGCTTTGATGGGGTACTGTTACTCGAATTGATTTGTGACGAGGATGGCTCTGTAGCCCCAAGACTGATCGACCTGGAATTTTCCTCACAAGAAGCAGCATCTCAACATGCTGTGCTGATGGATTTTGTAAAGCAGATGTTATGTGTAGGTCTAGTACATGGCGATTTATCTGAGTTTAATGTCCTTGTGGATGAACAGGGTCCGGTCATTATTGATTTTCCACAGGCTGTAAATGCTGCGGCTAATAACCATGCCGAAGGTATGTTGCGTCGTGATGTAGAAAATATTACAAACTTTTACGGACAATTCGCGCCAGATATCTTGAAGACACGCTACGCCGAAGAGATGTGGGCTCTCTATTCTGAGGGCGAATTGCAGCCGGAATCTGTATTAAGTGGCAGATTCAAACGCGCCACAGGCACCGTTAATGTGGACTCCGTACTTGATGATATTCAAACGGTGATAGACGAAGAAGATGAGAGACAGGCACTTTTATCTATGGGGTTACGCGGGGAATAAATAGCAAGCCCGGATATCGGCCTTTAGTGCCTCTTAGTAGAATAGAAGTTAAGTCGTTTGTTAATAAATAATCATTGCAATACGAATATAGATCATTTTCCGATATTTTTGCTTGAGGTTTATGTTCTATAACGTACTGCAAGTCGTTGGGTTGAAATTCGGCTATTAAGTTCTGTTAGAGGCTAGATCAATTTTCTTTATTAATTTGTGCTGTTCCTCCGTGTCACCTTTTTTCCAATAACTGGAAATATAGATATGTGTTTTTTCGATAGAACGAACTATTTTTAAGTAGTTCCGAATCTTCTTCATCGTTTTAAACTCACAGGCGATCCAAGCTGCAATACAGCCGTTTTGACTTCCTGTTTTTTTTATTGCGTGGTAAAGAGGTGAGGCATCTGAGCCTGGCTCATTATTTATGACCCATACTACTTGTATGTTTTCAGGAAGAGGCAATTCTTGTTTATCATGATTCGATAAAATTTCTACAAACACCATACCCTTTGCCCTTTTCGGTAACGTTTTAAGACTTACTTTTAATGCGGGTAACGCTGTCATATCTGCCGCGAGTAAGAAATAGTCGGCGTCTATATTTACATGCTGTGCAAGACCCGGCCCAAATAATGAAATGTTATCGCCAGGTTTAGCCGAGAGAGCCCAGGGTGTTGCGATACCGTGTACCAAGCCACCCTTAGATCGGTGCAGCATGAAGTCTATATCAATCTCATTCAGTGCTGATCGTTGCTGAGCAATAGTATAGGTACGCATTGCCGTTGCCGGTTTGCCTAACGAATTCTGTTGAAATAATAGCTTTACATTTGCACCCTCGGCTTCAGCAGGGAAATGGGATAACGCATCGCCTTGTAGAGTTATTCTGCGCATATTAGGTGTTAAAAAATACGCACATTTAACAACCAGTTCTTTTGGCGCTCGTTTATTTTTTCTTTTTTGAAATTTCTCAATAATATCCATTTTAGTAGATCAACTCATATTTTTAGCCGTTTTAGATCGCAACTATGATGGATTCAATATGGTAAGAAAAAATATATATATGCTGTCTAGTCTAATTTATTCACAAGCAAACCTTGAATTTTATGACTAGAATGTAGGCTTACGTTCTTGTGAAAACTAGGTAGTATGTTTTTGAGCAAATAGTATAAATCAAATTCTTGTATATTGTTCGTATTAGGTTATTCCCTAGCCTATTGGATTAGAATATGATTTTTAGTTTGTTAAAACTCATGAACCTAAAAGCCCTTGCTTAGAAAACTGATCTTCTACGCAATCGCTAAGTTCGCTTGTGTGTATCCTACAGTGTACTGCCCCTGAAGTGGATAGAAAGGGTTTGCAGCGATACTATGAACTCACATCATTATCGGAAATATTTTTTGATGATTTTGGAAGTTTTAATTTATTTGGTAAATCGAATGAAGATGCTAATTATCTACAATCCATGATTTTTGGCATTGAACCAGAATAATATGCCTAGTTTTGATCTTTTTGAAAATCACCTCGGCTAGATAGAGAACTATCGACTAAGAGGACACTCCTGCATTTAGGAATTGAGTATGAATGAATCGCGAGAAAATTATGAGCACCCGTCTGCATGGATGAAATCCGATTTTGATAGCAAAGATGCCATTTGTGAAAAGCTGACAGCGGAACACATCCAGGCTTTTGATCATGCTTTGAAAAGGGTGGAGGATAGCGCTGTTGACGTTGAAAATATAACTCGCGCGGATTTTCCTCTGGACTCAATTGCTGAATCAGTGAGTCGTTGGGTGAACGACGTTCAAGAGGGTAGAGGTATTTTGGTATTAACGGGCCTGCCTATTGAGCGATATAGCAAAGAACAATGCGGGAAGTTATTTTATGGACTCGGGTCCTATTTTGGTGAGGCTCAGTCTCAAAGTTTAATGGGGGATCGTCTAGGACATGTAGTTGATGTCAGTGGGAAAGATACCCGTGAGCGTGCGTATAGAAATAGTTCGGAGTTAGCGTTACATACGGATGCTAGTGATATTATCGGTATGATGTGCCTGGTTAAGGCAATGGAAGGCGGAATCAGCGGATATAGCAGTGGCCCAGCAATTTACAACTATATGCTAAAGCATTACCCAGAATTGCTAGAACAATTGTTTACCGGATATCAGTATCATCTTTTTGGAGAGCAAGAGGCTGGACAATCTCCCGTAACCGATCATAAAGTTCCCGTTTTTTCGATGCGCGATGGGTATTTAAGCGTTAGTTTTTTGCGTAGCTATATCGAATTAGCCTTTGAGGAACTTGGCGTTGGCAAGTCAGAAATAGAAGCCCGTGCCCTGGATATTTTTGATCGAATCGCCCATAGCCCTGAATTTCGATTTGATTTCATGTTGGAACCGGGAGAAATGACCTTTTTTAATAACTATGTTGTTTTACATACCCGTACCGAGTTTTTCGATGATGATGATCCAGTAAAGAAACGTCATCTTTTACGGTTATGGTTAAAGGCGTGGATGCCTCGTCCTTTAAAAGAAGTATTCAGTCAATATGGAGGAAGGAAAGGGATAAAGCCACAAAAGGGGAGAGGTACCTATTATCAAGGTAACGTTCAATATGTTGAATCTCCGCCGCCTAAGGGTTAGTTCTTTTTGACGATGGTATGTACATTAACAACAAAAAATTTAATCGAATGAGGTTGGGTTGTAGTGGCGGGCAGGGGGTACCTTTGTCGTCTGAGAGCTTTGCCGCTTGCAGCCTAATTCTAGATGAGGCCGCCAATAGGTTAAATCTTTCTATATTGACAAATTAATATTTCTGCCATGAAAACTTATAAAAGCATTAGCCTCGTTGCACGGCCTAAGCCCGGTCCGATCACAACTGATTTATTTAAAGTAGAGCAAAAAGTTATTCCTACGCCCGGTCCGGAACAAATCTTGGTCAAGCAAACGCATATGTCCCTTGATCCGGCGATGATCGGTTGGATGCATTCTGATACTGAGAGTTATATCCCGCCAGTTGCTTTAGGTGATGTGATGCGCTCGTCTGGCCTTGGTGAAGTGGTTACAAGCAATCATTCAGATTTTGCAGTGGGTGATACTGTTAGAGGCATGCTCGGCTGGACTGAATATCTGCTAAGTAACGGAAAGGGACTTAGTAAATTACCAGTAAACGTTGATCCAGAAATGGCGTTAGCAGTTTTTGCATTGCCCGGCCTTACCGCTACTCAGGGACTGTTTGGGTTTGGCGATCCGAAAGCGGGTGAAACTATTGTGGTTAGCGGCGCAGCTGGCTCAGTTGGTTCTATTGTGGGACAACTTGCAAAAGCAAATGATCTCAATGTAATCGGTGTGGCAGGGGATCAAGAAAAATGTGACTGGATTTGCAATGAATTGGGTTTTGATGGTGCGATTAACTACAAGATCGATGATATTGCGGTGAGACTTAAGGAGCTCGCTCCAAACGGAATCGATATCTATTTTGAAAATACAGGTGGGCCCATTCAACATCATGTGTTTGATAGAATGAATACCCATGGTCGCATTGTGGTTTGCGGCATGATTTCGGATTACACCAGTGCTACACCGTCTGCGGGGCCCAACTGGATACCGTTAATTAAAAAACGTATCAGCATACGTGGGTTTGCAATGCCGGATCATTTTGGAGATGCGGCGCAGCTCACAGAAAAACTCACTCCATACGTTATGAGCGGTAAGATAAAATTTCGTACCCATGTTTTAGAAGGATTAGAATCTGCCATGGATGGTTTAAATCTATTTTTCAATGGCGGTAATCGAGGGAAACTAATCGTTAAGCTATAATCGAACTACTGCACGCTTTTAGAGTATCAACGTAGATGTCGTAATAAGGGCGTTACTGTTACGACATCTGGCTGTAATTGCGGAGTTTATTACCGGCTCCCATTACACCTGATTTGTCGTTCATTATTGCCCGTAAAATACGTGTTGGTACGTCAGTTTTTTTTACGAAGTCTCGGTCTGCCACTCTCTACGTTTATCCTATAAAATGATATATTGCCCCTACCATTTTCGCCAATAGACGGGTTTCGATTGGCTAACATTTCAGTAATGGACGAAAATTTAGCTTTATCGATGGTTGACTATCAGAGTAATTTCGTTACGAGTTATAATCGCGCATGCGCATTTTATTTATCCAGGTCATCTAAAAATGAAAACAATTGATTTAACACTTGATGAAATATTCAGCCTCGCTCAAACAGCTTTATTAAATGCCGGTAGCAGTGAGGAAATGGCCAACATTGTTGCAGATACTGTTATGCGCGCAGAGCGTGATGGATCTCATTCTCATGGTCTGTTCCGCATCCCGGGATATGTAGCTTCTTTAGTGAGCGGTAAGGTTAACGCGAATGCTGACCCTAAAGTAGAAAATGTAACGCCGGTTTTGATTCGTTGCGATGCTGACAATGGTTACGCTCCGCTAGCCCATGCTCGCTGTCTCGACAAGGTGGCAGATGCGGCTAAGATCTATGGCATTGCGATGGTGCAAATCACACGATCTCATCACTTTGCTGCGTTGTGGCCGGAGACAGAAGCACTAGCGGAGAAAGGCTTGGTAGCATTTACATGTGTTAGTTATATGCCGATGGTTGCGCCGTATGGCGCTAAAGAAAAAGTTTATGGTAGTAATCCCATATCATTTGCGTGGCCGCGAAAAGACGATGCCCCTGTGGTATTCGATATGGCGACAGCCGCTATGGCTATGGGTGATATACAAATTGCTGCACGAGACGGTAAAGAGTTGCCGTCTGGTGTTGGCTTGAACAAAGAGGGTGAGGCGACAACAGATCCTAAAGATATCGATCCTAAGACCGGTGGTGGGATGATACTTCCGTTTGGCGGATATAAGGGCTCCCATATTGCAATGATGGTTGAATTATTGGCTGGCCCTTTGGTTGGCGAAACGGTGAGTTTTGAGACCGCGCTGAAAGACAACAAAGACGGTGGTCCTCCAGCAGGAGGACAGTTTATTTTAGCTATGTCGCCGGAAATTACTTCGGGATCTGAATCCTGGGATAGTTCTGCAGATGCTTTATTTGGGCGTCTTAAATCATTCGATCATTTGCGGCTGCCCGGTGAACGTCGTCATAAAAACCGGTTGGATACCGGCCCACGATCGGTTAATACTGAACTGGTGGAAAAAATACGTAGTTTAGGCTAAAACTTTTAACAGCTAAAAATGCACTAGCAGACGAACTTATAAAAAATATGATTGTTTAAACTCATAAGCCTTCCCATTAACAAAGCCGATATAAAAAATACCTCTATCGGCTTTGTTATCTATATCTATAGTAGTTGCTAAAGTATCTCAACACTTACAGGCTTGCTGCGTAGGTCTTGTCCGTTGGTTAACGCAATATCCATTGGGCATGAGGATAAGACAAGAATAATATCCATACATGCTGCTATGGTCACACTTTCGCCAGCTTTAACTAATGGTGGTTGAATAGATAGGCCGCCATTCTCATTTATTTGAACATTTTCAAAAAGATTAAAAGGGCTTGGTACATCGGCGATAATCACCCCTTTCTCGGCGAGTGCTTCTCGAAGATTATCGGCACAGTTTCTATGGTATCCAACATGACCGAGAAGTTCATATCGTTGAATATCACATGCTGATAAAAGTAAATCATGAATTCCTGCAGAGGTATCCCCTACAATTTTAATTATTTCTCGTCGACGATTGCTATATAAACAATCCCCAATGGAGGGGATTAATTTTTCGAGGCAGGATCGTGTATGCTCGTTTGAAAGATATTCGTCGTTAGCCATTGAGGAGAAGGCCCATAAATCAACGACTTGGGACCCCTCGATATTGGTGATTTGGATCTTGTCACCCTGTTTTAAGGTGAAAGCACTACCGTGGCCGCCGTCAATTATCTTTTTGTTTGTTGTCACATTATCTCTCGATGTGGTATCAGACTAATTTAGTATGATTTAGCAATAGTAAATTGAGTACAAATTGCACAGAACGATATGCCGATCAATTAGGCGAACGATGCCCAAGGACTATTTATAGGCCGCTCGATGTAATCCTGACTCTGCATATAAGCTGCGATAAGTGGCCGACGAGAAAACTGATCTACGAACGCATTTAAATGTGGTCTAGATGACTCCGAAATTGAGCCAGGCAACATCAAACGAGTTTGCCACATCAGTTCATAGATAACGAAATCTGCCAACGAAAGTTTATCTCCCACGAAATGAGCTTTATCCGGGCGTGATGCTAGAAAGTTTTCAAACCCGTCTACATGACGTGGTACAGCGTTGTTACTAAAATCAGCAAAGGCATCGGGGTAAGAATCGCCCAGGGTATAGGCCGCCTGTACGATCTTATTACGGTAATCATAGGCCTCTTCTTGAAGCATATCGATCTGTACGCGATCGTATTCGGTTTCCCCATAGAAACCGTAGTTACGCGCAAGATATCGAAGAATGGCATTGCTTTGGGTGATTTGTATCTTCTGGGCTCCGCTAGTATCGATCAGATAAGGAAGATTGGGAAAGGGTAGCTGTAAAGTCGCTTTATGGGTTGCCCAGTCTTGATCTTCTTCGACCTCATTATGGGTTCTTCCATCTTGATCAACACCAAGTCGAATCTCGTGTACTTGAATGTTGGCTTCGGCGAGCATAAAACGTATTGGTTGAGCGAGACCACGTATCGCCCAGTAGCAAAAAGTTAATGCGCTTTGATCGTTGCCAAGAAGTTGTGCCATAGAAAGAGTTCTCTAATGTTTCGATATGGTTAGGTAGTATAACTGCGTTTCCGCGCTAGAGCACCGGTACGGGTTTACGTCGTAAACCTGTTAATGCATTGCCTGCGATAGCGATCAACAAAATAAGACCGCCGATTAATGTATATAAGCTGGTCGATTCGCCAACAAAAATCCAAACCCAAAACGGGCCGAGTAATACCTCTGTCATTGATAATAAAGCTAACTCTGCTGCAGGAACAACCTTTGAACCGATGGTGTAAATAGCCAAACCAGCCCCTACCTGGAAAACGCCCATCGCGATCGAAATTGATACGTCGTTGACTGACAATTGAAAAGTATAGTCAGCATAGAAACACACCAGTGCTGATATGATGGCAGCAAATACCCCAGCCAGGAATACCGTTGGTAACATATCCTCGAGTTTTCCCCAGCGCAGTGCGATGGTGAAGATTGCAAACCCGAGTGCGGATAGTAACGCACAAACATTACCCACTAAATGGCCAACTGAAATTCCATCAATAACCATAACCGCGATGCCAACGATAGCGATAACAGTTGCTATCCAAGTACTTCGACGTACTGATTCACGTAAAATAATCCAGCCCAGAGCTGCAGCAAAAAATGGCGCTGATGCAAACAAGAACATGGCGTTGGCGACAGTTGTCGATTGTATGGCATAAATGCCTCCCGAGAATGCCAGCACTAAACCCCATGCACCGATAACGCTAGCCAGTCCCGCTCGTTTGATGGTTCTGAAAGGTTGGAAGCCAGATCGAAATGAAATTAGGATAAACAGAAAAATACCGAGAGAACAGGATCTATATAGTAAAATTTGCCATACATTTGCAGACTCAATGCTTCTAATGCCCAATCCCATGGTTGACCAGAAAACGCCCGCCATTAGTACCAATACGACCCCTTTTAAGTAGCTTATATTTGCCGAACGAGGGTGAATAAGTGTCGATCCAGTCATGGAATGTTATCTGCTAAGTATGGAACATTTATGAATCGCAACTGTAGAACACTCCGAGCGACTTTCATAGCCATTTAGAGGGGGATGATTGATTATTCGACTTTTTTATAAGAACTATCGGCGTTCGCAAAGCACTGGCAAAAGGAGGGGTAGTTGAGCTACTTGGGCGTGGTTTTCTTAGCCGCCTTTGCTGCTTTTTTTTCCTTTGGTGTTAAAAGAGGTTTCTTTTTATCCGACTTTTTACTGTCTTGTCCTTTACTCATGATTCTTTCCTCTTGAGCTGACTTTATAAACCTCACGTTAGTTTGCGCTAACCTAAGGGCCGCGGCTACACCAAATTTCTTATCCAACGGTTAAATCGATGTGTCGCGATTTCAGTATGGCCCTATCGGAGAACAATAGATAGGAATAAGTTTTCCGGATATTTTCCCAAAGCCCTAAAATCGGGCACAAGTTTCTTCATTGAATAGCTCTTGAGAAATTGCCAAGCTCAAATTAGCAGACAGTTAGATCTTGCTTACTGAAACTTCTAATTGTTGCAGAGACTTCGGGGCTTAATGTTCAAATAGGAGAGCAACTTGATTAGTGATCTGCGCGCTGTATGCGATGAAATATTCATTAACGATTAAAAAAAGAAGGCGCTACAACTTCACCCCGAAATGCGCAGACACGTATATCAAATATTCAATGAAGAGTTGCCGCACTCGTGCTGGAACAATCTAGCCGGCGACAAAAGGTTGGATACAACGAAATTTGGGGGGGCAGACTCATGGATTATAGCTGTGTTGATTTAACCTAAAGTATTTGGATTTGAAAAAATTAAAGATAACTCGCACCCGTTATAATGCGGTACGAGTTATCTATCTAAAGCCTAACTACTAGTCATACCTTCTATTAGGGTTGAAGCACACACTTTGGCTACTTCGTTTTGGTATTTTTCACTTACGTGGTCAACCCAGCCAGCCTCGGTTACATAATCATCGTGTTTCCAGGTGCTTAGAGCTTTTAAAGCTGAGAGCTTTTCAGTCTGCGGTTCCGCCAAGGCAACGCAACGTGGCGTGAACTCTTGCACTACAGCTTCACTCGCACTTGCTTTTGCCAGCAAGCCTGCGGAACCAGCCGTTAGCCAGCCACCCCAGGAGAAACCGATTACAATTGCAACAATTGCGCCACCAGCTCCGCCCCAT